>Ga0126342_10002680_pt1 | contig 28251 bp, 21 predicted proteins | sample Cyp1metagenome_FD_92528 | JGI IMG/M metagenome (GOLD analysis project Ga0126342, IMG submission 92528) | Coral microbial communities from Lord Howe Island, Old Settlement Bay, Australia - Cyphastrea 1 metagenome | ecosystem: Host-associated > Invertebrates > Cnidaria > Coral ... | reverse complement strand
GTTTTTCCAATGATTTGTGGCTCCGGAGGGTCGAAAAGTAGGCTCGCTAAAGCGGCGGGTGCGGAGCCATGTGGTCAGATGAGAGATGAAAAGTTGCACGCCGTTGTGGCGCGAAGCACATTTTGAAGTAAAAATGCACAAAGCACACCAGGTCCGGACCACTTTTGGAAGTTGAGATGTCGAAAAAGTGCACGCCGTTGTGGCGCGAAGCACATTTCGAAGTCAAAATGCACAAAGCACACCATGTACGGACCACTTTTGGACGTTCAGAGCTCGTTTGGCGTGGTAGGCGCAAGGGATTGCGCACCTTGTCAAAAGTGAGCAAAACGCGAGGTTTTGTAGCATTTCCAAGAACGATGGCAGGCGCAGGACATTTGAAGAGGATCTTCAAAGATGCATTTCGCGTGGCAGGCGCAGTACAAAAGACATGTTCATCAGAGATGTTGGGAGGTCAGCGCGCTGATTTCCTGAGAGGGGTTGGATTTGGGTTGGATTTTGGAGCATCAGATCTTCAGGTTTGCTGAGATGATTTTGCGTGACAGGTGCAGCACTTCGTATGACCTGGCATCAATTTTTCGTGGCAGGCGCAGTACTGTAGACAGGTGGAGTGGAAAAATCGCAAAACGCATTGGTACGAGGCCGTCAGCTCTGCACTCAACTTTCCATTTTTGAAGGAAGTCTCGCAGAATTGCTTGGTTTTTGATGTTGCCAAGTTCAAAAATTGAAGAAGTCTCGCAGAATTGCTTCGTTTTGGATGTTGTCAAGTTCAAAAAATGAAGAAGTCTCGCAGAATTGCTTTGTTTTTCATGGTAGCAACTTCGAAAAATGAGGAAGTCTCGCAGAATTGCTTCGTTTTTGATGTCGTCAAGTTTTAAAAATTAGGAAGTCACGCGGAATTGCTGCGTTCTTGATGTTGTCAAGTTCAAAACTTGAGGACCTCTCGCAGAATAGCTAGGTTTTCAACCTTGCAGATGGACTGGTAGATAGACAGACAGACAGACAGAGAGAGAGAGAGAGAGATAGGTAGATAGATAGGTAGATAGATAGGTAGATAGATAGGTAGATTGATAGGTAGATAGGTAGATAGATAGGTAGATAGGTAGATACATAGTCAGATAGACAGATGAGAAAGATAGATAGCTAGCTAGATTCAGCTAGATTCAGCTAGATTCAGCTAGATAGATAGATAGATAGATAGATAGTTCAAAACCTGAGGACGTCTCGCAGAATAGCTTCGTTTTCAAGCTTGCAGATAGACAGGTAGATAGACAGACAGACAGACAGACAGACAGACAGAGAGAGAGAGAGAGAGATAGATAGATAGATAGGTAGATAGATAGGTAGATAGGTAGATAGGTAGATAGGTAGATAGGTAGATAGATAGATACATAGTTAGATAGACAGATGAGATAGATAGATAGCTAGATAGATAGATAGCTAGATAGATAGATCGATAGATAGATAGAAAGATCGATAGATAGATAGATCGATAGATAGATAGCTAGATAGATAGATAGATCGATAGATAGATAGAAAGATCGATAGATAGATAGATAGATAGATAGGTAGACAAGCAGACACAGAGAGAGAGAGAGATAGATAGATAGATAGATAGATAGATAGATCGGTAGGTAGGTAGGTAGGCAGGTAGGTAGGTAGGTAGCTAGGTAGGTAGATAATCAGAGAAAGAGAAAAAAAGAGAGAAAAAAAGGAGACATCAATCACCTTTCAATTTCGATCCATCAGTGGCTTCGCTCTGCCAGCCGTGATTCACAACAACCAAGCTCTCCTATAGGTATCCTATTTTTTGAAACTTCCGCCACCGCCTTGCGCGGTACTAGTAACATTTGTCAACTACTGTAAGTCATGGAGATGAGCTGGTGTCAGGAGCCTGTCAAACACCCTCGGGAGTATGCATTGGCTGGAGGACACTGCCGCTTCCAGTGTTCAACCTCAGCAGCTTCCCGGCCATTGGAAATTTCTGAGCTTCATGTTGTTGACATAGCTCTTGGAGCCCTCAGAACATGTTCAGAGCATCACGCAGGACTCGGTTTTGCCTCGAAAAGTGAAATTGAATCTTCGGAAACTGCGCTATGATCCTGGTGCTCAGGCCATATCGGGGCCCAAATACCATAGGTTTTCATGGAATTCTCCATGTCTCCATGACGCGTCAGGGTCGCGTCCAATCACCATGGCGCACTTTGCTGTCAGTGCTTCTTGGAAGGTTAAAACCTTGCCGCCTGCTTCCGTTGAAATGAGGCCAGTTGCAGTGAATTGCCTTTATATCTTGGCTTAAAGGCTTAGTGCCACAAACTGAAAACGATTCCCCACACTACATGATAATCTACTCTATATACAACATCTGTTGTCACATCTTACAACTTTTTTCGGGAGGTCTACGATGTTTCCGGCCTCGCCAAAGATTGCTAAGGAGCGACCTGAAGCCGCCAGGGCTGCTGAAGTAGATGGCCATGTAGAACATAACATGCGAACAAAAGTAGCAAACGTGCTTGGTATCTTGGCATCTAGAACTTGGATGCAATCGTTCCAAAGATGTTTTTCCACTTGCTAGAAGAGATTAGAAGAGAATGGTGCCGACTTCTGCACACGCATAAGTTCATCTGAACTAAGACCTGTAAGCAATGTGGGCGTCTGAAACCATTGTTGTCTTCAACATCAGGGGCACAGGAAATGTGAAAATCAGTGGGAGCGTCTGATGGCCATCGTGAGCGGGAAGGTGTGAATAGAAGAAACATAGAACGAAGGGTACAAGAACAAAGGAAGAAAAGGTCTTGAAATGTCTTGAAGTTTGACGATGATACAGTGATACTATATGAAACAACATGATTACAATATGATTCGATACTTGTCCGTAGGATCGTTCCAAATTTGAAGGACTGGGGAGAAGGAAAGGCTGGAGGCCTTCGTTTTCGTTCATGAGGCCGATGGAGAGGAGTCTGTGCTTGGAGCTCTACGACGTGTTCGGAAGAAGCCACTGGATTGGAACAGCTTCGAATAGATTCGAGTTACGAGTTGATTTTAGCAAATTTCATCATCCTTTCATCATCCTTTCATCGACATAGTCACCCTTTGAACTTTGAATGGTTTCCCCTGCTTTGAAGCTTTTTGCTGTCCCATGAGCCAAAGTTGAGTCCCTGCCCACTTTGCGCAAGATGAACATGCAAGATCTTGAATCTTATTCTTGTCATGTTTGAGATTGCTGAGGAGATTCAACTTCCCGGATGCTGATGAGGTGTGCTTTGCCAAGCGTCTGCGAAACAGAGCAGTGCGTTCAAAATCATGACCAGCTCGAGCATCAAACAGGGAGATTCAATATCAAACAAGAAATCAGGGTGATGACAAGCATCATTCATCAACATCATCAATTTATCAAGCGTTCCTCCCCGTGACATTTTGTCTATTGGGCCAGTATATCACAGCAAATAGAATGATGTAGATATGCGTAGATTATGGGCATTGTTGGGCATCATTGCAGCTTTCGCAGTGAGCCAGGTGAAGAGCATGAGAGGGTGGCACGAGTCGGAGGACAAAAAGGGGCAGTTTTTTTTTCGGGAACAACTGGGGCTGACAGCTGTTCAGCAGCAAGAACTGACTCCCTGACCGCTTCATCCAGGAGAGAGTTAAGAGCTCATGGCGAGAGCATTCGCTTTCCGTTTGGCTCCAAGATTGGACAAAAAGGATGAAAAACGATGAAAAACTATGAAAAGGGATGAAAAAGGAAAAAACATGTCGAGATGCTCAGTGATTGACTCCGTTGAAAGGGATGCTGGGATGCGACATTTACCAGCTCAATTGTCATCAGCTGTCGAAGATCACTGTACGCTTGCTAACATTTGCCAACTATTTATAGAAGCTCCGGTTATCTCGTCATCTCCAGTCCATTTCACACCTGGCATCGATTCATCGTGAAATTTCCACTTGAGGCTCCAGTGCCATTCCTGGACCTGGTGCCAGTGATTGGTGGAGAGGCAGTGGGCGGTTTCGAAACATCCAAACAAGGTAAACAAGTTGGCCACACATTGCCAGCATCCTGAGTTTATCGCCACCTTGGCGTAGTAGGCCTGCGGAGGGCGAAATCGTGCTGCAAATATGTGCCTTGCCTGGAATATCCTGAATCCCTTGCAGCCCAAGTTTTGATGACCATAGCCAGCCCAGTTTAGGATGAATGACTTGCAAGAGGAGACATCAGTGGTTTGTTTGAAAAGGGGTGTGTCGGCCTTTGAACTCTAATATGGGGAGGGATTCCAATACAGTAATTGTTCCAGAGAAAAGCAGTTGACGTGGCTAAGGGTTCAGTCTGCTTGAATGCTTCTCAATTCTAAAACATGGTGATGAGGTTGGGTGTTAGATAGATGGTGTTAGAAATGAACATTTTGAAACACTCCTCCGCAAAAACCAAGTGCAGAAAGAAATTATTAATGCATATTATAGCAGGTGCATTCTATTTGGCCGTCAGCAATGCCGTCAGCTCTTGTCTGCCGTACCCAAGGCCGTTTGGACACATCACCAAGCCTCGCTTTCACTACACCGAGTTTGAAGAAAGTCGTCACCAGATTCAGGACCCTCAGGCGAGTTGCACTCTGTCCCCTATACATGGTGCAGTTGCCACGGACACTGCTCCACCAAACTGAGAACTGTTTTGTCGAAAGAACATGCATTTTGTAGGACACCATTTTGTTTTAAAAGAAGGTCAGTGCGTGCATGTGCACGCAACGTTTAGATGATAGTCTTGAGTGTGGAGCGACATCTATTAGGTTGCTGCACCGTAGCTGGACGCTTGAAACATCGAGCCATTTGCTTTGGCTCGAGTTGGTATTTTTGTTTGGTACAAACATCAAAACGTCACAGGCTTCATTTTGACTGGTGTTGGCAATCAATGTACCGGACTCGAAGTTGAACTCCATCGTTTATAGGACAGTTCCATTGGCATTTGTTTGCTCAAAAACTCAGATCTCAGCTATTTCATAGTTTTGGCTTGCAAAGCTACAGGATGACCACACCAGAGTCCTTTCGACAAACAGCAGCTGTGCCTCTTTTTCCTTCCTTTCGTACAGCAGAGGTCTGAAGTGCATTCGTTGACCAATGCACTCCCAGTCTCTGTGCATTCCGGTTTTATGGGAATAGCATGGCAGCTGGTGCAGACCTGGCAGCTGTGAAAGTTCTTTGCAAAAATCTACAGCCGACCAGAGAGAGCATCAATCAGGATTTGGGTCCCTTCCTGGAAGATTTGAAGTCTAGCCCTCGGTTTGGCACTTCACTCTTGAGCAAATTGGCACGTCGCAAGAGCCTTGGACATCTCAGAGGAAATCAGGTGCATTCCTGGACTGCACCTTTTCCTGGCATTCTTTTTCCGTTTCTTTTTGTTGTCACCTGACTCATGTCTTGTTGATTTGCACCTCCAACAGAAATGTCGTTTCCTTCCCTCAAGATGCACTTTCCAAGCGGGGCTTCTCCAATGGCTTGCATTTACGATCACATGTCTTGTTGCCAGGAAGCTCCGCCATGTGTCTTTGGTCTTGGATGCTTTGTTGAGAAATCGCTGCGATGTGAATGCATTTCACTATGGCGTCTCCATCAGTGCCTTCGAAAAGGCCGAGAACTGGGAGAGGGCGCTGCGGCTGCTGCGTCAAATGGATGTCGTTCGGGTGGAGCCGAACACTGTAACCTACGGCGCTTGCATCAGTGCCATGGAGAAGTGTGGCCAGTGGAAGCGGGCAGTCGATTTGCTGGCAGAGATGGTTCGAAGAGGCGTTGAGAAAAATGTGATTACTATGAGCGCAGGAATCAGTGCTTGCTCCAAAGCGGGGCAATGGCACTTGGCCATGGACCTTTTACATGGCATGTGCAAAGAAAAGATCGATCCGGACACTGTGGCATTCAATGCTTGCATCAGTGCTTGTAGCACCCAGTGGCTGTTGGCACTGGACTTGTTCCGGCAGATGTCAGGCTTTGGGCTGCAGCCTGATGTCATCTCTTTCAGTGCAGCCATCGCAGCGTGTGAGGAAGGGCTGAAGTGGGAGCAAACTTTGGGCCTCTTTGCAGATATGCAATCGAAGCAAGTGGATTTGGATGATTTCAGCTATAACGCACTTATCAGCTCCTTCTCGAGTGCAAGCGAGTGGCAATACGCACTTCATGTGCTACAGGAAAAAGCTGCTAGTAATTTTGACATGGACATTCATGCTTGCAGTGCTGCTGTCAGTGCGTGCGAGCGCACAGGACAATGGCAGCATGTCCTGGAGTTGTGGCCCGTTCTCCAGGAAGTCCAAGAAAAAGCCAACAGCCAACAGAAGAAGCTTTATGAATTGACTGAAACTGGACCGACCCACATCACACGTCATTTGAAGCGATCACTTGAATGGCAGTGGGCTGTGGGGTATCCTTTCTTGGCAGCCAAAGAAGAGCAGATGACCCATGGTTTTTACAAGTACATTGCAGGAATGCAAGCTTTATGTGCTCGGGAGCTGCTTGAAGTGGTACCTCGCGCTGAAAGTGTCATGGACATGTTTTGCGGATCCGGCACAGTGCTGGTGGAAGCCTTGCGTGCTGGAAAACATGCAATCGGTACCGACGTCTCCCCTTTGGCACTATTGGTTGCAACGCATCACACTGATGCAGCTCATGTTGATCTCTATGATTTGTTGGAAGTTTCTTCAGAACTTGTTGCGTCCATGGAAAGTGGGAACAAGGGCTGGCACTATTTGAAGTCTGAAATCTCTAAACTGAAGGAGAAGCCCTTGCGAGATGTGTTGCATTTCATATTGCTAGTGGCTCTTTCTCGTGTACAGGACGTAACTTATCTTCACTCGTCTTCAAAAGGCCTCAACGAAGTACCTGAAGATGGACTTCCTCCCTGCATGTTCCTAGGAGTAGCTCGGCTGTATGTCGCTCGTGTTCGGTCCCTTCGTGCCAGGGCTTTGGCTTCTCAGTGTGAAATCTATCGATGCGACAACCGAGTCCTGAGACTTCAGGAACCGGTGGATGCCATTGTTACAGGACCTCCCTACCCAGGCGTCTATGATTATCACTCACCAGCCAGCAGTTGTGCTGATCTTCTTGGTGGAGAGACTCTCTATGATTTCTGCGCCCCTGGATATGGCATTCATGGTTCAAAGGCTCCAACCAATATTGATATCCCGGACGACTCATCATCAGCAACGTATGCGCCAGGGAAAGAGATAGGACAAAATAGTTTGTGGCAGCAAGATCCTGAATTTGCGGACAAATGGCAAGCAGAACAGGCAGAATGGTTGGCTTCTGCTTTCGAGAACTTAAGGGACGGCGGGACTGCAACTTTGATGATAGGTGATGGAGACTTGCATTCGGCAGGAGACGGTGGCTTTGACAATTTGCAGCCAACCATCCAAGCTGCTGAACAGGTTGGCTTTCTTACCGTTGCAACAGCCACCATCTCAGGGAAGAGCAAACATCCCAAGCAGCCAAAAGGAATGAAGCGCACAGAGCACATCGTGCACCTACAGAAGCCAAGGAAGAGGCCAAGAGGGCTAATAAGTGACAAGGCAAGTAGGAAGCCAAGTGTCAAACCCAGATGATGTTTGACCCTGCTTGAGCGCCTCGAGAAGCTTGGAGACGGGCTCGTCAAAGTAGCGATCTTCCGCTGAGAGTTGCCTGGCCAAGTTGTGTTCACTCTGCACACGTGTTCAATCGATCAGATTGAGATGTTCTCACACTGCTCGTGGGATTGCGACCACTTGACGACGGACGACGACGGGACATGGCTAATGATGACTCAGCTTCACATCTACACATCAATTGACAGCGCCCGACCAAAGTGTTTGCCAAAGAGTGGGCCAGTTGTGAACATGTTTGGAGAATTTGAAGACCATGAAAGCATGATTTTTCCCTGGTTCATTCTCCAAGATTTGCCTCAGACATTCCATTTTCATTTGGGATATGGAGACTCTGTCGCCATCAGTAGTTTGTGTTTGAAGGACTTTGAATGTGGATTTCTTTGGATTTCTTGCAGTTTTCTTGTTCCACAAGGCCCATCCTGATGGGCGGCGAAAGACTCAGCCAGTTCGACCAGGCGACGGTGGACTTAAATCCTTCGACCCAGCAATGATTACGCAGTGTCTTTTGGACGTTCCTGGTCATCCTTGATCTATGTTGCTTTTCCAGCCCTGCATTGCCCAAACCGATTGACACACAGTCACAGCAATTGTAACTTGTTTCTAATGGCCTATATGAGTTATATGAGAGGTAGTGAAAGCACGGTCTTTTGCACTAAGTCACTAAGACTGACATGGACCTGACTCCGACATGGATTGCCAGGCACTCGAATGATTGGAAAAATGTGAAGCCCACTTGTACAAATCAAGGCGCGTTTGCTTATTTTCGATATTTTTGGATATTTTTAGATATTTTCGTGTCTAGTCGCGTCTAGTCACATCAGTAGATAACGCATTACTTTTGTGTCAAGGCCCATCTGTTTGATGCTGCATGCCAGTTGCATGCCTGTGCTCGACTCTCTTCATTTTCCTTTGACAGGAGGATTTCATGAGCATCACCGCAATCACAAGCTTCCATCGTTTGTGCAAAGTTCAAAGATAGAGGCGCTGGCAACGCATGGCAAAGCCATGCTGCCAATGTCGTTTGTGGCCAGCAAATTTTCAAAAGCATTTTAAGGAGTTGTGTTCCATTGCCAAAGTTCATATTCAAAAGATCCACGATCGTGGTCTCAATCTTTTTATTGCATTTTATGTTATTTCTAGATATTTCAAACAGTAGCGTTGTCCGCAAAGGCGTTTGAGCATTGGCGTATCAAATATAAGGCCGGTCTGAGCAAGGGAATACGACATCCCAAACTGGAAAGGTGACCCAGGTGGGTCACCAGTCTGAGCATGTTCAACACATCACAGGAGCTGGTGATTTGTCGAAGTTCCGGTTGAGCCTCAGCTTAAGGGCCTTAAACTATGGTGAAATTCAACTTTTGAACAAAAACAATCAAAAACATAGAAATATTATGAACATTTATGACATATTGTCTTTATTATTTGTGTAACACATGTTTTGAACCTCCAGCTGGAACTGCAGTTTTTTGTTGACCCAAGACCCGCGACGAAGTTGCTGGCAAGGGACAGCTCCAAATAAATCTCCAGACTTTGAACCTGACACGACGAAGCACACCAAGTAGGGATGGTTCAGTCGCAGACCCATTTCAGGTGTTGTACATGTGCAGAATGGTGTGCTACTCTCAGGTTGCAGGTGATAGAATCCATGCCGGTGTAAAACGGGCGCATAGCCACTTTGGTCTGGTTTTTCCAAATCCTGGAGGCTCTAGAGAATCATAGTGATGCGCCACAAGGGTTGGGGTGAAAAAAGCAGATTTCAAATGATTTTAATAGATTCCGACTGCTCTTCGCAGGTGGTCCGTGCAGTAAAGGACGCTTGTACCTTAGTGACGGATTGTCCCTTTACACTGGACCTGGCAAAAGCAAATGAAGCAACTGCTGAGTCATTGGTTTTTCTTTCAAAAATGACTGAAGCATCTAAAGTCAACAAGTCGCAACGAGGTCGAGAAGAAACGGAAGGTTTCGTGCTTAGCCTTCTGTAGCAATTTTGGATGGTGTATCAGAGTATAATAGGGCAACAGCCATATCCAGGCATTGTGGGAACCTGAGGGCCTGAGGGTTTTGGTTTGTTCTGCAGCGAGCACATTCAGCTATCTGCCCCGCAGTTGATAAGCCCACAACGACGCATAGAGCGCCTTTTCGTGGAGGAGAGAGGAACTGTGAAAGGAAACTCGCACAACCTCGCATTGCCCTAAGGTAGGTCAGGTAGGTAAGGGCAAACCTTGGAGTTCGCCAAGCTAAGCATGAGATGTGAGATGAGTGAGATTTGCAACCCTCATACCGTTTGGAAAGCCCTTCGAAGGAGTTCAAGAAATCTTTCTTCTCGCCAAATCCGTGGTATGAGTCCCCGGAGGTGTCTGGCTGTGCTTGTAGCAAGTCCATGCGATCATGATCTTTTCGCGTGTTGTCCAGGGCATGTAGGGATTTGCTATGATTTGCTTGCACTGTTGTCCCTGCAATCTTTCTGGTCACATTTGCAGCCTGGTCTCTGACATTCTTCCAACATTCTTCCAATGTGACTGTGCCATACTGTGCCCGCAGCTCACCTTCCCCGGTGGAAACCCGCAGAAGATCTACAACTACTGGATGACAACCAGGCTGCGCAGTCGTTCGGGGGATCCATGGGGATCGGGATCTGTTGCATCTGTTGCATCATCTGAGGCCAACACGTGATATCGAGCGTGTGTGCGATGGTAAAGACAGCTGTGGCTGCACCTGGACGCAGGTCCCCCAAGGAGTTTCGTGATGAATGTGATGAATGTGATGAACACAAGGGATTGATTGAATGGATTCATATGGATTCATATGGATTCATATGGATTCATATGGATTCATAATGAAGCGATATGAAGATCGCCCACAGATGCCCACAAACTCCCTGTGGTTCAACTTGTGAGAGTAAGAGGACAGTACTTCAGTACCTGGAACATCCTGGAACATTCATATCTTTCATGAGCGTTGCTTTCCGCGGAGCTACACTTTTGACATCTGACCGTGGCAGTTGGATGGCCGGCGTGGGGCATCCTTCGTGAGTTTCAACCAGGAGGGCCAGGTGGTCTTTGTTCGAGAGGCGGAGCAGACGTCTTTCATGGAAGTAGCTGTGAAGATTGTTTGCTGAGAATGTTTGGTCCCAATGTTTCCCATAATTTATGGAATCACTGTGATTCAAGCACAAGCTGCTTGCCTTTCGACTCCTTTGTTTTTTCTTCCTTCTTGGCTAAATAGCATTTGGGCTCTAATTGCGTTTTTCTTGGCTTGCCTTTCTTGGCTTCCTGTGATGCTATGCAAAATCAAGAGTCTTGCATAGTCTTCCTTTTGAACGTTGCAAAACTGCTGCAACAACCACAACGGAGTACATAGGGTTGGCTGTTGCAGCTGGGAAATGCTGAAAACACAATGGTAGCTCGCATGCGATTTTTAGGTAGCGATCTTTCCGCAGGTGGGATGTAGGAAGAGAAACCAGCCAACGAAAAAAAAAACAAGTGAAACACAAAAACAGTCTAGAACTCACCAAACTCCCAAACAATTTTTGCACCATTCTTCTGTTTTACCGAGTTATTTTCTTCTGAAAGCTACTCGCTTCAGGTGTGTGAACCTCAAGGACTTGGCGCCAAGTTCAAGGACAACACCTTGAAGAGCCTTCAGTCGGATACTCATGGGGTCCCTATGGAATCCTTGGAATCCTGTGCCTCCTTTCTCAAGCCATGGTGGAGAAATTCTCATGGAGAACACATTGTTTTGCAGGCAAGTCACCGGCGTCATGAACGCAATCCAGGGCATGTTCAGTGCTCTGGACCGCGCCAACCTTTCCTTGAACTCAGCAATGTGAACATGTTTCCGACAACCAACGAACAAACTTTGTTTCACAGTTTGTTGCCTTGATTGCAAGGACAGAATCTTGGTTCAGGAGGACAGATGCGGCTCTGTCAGCATGCCACTGGTTCTCTGTACTTTCAGCTACAGCTTCAGTTGATTGTAAACGTTCAGATTTTTGCCAAAAAAAAAATGTTCCAGGTGGTGCAGGCACCAGAGTTTCCATGGTTTGCCATGTGGCTTGATGTCATTTCGCATAGCAAATAGTTTGCTGCTTCTGCATGTCTTTGCCGTGCATCTCTGGCTAGCGGTGTTTGGTGGGCCCGACCTCAGCTGGAACGGGTCTGGATCTCAGATGAAAGGATTGCAGCAATCAGATGCAAGTCGAATCATTGCCATGGAACGGATTCCTCTCATCCCCATGGATATATCATGATATATCACTAACATGAGGCATGGTGCTCTCTCCTTGACTGAGCATTTTGCCAGAAAATATATTATATACATGGTGGCAGTCCTACAACCAAGAAATGATGGTGAAGTTTCTCTGACGTTTGTTTGGTGGTAGATGGCAGTCCTCCGAAGCAGTTGTTCTGTCCTTGAGGAGCAGTTCAGAGCTCTCCTGCGCTGGGCATTGCCCGAAAGATATAGGTGCATGCAAACCCCCAACTGAGATGCCGCGCCTGTGTGTGAGGGACAGCCTGTCTGCCTTGAAATTTTAACGTAGGTTTATCATGGTTTATCATCCTTTGACGAAACTGCCTCGTGCAGAAACCATTTCTTCCATGTGATTAGATCTACAATTTGCAGGACTCTTTCTCATTCAATTCATGTATAGCTCTAGACTGTACATGATGGAGACTTGCATCCTCTTGGCTGCTTGGTTTTCACACTTGGATTCGCTCTGGCCAGCTTGCTCCATACACAGATGACAATCGATCCAATAGGAGCAGTTTCAGCGACTGTATCACTGGATATTTTGACTGCTAGGTCAGAATGCGATATGGCAGCACACCTCGATCTGCAACGCATTTTTTGCAAATTGCATCCTCTATTTCAACATCACAGAAACGTAAGCGTGAGCACTCTCACCATCTAGCTTTGGTTTTTACCGGTTCTTACCTCAAACACTAAGCCGTACTCATGAGAAGTGGAAAGCATCGAATTCGACTTAAGCAGCACGAACGCCTTTGTCAACTCAACTTACACTTTTGATCACTTTTGATTTTGAAAGATTTCGATGCAACTGCGTGGCCAGAGATTGCGCAGAGTCCATGTTTGCCAAAGCCTTGGCACCTTAATTACGCACAATTACTATGATTCGTCAAACTCTTATGGTGCGTAATTTTCTCAGTGTTTTCTGGTGCTTCCTGCAGCGCACGAGGTGAAACATGACACGCGGAGCCACACCGCCGATGGACGACCACACCAAGGTATGCCCGTGCGAGATGTGAGACTTGGATAGACTTGGATAGACTTGGTGATCTTAGTGGAAACTATGGAAATCATATAAAATCATGTTTGGTAATCCTACAGAAATATTATGACATATTGTGTAACAAGTTGTAACACTTGATCTGTAGAGTTGGTGCAGGATGCTTTTCCAAGTGGCCTTCAATCCTGGGCTACGATGCCAGCAGAGGCCTGTCCAATTGTCCAATTCCAAGCGCTTTTTCAGCGCTGCATCTCAGTACAAGCAAGTGGGTGTGTAAACGAATGTTGGACATATGAGTAATAGATAGTAATAGAATAGCACTTCGGAAAAAATAGGGGAAAAACAGAGAATAAACAATGTGAGACAAATTGTACCCTGCAATCGTTGGAGACACGACAATGTGGCAGGAAGTCTGGCAGCCCCTTCTCAGTGGTGTTCTGCAGGACTGGTCAAACTATGGCCTAATTCCAAGCTTGTCAAACTCATACCCGGACGAGAGAATCTGAAATATGTTTATAGCAACCCCAAACAAGATAGAACAATAACTTATCAAGGTTTTCGTGGGAGTTTAGGGATCATGCACAGACAAAGCGCGTGTCTCATCAGCCACTTAGAATATGTAAGACCTCCGAAATAGTGCATTGCATGACTCGGGCCCATCCTTACCAGAAAGAAGGGAGAGAAAGTACGTCAAAGTCATAGAGTCATAGGGATGAGCAGTGAGCAGTGAAAAGCCATGAGACTACGATGAAGCTATGAAACATCGTGAAACATCAGAAGGCAAGAAGTAGAGCAAGACCAGAGTTTCAGGATCATCGGCGACACGGAACAATGCAACAGATCCAGTTTGCTGATCAAACGGTGGTGGTATCAATTAATTCGTCGCGAGTTCAAGTCAGAAATTTGAGCCCCTTAGTCGTGTGCAGGAGTTTGACCACCGTGGGTGCCTGAGGAACTCTCACAAAGCAAATTAGTTTCTCTGAAAATAGGGTACCTCCACCCCAAAAATCCCATGGTTCATGTTGGTTTATCCTCATTTTAGATCATTTTAGCCCATTAAAGTGTTAAAAGCTATTTTGAAGTATTTTGGATTATATAATTTTATTTTCAGACGAATCTAACAAACCTTGGTTGTCGTAGAGTCCTGAGGCGTGGACCTTCCGCGACATAGCAAACTCCTGGAGCAGGTCAATGCCACTTGTCTCAGATCAGTTGAGATCAGTCGTCAAGCGAAAGTGGCGTGTCTACGTTCAACATGTCATATTTGTACATGTTATATAAGATACATATTAGATACATGTTTAATCAAGGTATATCAAGGTACATGTTTAAATATTTCAATGACAGTTCCAGTACGTTTCACGGTTGCTTGGCACACTCCAAGGTCACCACATTGATTTCCGCTGAACAAGTCGTGTTGGCTATTCAGCAGGTTCGGCAGATGCGTTGAATCGTCGTTTTCTGCACATGACAATGGTACGCTGCACTGGCGTTTGCTCTTTTTCATCACCAAACTTCTCTACCGCATTTGCATACATTTGCGGTGTTGGCATGATGAATTGAAGAAGTACATCGGGCAGCCCAAAAGAGTGATGAGATCAAATCAGCGAGCTTACGGCAGGAAATGCGCAGTGCTGGCAGGAGCTGGGGATTCAATTCTGCAAACACAAAGGGGTCTGCGCAAAATCCTCTACCCCCAGTGATAGTTTCGACAAAATGGCCCTGAAAGTGGCCCTTCACACCCTGAAGGATGTCCAACACCCTGGAATCTGGACGTGAACTTTCTACTGTGGTGCCTTGTTTGAGTTGCTGGTGAGGTCATGGGTAGTACATGGTCACATCATCTGCCAATTTCAAAACAGAACGTAGGCCCTGTGTAGGCAATGTTTGGGACACGAAAGATCCTAAGGCATCCTTGGATCTCGAATGTTGACCCAACTCTTTCCATGAACTTAAATCTTTTTCTTCCAAACTTGAAAATGTGGATTCCAGATTGCAGAATCTTGCGTTGAGGCGTTTGTAGACTCCCTGCACAGGCTTGACTAGAATGGCTGTAATGTATACTGCAGTATATTACAATATAATATCGCATAATAAAGATTAATAAAGTACAATAAAATATAGTAAAATACAATATCGCAAAATAAAGCACAGTAAAGTACGATAAAGATCGATAACGTATCACTATAAAGTACAGTGTAGCGTATGTATAATATATAATATATGTATAATTATGTACATTATATATATATAGTATTATCATTGTATTATCTAATATTATATTATCTTATTCAGTATATTATATTATACTATGATTATAATGGATTATATTATATTATACTAATATACTAGTATATCTACAAATGTCTACAATGGGTTTCCACAAAAATCTCCGAGGCCTTTGATCTCGCCGCCTTTACGAACAGTGCTGGACCGTGGCTCACCTCAATGGATCATGGCCATGGTTAAGTTGTCCGAAACGAGGGTGCACCAAGATCCCAGGTCTTTTAACGTCTTACTTAATATACCTATATATATACATATATATTAAAAATATATATATATATAATACAGTATATATATAATACAGTATATATATACACTTATTTATTTATATACACTTATATACATTTATATACATTTATTTATTTATTTATTTATTTGATACATGGTTTTATTTGTTTTCTCGCTCAAAATACCCTACCAATTGCGACATCCCCCAGTTTTCAACGAAGCTGCAAGCCACTCAGCACGATCTCGGATTTCAGGTACACACTCAATGAGATCTACCAGACATTCAGCTTCTGCGACAAGATCCAGAGCATCCAAGACCATGCCACCAAGGAGGGCAAAGTGAGCCACTTCCCCCCAAATGATCAAAATGGCTGGCTAGAGAGACTTTGGAACTGTGACCCAGATGATATACCGGACAAACTGTAAGTTGAACATTTTTGGCATGAACTATTTGTCGTGTCTAATAACTTTAAAAAGAATTGGTCACAGAGCACGTCTATAAAGCATCAGGCGGTTGGTTCAAGTCCCGTAAGTTTAGAAATCAGTCCTCGCTAGCACTTAAGATACTTAAGTGATCTTAAGTGCAAGTGACAGGTCGCTGTAGTATGCTGTAGCTATCTGTAGCTGTTGAGACCGGGTTGTACAGAGTGCACCGCACCGAAGAGTCCCTTACTCCCTTGGCTCCAGGAGCTCCAGCGCCGGCTCCACATGCCTGGCATGTTTGGTTTCTGCGCCAAGGCTTCGCACAGCTCGATGTAAAGTAGCCATGCCATCCCATCGATCCCATGCCAACGTGGAACACATTTCAATTGATTTCAACATCCAAACGATGCAGCATACAGCATAAAACAGGGGAAATGGATCCAAGTGGAGTTTAGTCAAAAGCCCTCTGCGCACGGCTTCTCACAGGCGGTTCCGACGCTTCATGCTGAAGGTTCACTTTGGAGTACTTGCGCTACGCTGTTGAACGAGGATGAGGCCATGATGTCACTGCTGGACATGTGGCAGATCCAGAGTTGGTAGAGTTGACTCAAAAACCAATTGAAGCAGATGGCGATGAGCTCGTGAATTAGATGCAGAATGAATAGGATGATTAGGATGTGTTGATTGACATATATTGACATCAAACATTGCCACTCTGAATGACTATGGATGGATCTGGGCTGCAGGTGAAACCAAAGCCTGAAGATGGCATGGAGTCAGCCTCCATCGAGGAGTGTTGTGTCAGCAACTGTGGCAACTCGCGATCGCCTTGCCAGTGAAACATCATGGTTCTTTCTTTCCGGTCTTACCCACGGGTGTTGGTTTGGACACTTCATCCTTATCAAATTTTTCATCATGGCCGTTGTCTTTGTCCCCTCTCAAATTTTGTAGCTTGTCACCCCGACATCGCGTCTTAATGTCGTTGCAAGTTGGCACATGCATGAGAAATCTTGAACCCGGGTGAACGAACATGGACTCTGCTATGAAATTGGTGGCCGTGCACGGCTGTATCTTTTTGAATGTCACAAGAGATGTGCAGCTGAGCGGTGTTAACCAATCCATTTAATAGAAAGACAGTGGTCTGTCTGACACTGCAGAACTGGACCATGACATCACATAACATCCATGACTTGAGCCTGGTTCATGAGCGAGAGAGACTCAGACGGATTGTGGGAAGATTCTCAGCGATCCATTGAGGAGGAAGCCGAGCTAGGATCCCATGCCAGAGAAAGGCAGGAATGCCGTGAGATGCCGTGAGTATGCATGATGTGACATGATGTGGCAAAGCGATCAATTCTTTCCTGCGACTGTGGTACCTACTACAAGCGCGGACGCATCTTGTCATGTTCAGACTTGTCTATAACATTCCTGAGAAGAAAGAATGTCCCAAAATAACCATCCCAAAGGATCCCAAAGAACCCGAAAGGTATATATGTATAATTATATATAATATATAGATAAGGTATATATAATATAATATATGATATGATATAATATAATGTATATATATATTATACATATGCAAAGTGCATATCCTGTGGTGTTTGGAGCCCATTTGGGCCAGGTGGACACCTCCAAATCGTGAAGAGATGCAACTCTTCCTTCGTGCCGGGGCGCACCTGAACCACCCGGATGATGGAGGGTCGATGCCCTGGGAATCTACAGAATCCCAATGGGAGCACCGTGCGGAGCACCTGTGAATTCATCAACAATTCATCAATTCATCACACGTGAATTCTGAGATTTATTTTATCCAGATTTTTTGCGAATTCTGACTTGGCAACAAGATGCCAGTATCTCCCAGTATTTTTCACGTTGATTCCGATTTCTAGTGCTAGCATTGCTACAGTCGTAAGATGCCAACCAGTCCGGACCAGTGACTCCGCTGAGGGAGACCGTTTTGATGGTGGCTTGTCGGGCAACGCATGCCGCGTTTGCTCCATCCTGCCCACAGCTTTCTTGAAGCAACCGACAGTTGCAGCTTCCAATTTAGAAGCTGAGTGTGGAACACGAACTCTATGGAATTGTTTAGAATGAAGGGCATAGAAAAGGCAACCTGATACATCAACGAACCCCATCTGAAGCTTTGAGTCCTCATGAATTTTCGCAGATTGACAAGTCATCACATGATGCCCCATATGATTCAATATGATGCAATATGATTCAACATGACTCAATATGACTCAATATCAATCAAGGATCATCAATATGATGCCCAACATGATATGAGTAACCGACAAAATTATTGCAATACTAACTTAGTTTTGCTCCGCCTTGGCCTTTCTGAGGTTGCACAAAACGTTCATAACCGATAGGGAACGACTATTTTGTGCATGGTATCAAATTTAACAAATAATTTTGCCCGCTACTCGTATGCCCCCCACTTGTCCCTTGAGTATCCTTTTGTTGGACGAAGATCATAAAGTCACGCCAGGCAGCCTGCCTCTGGGCCTCTGAGGAGCCAGTGAAAAACCGAGCTTCGTAGCTGATCAGATCTTTTTACGCTTGATCCATTGAGACTTCCTTGAGACTTTCTTGAAACTTTCTTGGATTTCTGGGAGGAGCCAGAAACTCAGCCAGATTGGAACACCGCTCATCCCCAGGTGCCGGAAGTATCCGGAAGTGGTATCGGTTGTTTGCGCTTTGTCAGGCTCTAAAGTGCAACGCTACTAGTTGGGCTTCCCGATTCCTCGGATGAGCTATAGTGAAAAGAATTGTGAAAAGTATTTTATAAACTAAAACATCACGAATTACAGATGACAGGAGTCAAACCTTCATAGTTCATAGTCGCAGATTCATGCCAATGACATCCAATGAAAAATACAACGCACAATCAATAGGAATTGAATATACAAACCAACACAAACGTACAAAGTCAGCTTGCCAGAGAAATTGGAGCAGCTTATTTTTATGGTATCCATGATTGCTCAGGATGTGGCCTTTGCTGAGACTGTCAGCTGCGTCTGTGAGGAGGCAAGTCTTGGGTGCTTTTGTGATGTCGGGATGCCTGCATTTTGCTGAGTGAAAGTTGGGATTGCAATGATTACATTAGATACATCAGCGTCCTTGGTGGATTGCACATGTTTGCCTCAGAATTCAAGATGGCTCAAAAAAAACAAAGCAGATGAGACTTGTTCCTTTTCATCGGCATAGATGCTGTCTATTGTGCTTCGCAGCATGTTTGGCAGTGTATGTCTTTGCCGGGAGAGACTTTGCGGTGCCCCGGCATTGCAAGCCAAGCGGGCCAAGCAGAGCCACCAGACGCCTTGCACAAAGAGAGAGCCCTCTCCATATTGACCTGGACTCCAGTGTCAGCGCTGGACTGGTGGCAGGAACACTGAAAGGTTTCATGGTGGGTTCAGGGCAATACTTGTGGCTAATCTGGCAGCACCTCGGTAGTTGTCCGCAAACCCTCAAAGCTGACGCAGCAGCCCAGTACCTTCGACCCTCAGAGAACTCGTTTGGAAGCTGGTGCCTCTCATGGTTTTCTTCGAGCTGGACCTTCTTCTTTGTGGATGTATTTCACAAACATATGATGGTGCAGGTTGCTTTACAAGTGACTGTGGGCAGTTTGTGCGCCATCTTTGTTCTTCAGCTCCTTTGGAGCATCTCCAGTCAGCAGCAAGGGCACATCTCAGAAGCCAGAATTGGCTTCAGGGCATGGAAAGCCGTCATTTCTCTTGTTTTTGCAGGGCTTGCGAGCAGGTTTCTCTGTCAATACACCCTGTCAAGATTCTGTGTTCAATCTTCGTGGACCGGGCTGCCATACTATACTGAGGGGCATATACTATGTGCTGTGTCGTCCGTTCTGGGGGCAACGCTGACATGCTCTTCTTTGTCAGTGGTCTTTGCCCAGTGCCACAAGCTGCTGCAACGCAGGAGCGGCCAGGTTCCTGTTTCACAGAGTGGTGCATAGCGCTCTATAGAAAGCACGAGGAATCATAGGAATTTGACGTGAAATTGTGTCTACAGAAGCCGGAAAGCCATCTTGCTGAAAGAGATGTGGCCCCGAGCTGAAGCATAATGTTGGATACAGAGCTCACGCTGCTGCCGTGTACAGCTGAAGTGAGGAAAAGACTACGACAGTTTCAAGTGTCCAAAGAGACAAATGCGCCAATGTGCTTGCTTGGCTTGCAGAATGTTCAGAAACGGAATATGCCAAGAGGGATGGCGATGATGCACGACATATATCAGCCAGGTACTTGTAGGTTGTTTTATGAGTGCCAAAGACACAGCTCTTTGTGAGATATGAAATGATGCTGCTTTGGTTGCAGACGACAGCTTTTGCGGCAGGCGCCCTCGACATGGTCGACGGAAGATCGGATCGGCAGGACACCAACGAACTCCCTTGGAAGCAACGATTTTTTCTTTGCAATTTCATGACATGCAGTTTCACCTTTCATTCGTTGAAACAGCAACACCGATGTTTGTAGATGAGAGTACCTCGTTGGCATCATTTGTACCGTTCCACAAGTTGATGTTCTTCAGGGTTCGTACTGGCGTGGCTTGCAAGGACGCCATTGGGCCTCCTAGCAGAGGCGGGGGTTCAAATTGTGAATATCTCGAAGTCACGAAGTCCTGTATGCTTGTAGACTTTGCTTATCTTTATTTATCTTTATTATTCTTTATTTATCTTTATTTCATCAAAACAGTAAGCGAAGCTTGCAGCTGCAGCAGCAATGTCGTGTATGTTTCCATATATTGCTTGTCGCTTCGACTGCGACTTGTAATGCCAATCTATGCCAATCTACTTGCCTCATTTTGTCATGAATGTTGGCCGAGAATCCAATTCCTACTTGCATAAGCTTTTGATATTGTTTTGCCTGGTAAGGCTATAGGCTTCTATTCCTTTCACATATAGTTTGAAGGCAGGTAAAGATAGGTAAAGCCTCCCTGTTCAGCAGGTTTTTCAAGACAGCTTGCAGGGTATGGCCGGGGACCTAACGAATCAAGATATATCAAGATGAATCAAGAGCCGAAGCTTTTGAAGATGCTGAAATACTCTAAATTTCTGCTTGCACGTTCTCTTACAACATTACGTGAGATCCTGCAACTGGATTCGAGACATGTCGAGACTCTTTATCCGACTACGCATAGAATTGACGCCATTTGAAGATATTTGAAGCCTCTTGTTCTCGTAAGCCGCTGAGCTTTGGCACTTTGTCCATCTTTGTCTATCTTTGTCCATCTTTGTCCCGGCTTGTCCCAGGTTCCCATTGCAACGCCAGGAGCCAAGAAGCCAAGTGTTGGAATCTTTCGGCGTAGACCGTATGTGTTTTTTGCTCCAAATGTTCAGTTTGGGTCCCCGTGCTTTCCAGGCATTTAAAATCATTGAAACATGTATGTTATATTGAAATGAACTCAACCAAGCAGTAACATCATAGTAAACCGTGCTCGTACATAGCTGGAAGCATTGGACGCATTGGAAGCATTGAGGCTCAGAGCATTGCTTGATGGTCTCAGCACGTGTTTCTCCAAAGCACCGAGCTCCATTATTTGGGCACTCAGGCAAGGCAGGTTTAGGATGTTTAGGACTGTGGCCATTTGTGGCCTAGGCCTAGGTGTTGTCAATTGGTTCATGTTGTCACTGCGCCAGAGCCCTTGCCCGCATTTGTGACGTCACACGACACCCTGTCAAGGATATTCAAGGATGTTGTTGCTTCATCAAGTGGCTTAAGATAAGCTTCTTTTAAAAGTTGTCGTTTGTTCCTGCTCTTATTCGTCTCTTCAGAATGTTGCAGGTGTAGCGATTCTTTGCGAAACGCAGCTGAGACTTTGAGCCGCTTCTTCATCAAGGACTCTGCGACACGAGCACTGCACGGCAGGAAGACAGAGTTGGCGCATGATGTGAGTGCTGAGTGGATCTAAATGATCAACAGCATACAGCATATCATGCGCATCTTACATCGTTCAAGTAGTACAGTGTCTGCATACACGTCACTATACGTCACTACACGTCTATATCATTCTATATACTTACTAAAAACACGTCTATATTGTTCATCATATTACGATTATTACGATACCTCAGGGCCTTGGCTTCACATCTCGCAGGAGCAACTGACTTTGCCGGTTCAACTGACCCGACTATTGCTTTGGATGGAAGTGGTCATGGGTGGAGCCTGGGAGGTGGATCACATGTGGAAAGCGTGTAGAAAATCAATGAAAATCAGAAAGAAGTCGGCTTAGGGCATCGTAGAAAATCAGAAAGACTACAGGATATTACAGGGATTCATCGATTCATCAGGCGCATCTGGTTGTGTGGCTGTGGCCGATCATTTCCAACCTTGCTGAGCCTTGCTGCTGTGCCAGGCCAGCGAAGATCAGCGACACCTCACAGAAAGATTGCTGATGGACTCGGTAACCCTAGTCTGCGCCCCAGCCGCCCCAGCCGCGCCGAGAGATGCTGAGATATTCAAACTCCAAGTCACTGGCAGAGCCAAGCCTCGGTGAAGTTCATGCGCCTTTATTGAATATATTGAATCTTGATGAACCTTGATTGTCCGTCTCCAAGGACATCGAGGACATCATGGATTCAGCAATCCGTCTTCGTGAGTTTTCCGACCAGGCATAATTTGCTGTGAGCCTGGTGGTGTTGCTGTTTGTTGCACTATGATCTTGGGGATGGCAAGATATGGCAAAGATGCACAAGCTCTTCAAGCTTGATCATTCGAGTTTCTGACCGAAAGCTGACAGCTAGCCTTGGTGCAGATGGAGAAGAAAGTGGAGGAATGGGAAGCAGAAGAAGCAGAATTAAAGCTGGCGGAGTTCGAGGCAGAACTATGCAGAAAGTACATGTCCTGCACACTACATACTACATTTGAAACATGTTGAAACATGTTGAAACATGCGGGAGCAGGACTGTGCAGTTGAAATCATTCTATTTGAAGCTGCCAGTCACTGCCAGTCACTGCCAGTCACTGCCAGTCCACATCCTCCAGGCTCGGTGCGCAAAGAAAGCGAGCCAATACGAGGACCGCATCGCGCGCCTGGAAGCTGAAATCGCCCGGCGCGCTGGCAACTTGCAGTGTCCTGGCTGACTTGGCTCAGACATGTCTTGCAGAAATTCCAAGACTTGGAAAGGAGATAAACCAGATATAACCAGATTAAAACAGGCATCTTGGATCATCTTGGACAGATCAGAGTCAAGCTTTGCAGCATCATCAAGTTTCCAGTGTCTTGAGTGGGTCCTCGAAACAGAGTACAATACTAGTACAATATTTGATCAATATGATCAATATGTAGAATATTGTACAATGGCAAGAAATCGATTCATATCGATTCATATCGATTCATCGCTTCGATTCATAGCACTCCAAGGCTGTTGCCACAGCTCCAGCACCTTGGCTGTGTTGGTAGTGAGCTTTCACCGATCTTTCACCGATCTTTCACCACTGACATCGCTTGACATCGCTTGACATCGCTTGACAACTCACGAGTCAAACATTCTCGTAGGCTGTCGCCTCAAGAGGTTGAGAAGAAGGACGGATTCGTAAGATGACAGTTGGCAATGAACTGCGATGACATGCACTGAAATAGGAAGACAAAGCCACTCAAACATGTTCAGTCATTGACAGGATGCGGATGCAGATGCAGATGCGGATGCGAAATTGGAAGAAAAACCAATCAAGAAGCCACCAGCAAAGCCTCAGGGACGTCACTTAGACTTGTCCGTTATACGCGTGATGCATGTTGGACCTCTTCGATAAAAAGATAATAAGAGCCATGGTTTTGCGTGGGAAGCAAGTCCTCTTTCCTGCAGGCGGTTCTTTTCTTTCCGTTTAGTGCAGGCATTTGCTGGAACTCAGGTGTTCTCGAAGAGGCCAAACAAGTGGTCGAAGACATTCGATCGGACAGGCACCCTTTGCAATCGATCAAAATCTCAAGCTGAACAACAAATCACTCCCAAGACACATGACGTAGTCAAAGCTTGTCACAAGCGACCCGCAGCAAAAGATGCTTGCCCCGTTCGTGTTTGGAGACTTTGACGCGCAGGCTGGTGAACTCTGGTTGGGACGAAGGAGTTTCCGAAGAAGTGAAGAGTGGACTTCTCGCCCTGCGAAGGCACGGTTTGATGGTGAATTCGTCGATGTGTGGAAAGTCCTTATTGGTTCATATGGTTATTCACCTCCTCGGATTTTGTCAGAGTCTTTTCCATTTTCCCAATCTGACTTAATTAGAGTTATCTGAGAGTTTTTCCCACAGTCTTGGCTGATGAAAGCTTGCAGGTCACTCTGTGCAGCAGTCGAAAGGCAGGAAGAAAGTTGCAAGTTTCTCCCCGAGTTTCCTGAGTAGCCACAGACGGCCATGCCTGGATAATCCTGGCTACTGTAATCCTGGGATCCTCTGAAAACCAACCATTGGGTTTGAATGGCTGTGGAATGGAAGAGACAGCATTAGAGGCTGGCAATGGATCTTTATGCAGATGAATGCCATTGTCTGTGGGAGCTCATGCAAAATGCAGATGACAACAAGTGACCCAGGTCTTAAGGGAGATCGTCTTCTCAGTTTTGTCTCAAGAAAAGCTCACGCATCATCCCATGACCAAACGGAGGTTGACAACAGCTACATCATCTTGAACTCATATTGATATGCTGTGATAAATCTGTGATATATGTTGTGATCATCGTGATCCTTTGGAAGTCTCGGAATATATATATTATATATTATATATTATATATTACATATTATATATTATATATTATATATTATATATTATATGTTATATATATATATTATCTATTATCTATTATCTATTATATATTATATATTATATATTATATATTATACATTATATATTATATATTATATATTATATATTATATATTATATACTATATATATTATATATTATATATTATATATTATATTTATTATATATATATTATATTATATATATTATATATATAATATATATTTCGTGAATCCCGTCATATCTCGTCTATTCCCGTCTCCAGTTTGCAGTGCTATGCAGTGCTCAGGTACACGGGTGAAGCAGTTCCAGAGCTCACCTTGGCGCTGGAAGTGGACGAAGAGCGAGCCTACGTAGCAACCTCAGCAACCTCAGATTTCTTCGGATTTCCAACGGCCGAATGGATCGGATATCGAAGGATATCGAAGGATCTTTCACATGCTTTGGCATAGAATTGCTACACAAAGTCTTGTAGGTGACTCAGTGATTTTTTGAGAACTCTGAGTTTTGATTCGTTTAGGTTTGGACCTCCAACAACGAGATTGGACTATCTTCAGAGGACGCGAGAACGTCTAAACAAGTCATGCCTTCAAAAAATACAAGGTGACTTGCAAGAGGCCAGAGTGAATAACAGAAGCATCGAAATCAACCGTCACAGTGACACTGCTCTCACAGCCCTTTCCTTTGTCTCATGGAAAGGACGTGCGAGCTATCTGCAATGTAAATGCGAGCCTCAAAGGTGCTGGGCAGACTGGTCACAAGGCAGGGATCATGTCGGGACCATGCGGCTCTGATGCAAAACCTTGGATGATTTTGATGTCAAGTGGTGTCTGCTGGGCAAAGTTGAGACGCCCTGAGGGTATTGGTTGGAAGAGCGTCTTCCGCATCAGTGACTGTCCACATGTTCTGTGTGCTCCTCAGTATTGCAATTAGCCAGCACAAGGGACGTTGCAAACAAAGGTTGCTGACAAGATATCAAGATCGCAAAACTAAAGGGCTTGTTCTCAATTCTGAATTGGCTGATTTGAGGTCAAATGCCTTCGCGTTTAAGTTTGACACGCGAGGGCCTTTAGGCTGGCTTGAACAAATCGCAACAAAAACCAACAACCCTTGGGAGTCGATGGAGGTTCACAGATCACCTAGTGGACTTCACTGACCTGCAGGCAAGCTGGCGCTTGTAACTCCAACAAATCTCTCTGACGAGGCAGACAGCGTGGGATTTCACAGTAAATCATGATCTGCGGTGATCTTCGATTTTGAAGACAAGGAAAAGGTCAAGAAAGTCTAGAAAGTTCGGACAGTCTCAACGGTCATCAAAGGTCCAAGATGGTCAAAATATATCAACATAATTCAACATACATCGAATCTTGCACGAAGGAGGTGGAGGCTTTACCTGCTCCTGTTCGTGAAGCAAAGGCTTGGCCAAGTTTCCGTCCAAAGATGTCCAGTCGGCGGCAATGGCCCAGTTTTGGGGCAAATTTCACGGTCCAGGCTGCTGGCAATACTGCCGGCTGCTCAACACTGGGCATATGGTCCAGTCTAGACTGGAATTTGTCGCAAAACCATGCAGAACTGTCAAAGCGCATGTTTCTCCGTGTTTGCTGGTCTTCCGCAATATCATTTCCCATTCATTTCCCATTCCACCCCACCAATTGAACGGGACCCAGCCTTGGGATTGCTTCCAAGCAATGCGTGAGTCAATCAATACTTTGTGGACACCGATTTTTGCAGGACCTTTTCAAGTGATATTCAAAATCGAGAGGGTTTTCACATGTTTTCACATTTTTTCACCAGGCTGAAAAGATCACAGGGCACCGATGGGCAGCTCGAACACTGAGGTGATGTTCCTCCCCTTACGCTCCAAGAGTGATGCCTTGGCCGTGGATGTGGAACTGCGGCACATCGCCGTTAGACGCCCCAGTGGACAGCACTGGACTTCCTGTTTGCAGAAGTCCAGATGCAGCTGCCATGAATTCCATGGGTCTTGTTATGGACTCATCATGAACTCATCCTACGAAACACGGCTAGACGGTTAGACCGAGGCGCAACATTTGTGCCTGGCCTTTCTTCGGCGCCTACGACGTGTTCGGCTTCATTTTACAGAAGGCGAAGTCTCAGTCCGCATTCAAGAGGGGAAAAACAGGAAAACAGATACAAAACGTGCAAAGCAAATTTGCTCTGATGACTGACACTTTGAGACCAGAGCATGGACCCCCTGTAAACAGTTGATAATCTCAAAACCCGGGACACAAAATAAACTGCTTGATAGATCTTGATAGATCTTGATAGATCTTGATAGATCTTGATAGATCTTGATATGATTTGATATGATTTGATGGCTTCAAGGCATTTCAAGGCCCTTCATGGCCTTCCCTTTTTGCAGGCTCCATGCTCTTACAGCGCTCCGAGGCAGTGGAGAGTCTGGTGATGTCTGGTGTTACTTTCTTTTTGTGTTTCGTGGTTTCAAGATGTTTCAAGGTTTTATAGATTTTCAAGTCCACATCATGACCACTTGTCATGGATATTCACTCTGAAGATCTCTGACTCTGAAGGCTGATCTTGCAAAGCTCTACTTTCCGGGGGCATCAAACTTGGTAGCTGCAAACGCCTCAAAGAACCGAGGGACCAGAAAGGCGTGAAGCACGACCGGACAAGAGGTTGTAGATGGTTGTAGATGGTTGTAGCATTCTTGCAAACTTTGTGTGGCCATGAGTGCACGACCTATGCCTCAAAATCAACAGAAGTCCGACCAAGAATTATTCGAAGTCTCATGAATTTTCACCGTGGGTGAAAAGCTCAAAATCGGCTCAGCTGTGAGGTGAAGATCACAGAGTTCACTGAGGCGCCCCAGTTCCATGTTTCTCCATGTTTCTTTGTCAGTTTTGAAGTCACCCAAGTCGAGGCGGGAGAGAAGAGGACCCAAATGCCAGAGTATGTCTGAGTCTCAGCTGATAAAATCTGACAAAGATCAGGAAAGGACTTTGAGTCTTTGAAGCTAAGGTGCTGCATCACCACAATGTGGCTCTACCGGGTGAGGCGATCAATTCCATTGAAGCAACCTGCGTGTGTCCTGTGGACAATGGGACCCACGGCACTCAAACACTCTGTGAGAGAACAAGACGTCAATTCTGGGGATTATGAATAATCAAAATACCTTTAGTAGTCTAGACTGTCAAATCAACATAATCAACATAGACATTCCCTGATTTTCCACAGAATTCGAATGTTTTCTGTTCCTGTTCAGACAGTGGCTCTTACACTGGCTTTCCCGGTGGCCTTTGCCTTGGCGACTTGGTAACAGCACAGACATGTCACCCCATGGACATAAATACCATGGGGTTAAATGGCTGCAGACTCCTTTGATGTAGAGGTCTTGATGACTTGATGTTGTCATAAATTGAAACATGTCATGGCAGCCACCGTACTTGCGGATGTCCGATTTGGAGACCCTGCGGCAGGGAAAGTAGTTGCTGCTGTGTTGCTGCTGTAGAGCTGGTAGATGCTGGTAGATTTCCCAGCAAGCCCAGATTTTCCATCACTTTCACTCTTTCACAGATAAATATATATATATAGTTATATTGTGATTTTTCCATTTTAACTTTAACTCCAGGTCCAACTTGATCAAAAACCATGTGCTTCCAAAGGCACCTTGGCTCGAGGCGAGCCAGTGGAGGGTTGGGCAGAGGTAACGTGCCCTTTGAG
>Ga0126342_10002679_pt1 | contig 28251 bp, 21 predicted proteins | sample Cyp1metagenome_FD_92528 | JGI IMG/M metagenome (GOLD analysis project Ga0126342, IMG submission 92528) | Coral microbial communities from Lord Howe Island, Old Settlement Bay, Australia - Cyphastrea 1 metagenome | ecosystem: Host-associated > Invertebrates > Cnidaria > Coral ... | reverse complement strand
CTCAAGCACCTTTCGGTCCATCAGTGGATTCGCTTTGCCATCCCTGATTCGCAACAACCAACCTCTCCTATAGGTTTCCTATTTTTGAAACTTCCGCCACCGCCTTGTGCGGTACTACTGGTATCTCTCTTGGAATATACTGTTGAAATGCTGCCCAAACGGTGAAATTGTGTAGATGTGATTCAATAGCTTACTCTATTAGGATAGTGAGATGATTGTAGTGCGCTGATCCCAGCCCCAGTTGGAGGTGTCCCAATCCATGGGGGTACCCCTGTTCATCATCCATTTATAGATAGGATTTTCCATCATAAACCATCCAGCGTTTTTGGCGTACCCCCATTTTAGGAAATCCCTATATATATAATATATCCCATCATTAACATCCCATCAAATGGTTGATTTTTCCCCCATCCCCAAATAGCATTGTTTTAAATTCACCATCCCCAGTTTAACATGAGGAGTTTATGGTGAACAATCGCGAGATCTACTTCAAGCCAGGGTCAGCTGCTGAGCTGGTCGACCCTGCTGGGTTATAGCGGGTTCCCAAGAATATGGGTTTTGATTCAGACGTGTGAATCACGGGATACATTTTTTTTGCCAATTAACCTCTGGTAATTTAACATAGCTATTGAAAATGGTGATTTATAGTGGATTTACCCATTGAAAATGGTGGATTTTTCCATAGTTTTTTGTATGGCTACCAGAGGGTAACACATAGATTTGGATAAAATTGGGAGAATAAAAAACCGACCTCACTGCTACCTCACTGGAATGATGGGTGTAAGCACTTTACATCACTTTACCACTGAGGCCCACCGCCGAGGAAGGGCATTTCCTGTACTGGTCAAAGGTGGGAGTTGGTGGGGGCCGCCTTGCAGGAGAATTCGGGAAGATGATTGTCCCATCATCTTATCAAATCATAGTTGTTTCCCCCCTATACCCTCTGGTAAACAAACAGTTAGCTATTGAACATGGCCCAGTCGAAATAGTTGATTTACCCATCGAAAATGCATGGTGGATCTTTCCATCGTTTTTTGGTATGTTTACCAGAGGGTAATCCCCATGAACTATAGATATAACATGAGATATAATTTCCATAAAGCCTAGACTACTAGATGAACTATAGATATAACTTCCATGAACCAGGCCGGGTCATTTATATATGACCTCATTTTGTTGAAGTGCGGCTAACGTACTCCTGACAGAGTCGGGAGCATCGATCCAGTTCTGATTTGTGTCTTGGGCCACTGGGGACCTGGGGGACCTGGGGGACCTGTTCAACACATACCCGGCCTGGTAAACATGGGTAAACATGCAAAAAAAAAACGCTGGAAAGATCCACCATGATATTTTATAGTTGGGTAAATCCACTATTTCGACTAGGACATTTTCGATAGAACAGTGTTAAAGTACCAGAGGGTATACCATTGATACACTGTCCAAAAATGGATGCGGCCATGCCAGGTGGAGTCGAGGTGGAAAGGCACGGTCTCCAGCAACTTGCCCAAAATACAGGCCTGGTCACAATTGTCCTGCTACCCCTTCAGGCTCCCCTCCTACCTCCGAAGTGGGGCTCAAAGCTGCAAAATTGATGACTTGGTAATTTTAAGTGGGAGAAAATCCTGATTTGTCAGGATTTTTCATGAGTTTCAATTCATGTCCTGCTGGTTTTTGAGCCATCGAACAGTGAGAATCTTCGCAGGCTGGCAAGCAGTCCGCCATCATCGGCGCTCCTCAACTGGCAGATCTCTTTGACCCCGCCCTGCTGCGTGGCTGGCATGAGCCTTGGCTCAGATTCCCATCCACCGGTCATATCTGGGTGGTTCCATTTATCAATTTCTTTCCCATTGCCACGCTTGATGGTTGCTGGAGGGTATCTGGGGGGGTTTCATCGCGGTACCCAATATGGAGTCTAAACTGTCCGATGATTTGTACAAATTAGTCACGAAAGCTAGCTTTTGCTAGCTGAAGTCCCTCTTGCTTTTAGCAAGGTATTGGGGGAGGGCTGGAATCTCCAATCGCATGAAACTTCACACTTAACTACTCCCCGTTCCCACCCCCTCGGCTGGCTGGTTCACAAGCAGTTTGGCCGTGGCTCAATCCCCCCTGGGGACACCGTCATGTGGCCGGCACCAAATTCGGCAGCACCTGCATCCTCAGCATCATTGTGTTTTCATGCCAAGCTCCCTGCCAGGCTAGCTTTCGTCCCTTACCCCTGGGCCTCAAGTCACGTCTACGGGTGAAACCATGAAACCAGCGGGTTGGGGGTATCACCATTTTCTCGGGATCAAATAGAATACACCCTACCATGTGGCAATTTGATGTTTGATATAGGAGGCTAGGATGAGGGGAAGATGTCCAGCAACCAGAGCCTACTTCTGACAAGAAAAAGACGGGACTTGTGCAAGAGGAGCTAGGATGCAACCTCTTTTGCCAGGAGTATTTTGGGATATAGGATGGTGCCAGCACACTATTTTATATAGTTTCGTTTCCATCACATTTTTACAGCCAATGATGGGATCCCCATTTGATTGAGCTCATAAGTGGCAGAGGAGTCTGATGGAAACGGTCCTGGTCCTGGACGCCAACCAGGAGTGGAAGTAGAAATGACCGAAGAGACACGAGGAAAGAACAGGGCACCACCATAAACATATATATAAACATCATTCGTATCATTCGTCATCTCAACCGCAAGACAGATCCCTACTCTTTCCATTTGATGTGCTTATTTTGTTTCTGGAAAAAATGTCTCGTTTCCACGTTCCCATTTCCACCACACGCGTTCGAATTTTCAAAAGTTGGATTACACACCTACACAGCCCTATGGTCCGGGATGGTCATCAATCCATTTCATAGGGATCAAATATCATTAGCTGCCATTATCTGCCATTCATCCAGGATTTTGAGCGGACAGCCAGAGTTTTCCATACCTCCAGCGACTTCAATCAGTGATGCCAAGGAATGGACTGGCGACGACTGGGTTTACCGCTCCAGTGCGGGGGTGGGTACCATGGGCACCATGCGCGATGACCCCGTGACGAGCAAGACTGCTGTTAAGGCGGGCTGGGAGAGGAGTAGCACTTCGGAGGTACCCTCTGGTTATGACTAACATAGCCATGGTATAGATGGCCCATAGAAATAGATGGTTTACCGTTCTTAAAAATTGGGATTTTCCATGGCTATGTTAAATAACCAGATGGTATCCCAGTCGGCAAGTGGTTGATAACCTATCCGTAGGGTGCACTGCGCACGGGTCGGGTTTCGGGACCTGAGTTTTTCGTTCAAAAACCATGGCAATTTGACCCCCTTATGGCGTAGCCGGTAGGGATTCATGGAAATTAACCGACAGCAAAGACTGTGGCGCTGGGACTCTTGAAATCTGCTATGCTGTCCTCCAAACAGGATGAAGACTATGAAGGTACGACCAACTGAATCTGACTGGCTAGTCAGCCACCTTTTCCAGGCCTTGAAAGTGGACGCCAAGGCACGAAAGAGGCGGGGGGTTTCACCGCGTTTTTAATGGGTTGCAACATGGGGTTTAACGTAAAAGATGTCATAAGATACTTGTATCCTTTGGTGACCCAGTGTGTGTGTGTGTCAGTGATATAGTTCCTCAATGTTGTTATTATTCAATAAACACATTTATGCAGGGTTTCATGTTCCATTACTATTGCCTTTTTTGATCCTTTTTGTACTACACATGTTTTAAAAAAAAGTAAAATGCCAACATTAGACGATAGGCTCAGGGCCATTGTCTTCTTCGGACACCCCCTGGGCCAGGAAACGTGACGAAGCTCCTCCGGCACCTGCAAAAAAACCTGGGACGAGCCGCGAACAGCTGATCAAGGATGCCAGGGATGGGGAGGTTGAATCCATTTTTCGGGGGAGAAGAGGTTCATAATGATGGTTCAAAATGATGGTCACATTTTCATGGTTGATGATTGTTGGGAGTATGAAGATTTGCTCATGCTTATAGTTATAGTGTTCTTATTCATGGGTGACTAATGGTTATTCATGGTTACATATGCTTACTAGTGGTTGTAAACGTGGTTGCATATATATATATATATAAACATAAACATAATAACCCGCGATCAGTGGGAGTTGGGATTATCCAACCGTACTGACAAGAACGACGAGAATTACCAGTAGTTGGATCTATTGACTAATAGTGTATAATCATGTACAACTGAGGTTATCACTTCATATTACTAATTCATATCACTAATTCATATCACTCTAATATAACAATATAGAATATCACTAAAATATCACCGTGATATATCACTATGATATCACTAAATAATATCGCTAGATCACATTTTGCGAATTTCAGTCGTTGAGACAACAAGACTTGGTCACATCTCTGGCTTGATGGTCTCACTGGTCATGGCTGATGCAAGGCCGAGGCTTGAATATTTTTTTCACGCCTGGAAGCGGAAAACTGACAAAGCTATATGATGCTAGATGGAGGTTTCCTAAAATAGGGGTAAAAGAGGGATAGCCCAATAGCTGGATGGTTTATAATGGATGGGGTACCCATATTGCAGGAAACCACCGTATGAGCTCATCATATCCAATGTAGAATACCTCAATGATATCCATACTCAAATTATTCAATGAAGATAGAAAACTAGGAGAACACAAATCCCAACCCAAATAGCCCAGATCATGCCAAATCCACCTTTCAGAATTTTGGGAAGTTACACACGCGACTTCAAAGAGTTAGATTTCGCTCTGACACACTGGGCCAAGGGTTTGTTGATGGACTGGGTGGCAGCAACCGAGCTTTTAAAAAAAATGTAGGTCAGTTTGCCGCTGTTTTTACTTCGTATCCAGTGGTGGATGGAGGGAGCAATCTGCAGCTATGGCTCTATGGCTTCATTCCCTATGAAATTATGGCCAATTGAGAGGGATCGACCAGGAATATCCCAAGCACATGAGACTTTGACAGGGGCTGTTTTTTGATCCCTTATGATCCTTATTCTCCTGGGTCTGAAATGTTTTAAAACCATGGGGGGAAAATCATACGACCTCAACCATGCCATTTTTTTAATAGGGCTTTGTCCAAAAAGTGTGAATCCAAACTGTGGGATCTTGGGAATCCTAGTGTTTTCCATGGTTTTCCCAAGATTTTCAAACCAAGCCATCCATCCTGGTCAAGCTTCAAGCTTGACCAACTCACCGAAGTCGCGCAACTTCCAGGAGGTCTTCAAGCACTTTGATGAAAACGGAGATCAAAAACTGAATGCTCAAGAGATGTTGGCCTTCGATTCTTGGTCGAGTGGGCATTTTTTTGTCCGGGATCACCCCTTGGTACTGGAAGATGTGGAATGATAATGGAAATTGCTAGATGAGTATAACATGTTTCAATTCTCATGTATTATACAAAGGGGATATCCTTGGATCCAATATAGATAGATAGATAGATAGTGCCCCCCATGCTCATGGGCGTTAACATGCGTTAATATACCAATTGATTGGGGAACCCCTACAAAATTCTGGTGGAATGAGCATAGCACATGTCTTTTGACTAAGGCACGTCTGATACACTTACTTCTTCATAGCAATTTTCTTGTTCGAAGATGTTTTTAATGATGGATTTTTTTTGAATTGTCAGTGCTCACATTCCCAGCCGTCATCCAGAAAAGATGCCATTCGGCCGATGTCCAGCCGATCCGAATATGTTCTTGTCATCACATTTTCCTGGACTTGCTGATGATGTTCTATTTTATTCTATCTTCCTGATGGCTACTGTCATCCACCATTTGGGGAATCATTTTCTTGATGGTAGATTTTTGGGATTTGGCTTTGCTAAAAAAACGATAGATTGGGCAGTCGATTCCCAAGTAGATTTTGTTGGTGTCCCCCTTAAGCCACGAATTTGCCTCGCGTCAAAACGTCGAAAACCTCGAGGCAAGCAGTGTGGGATTTGACGGTAATGCTGAAGAGTGGAAGGAGGAGAGACGTTCCCTGTTGTGTCCAAAACTGGGGGATGTGCACCCCGAAATTGCAAATCAAATGCGCTTGGAGGAATTTGTGGAAAAAATTGTTGGACCATGTTTTTTTTTGGTGGACAGTTTTTTTTTAGACAAGCCAAGGTAGAGGAGTTTCCTCTTGAACATCGGACCTTTATTTGCAAGTTGCTTTGCTGGACTTTGTCGGAGGGTTACAGCCTCAATCCCAAACTTGGGTAGCCGCTATGGGAATCATTGGGTCCATTTGGGAAACCCAGAGATCATTGTATCGCCACTAGTCATTAAATCACTGTTTCTATGATCATTTTGATTGGTGAAATCCCCATCCCAATAAAAGTGCCAAATTTTATCAAGTTTTCATCACCTGTTGCTGAAAACTTCCCAGGAGTACCGGCTCATTTGTGAAGGCCTTGGACGCACGGTGGAGCAAGCCATTGATGCTCAGTCCTTTCTGAGACTGGTGAACGAGGACGAACCGGGGATGACGGGGTTGAACCACCCAGTGAAGTAGGGTAGGTACAGGATGGTGCCCCCCAGTTATAAGTTCGTTTATAAACCCCATGAATACTATAGTTATATATATATATGTCTACCATAAGCCATAGAATTCAGCCACTTATTTTAGGCAACTGAACACGAACTCGACTGGGGGGGGGGCCCATCCTGTACTGAGTCGAGTCCTCGGAATGAGGGAGAAAACCCTGGTAGTAGCAGCTATCAATTGTAGCAGCTGTGTCAATGGATTGCTTTAAGGGAAAATTTACAGGAAAACCCCATATTTCATGGCAAAATCTATGGTTTCCGGTTGAGAGTTTCCCTTAAACCAATCCAGTGACTGTGGAAACCCAAGTATCGGCTGAGTACGGGCTTTGATGATGTGAATTTATGTGAGCTACGCTAAATATGGTCCCATAACTTGCCCTTAAAAACACGGTACGCCGTAAGACCTGCCCAGCAAAAAGGTAGGCAGCACAGCTGCAGCACCATCGATCTCGAGGACACCGATGATGGATGCTATTGCTCGGACAAGGCCCTGCCACGATCGGCGGAAAATGAGACCAACTTGAGACGAAGCCAATGCCAAAAAAAAAAATCCCAGTACCCTCTGGTTATGTCAAAATAGCGAACTGGAAAGATCCACCATTTTGTAGCTGGGTAAATCACCTATAAATGGTCGTTTTCAATAGCTATGTTAAATTACCAGAGGGTAACCATGTAGGCTTCGTCTTGCTTCATCCCAAGTTGCGGTACATACACAATATGCACATTATTTGTATACACATACCGTACCTCAATTGCGGTATGAAAGCTTGCAACGTCCCCGTGCTGCGTGACTTTCATCGCAAGACATCCTTGCGCAATTTCAGTCTTGAACTCCAGGTCCAGCATGGTTCATCCATCATTCCCTCAGAAGGTGCATATTACCCTCTGGTAAATTAACAGCTGGACCCTGAAAAATTCCAATTTTTATTGGACATTAATCTTCCACCCCCTATCTGGGAGGGTCTATGTGAATTTTCTGGAGGGTAATAAGTACACAACCTCACTGTTTTTTGGTGATACTATGTGATACTTTTGAAGTGATACTCTATCTCAGCATGTCTCAGTGACTCAGCATGTTCCTGGATGCAAAAAATCATGTTTATTTTGGGCCTTGGGATTATTGTGTGGGATAATCATGTAAAATCCTCGTCGGATCCTCACTTTGTCCTAACCTTTCCTGCGGTTCGACACTTCGATCATCCCAGTCATAGGAGCTGGCGGGGATGTTGGGACGAAGTTGGCCGCACCTTGGGTATTGAAAGAGATATCCTGGCGATTACTTGGACACGCCATGGTTTCCTGAGGGAAATGATCTACACATGGTGGGTTTCTACATCTATGTAAACTGTAAACATCTGTAAACATTTATTAGAAGTTAGAAGGCTATTTTGGATTCAACAAGCAAGGACCTCCAATGAAACAAACATTGCAACTTGATATTTGCCAAATTTTTAGAGGTTGGATGAACGACAATAATGGATCTTATGGAAATGTTTGATATTGATATAATATAGATTAATATAGTATATTGCATATTTTATAAAAAATGTAGTTTCTCTGCTCTATATTGGCTCCACTTAGAGAGGTCAAATCGTCAGATACCCAGGATGGACCTGAAAGGTTGAGTAGCCGCCAACTCAGAGGACCAAGATTTCAAGTAAAAAATGGCAAAGAACATAAACAGATTCTGATTTAATGGAATTTAACCACTATTTTTTTTGGTGATTTAGTAGAGATTTTCCCTCTGTTTCAAAACATCCAAAAGAACTCCTTACCAAATGCTCTATAGAGATCTAACAAACACATGGTCCTGTGGGTAAAACAATTTCGTAAACCATCCCCCAGTCATCACCATTTTTATCGGTGGGATTCAAACCATTCCCATCTTCGGTTGGAACTAATTGGATCCACATATGTTCAAATATATCCAAATGTGGGATACCCTCTGGTAAACTAACATAACTATAGAAAATCACCATTTTTCATGGGTAAATCAACTATAAATGATCATTTTCAATAGCAAACTGTTAGTTTACCAGGGGGTAACTCTGTTTCAACCGGTTTTTCTTGCTGTAGCTTGTCCCTTCCAAGGTAAGGGGGTTGGATGCGGCACGGCATGACGCCGGCAACTGAAGGAGTAGGCTGAAGTGGCAATGCAGTCGGCTCCCATGTGAACAGGTCTTTTATTTGTAAGTAACTTGGGTGCAGCGTGAAGACTTTCGAAAGATAGCTGGTATAAGAATATAATATATAATTATATACGGTGCCGGTGAACATTATCCCAATTTGTCTTTAATTGGATGGGGCCAATTTTTGGGCAAATACAATGTGTTCAATCCTGAGCGGTGACAGCAACATAGAAGAATACATTACTGGTTGGTGGTTTGGAACATGTTTTATTTTCCATATACATGGAATAATCCTTCCCATTGACTAATATTTTTCAAGATGGTTAAAACCACCAAGTAGATTAACATACATTAATTAAACATATATTCCTTTCAGTCTTCTTGGCAGTCTCCCCATGGTATTCTTGATGGGAGAAAAACTTCATTCACGAGACCAACCAGAGACACATCTTGGAAGACGTTTGGGCCACTCGGGGTAACGCGCGCGCCGCGTTCACCGGCTTAGTACCTTTAGTACCTGGAATCTCCGTGCGAGAAAAGGGGGCGCCTGGATCATCGATCACTCGGGTCGGGAAGCTCGGTTAATAAAAATTTTGCAGGGAACCCCCCCATAGGGGATTCATTATATGGATTCATTATATGGATTCATTATATGGATTCAATAGGGGATTCCATAATCCATATAATGAATCCCCTATTAGGTGAGGAATTTTAGCCACAAGTTTCCGGTAGATTTTCCTTTCAACCAATCCATTGCGGAAAGGTTTAACCGGGGTTCTGGAGGCAGATGCTTCACCAGCATAGGACATGGATTTCTGACTTGGCTTCAGGGCGGTCGTCAACAGAAACTGCCGCGAAGAGCGTGGGGTGACCGCCAGGTTTTCATCGGGACCAGTATAATTTTTCCACCAGAAAGCCTTCTCATCGTGATGTTTATCCAAAAAAATATGTGGCTCACCAATATGTTCACTATTTTTCCCAATCGATTTTCCATACAGTATCCCTATTCCATATGTTTCACCGTTTTTATCCACTATTCATTTGTCTCCAGTTTTGCTGCTTTAATTTCTTTCATTTTTGATAGTTAAATCAGCTAAATCAGCTAAACCAGTCGAATCAGTTGCTGTTCAATCATATTAAATCACTTCAGAATCAGCCTTCAGAATCTGTGAAAAACCATGTTAAACCATGTTAAACCCCAGAAATCAGCGAAAGAATCAGCATCAACCAGCCACAAAAACTCAGCCGCCGCCATGGTGCTCCTTCACGAGCTGGTCCCCTCGGTAGCGGAGCACTGTCGCGGCCTGGTCGTGGGCAAGCGCGTGCAGGTCACGAATTGGATGGGGAATCCATAGCTGTCCTAATAAAATCTATACATGCGGTTGGTGGTGAATGGATGATATGGATGACTGGTTGGTGGTGACTGGAACCCTGGAATTAATCTATGGTTAATCTATGGTTAATCTATGGTTAATCTATGGTTAATAATGGTTAATCATTGGAATACCAATATATCTGGTTGGTGGTTTGGAACATGAATTTTATGACTTCCCCAATAGTTGGGATGATGATCCAATCTGACGAACTCATATTTTTCAGAGGGGTAGGTATACCAGCAATTAGTATACATGTGTGTCTATTTGTCTATCTACCTGTCTGCCTGTCTGTCTGTCTATCTGTCTATTTATCTATCTATCTCTACCTATCTTATCTTATTGTCGTTCATCCAGGCTCTGGAATTGGCAAATATCAAGTTGCAATGTTTGTTTCATTGGAGGTCTTAATCCCACATGCCCCCCTTTGAACGTTAACATAGACTTGGAAAACCCACTCATTATTTGTAGTTTGTTTTTCCGAACGGAAACGATTGGTTATCTCACATCTATGTTACTTTACCCGAGGGTAACAGCTATTTTCAGGTGAACTATGATGAATTTTGATAATTCTTATGTGTGAGGATTTTCATGGGATAGTTCGTGGAACAATTGGGATGTTTTTTTCTCACCAGCTTTTGGGATTATTGGATGCCCTCCGGTAAACTAACAGTTTGCTGTTGAAGCCATGGCCCATGAAAATAGTTGATTTACCTATTAAAAATGGTGATTTTCCATAGCTATGTTAATTTACCAGAGGGTATATTTGATGGGAACTGATCAGGATAGTGTCATTTGTTTGATGATTTGTTGACGTTTTTGATGTGTGGAGCAAACCTGGAAAGATATGGAGGAAATATATATATAAGCGAGTCAATTGCAGCAGGGGCATGATTGATACTTTTGGTGACACAAAATGATGGTGACCTGATATAAATTGATAACGATAACCAACAATTCTAGGTCAACTTTGCATGGATAGATGTTTTTTTCCTACAGGTTGGTTGACTAGAGAAGTTGACCCCCAGTCACAACCAACAGTTTCTCTACTCTATTTGGAATGGACGTTGTCGGATAAATCAGGAAAAACAGATGGTCACATAATATGCCAATAGCACATATTAGAGTTACAATCCCCAGATTTGTATACCTTGTATACCCCAAAACGTCAATGGCATCATGGGGGAAATGATATGAAATGATGATTCGTGGATTTGGGGGTGTATTTTCAGACATCCATTTTATCAATGGCCATTTCAGGATCCTAGATTGGAGGATTGCTATCCTGGCAGCCTGGCAGGTGTTGGAGGGTCGAAACTTTGCGACTTTCTCAGGCCAGAGATTGGGGACCGGAGATTTGGTGCATTGAAACCAGAAATCCATGGTGAAGTAACGAGTCCAGGAATCGACACCAAAAAACAAAAAAACATCAATTCTTGGGAACATGATATTCCAATTACTTCAAAAAAGTGCTATGAATTCCCACATTTACATACATTTAGATTGACATTCCCATAGAAATTTACATACATCATAAATCATCATAAATAGTCATAGAATTGGATGATGGGAAAATGTTAACCGGAAAGCCCTTAATATTTGATGGTAAAAACCCATGGGTTTCCGGTGTAGATTTTCCCCAACAAACCAATCCATTGAAATCATCATCATAGTCCACCATGTTCCATGCAAAAATCATATGGGTATGGGTCAATACCTATAGATACATTACTATAGTGGGATGAACATCCATAAATCCCAGCTATGAATTGGGGTTCACTAGGTACCAGGGTTTTGACCCATCCCCATCTCCCAATCTTGCCATGAAAAAAAACATGGTTTTTGGTTGGCCTCCGGCAGCGTTAAGGTGGGGAGCTGGGAAAGCTTCTCAGCTCCTGGGACTCCGAAGATGCGGAGAAAATGCTGAGAAAATCTGGGTAAATGTTGGTTATTAAGGGTTAATGTTGGTTAATGATGATTAATAGTGCTTATTCATGGTAAATGATGATTATTCTGGGTAAATTATAATGACCTCACTGTTCTCCCTCACTATAATATACTATAATCATAGTTAGTAGGGGAAATCATCCCTAAATGGCCGAACTATTCAGGTTAGTGAAATATTATAATTTACCCAGATTAATAACCATTAATAATAACCATGGTTTTGTTATAATGGTTAATAATTGTTAATAGTTGACATGCTTATAATAATTAACATGAAAAATAATTGTGGTTGTGGAATAATGGTTAATAATGGTCAATAACCATCATGGTTATAATATATAACAATAATGGTTATATAACAATGGTTAAGACCAATCGTGGTATATAATCAACAGGGTAATCATGGTTATATAATAATGGTTAAGAATGGTCAATCATGGTTATTACATGTTATGAATGGATATCTGGTTGGTGGTTTGGAACATGATGTTTTTTGACTTTCCATATGTTGGGAATATCATAATCATTAATCCCAACTGACGTTCATATTTTTAAGAATTCAGAGGGATTGAAACCATCAACCAGAGATCCCTTTTTTGATCTGTGATCATTTGTGTGCATGTTTGTGATTGCTTATCATTGGCAATTAGCCAATCATATAGATTCACATAGTATAGATAACATCGTACAACTGAGAATTATATGTTTAACATTGGGACATATTTGGACATTGAAGATCCAAGCAATGAGAGTCCATGGAAGGTCCAAGCCGAGGTATGGCGAGAAAATGGTAGGTGGATGTAGGTGGCCCCAATTTAGGTACCAATGGCCATTGAATGGCCATTGAATCAGGATGTTTGTGACATGGTTCTTAAGGCCTGAAGCCAGGCCAATCACAACATACCGGGTTCTACAAAAAAAAACGGCCATCCCATGAAGTAGCACCACACCACAGAGGTCATGTCCCCCCCGTCCCCCAATTCAATGTTGTCTTCTGAATTTTGTGTTTGGCGGCCTTCAAAAGAAACAGCCATTTTTTGTTCATGATGCTCGGCACTTCCGATCACAACATTGAAGTTGGGGGTTGCGGGGGTAAGCAAGGTATCTCCGTGGTTTCATGTGGATGGCTGTTTTTTTGAAGAACCCGGTATCACAACTGTAATGGACATACATTGCATGTGCGTTATTTGTTGCGTTTCATTCCAGCACGTCCATCAAACTTGATCAAATGTGTCTGATTCCAATGTGGTATTTGCACATGATTGGTATTCACTAGTAGATTTTCACATATTTTCACCAGCCACAACTCAGCACATCTTCTTCCAGAGACATCCTTTAACGACATATCCTGGTCCAACGTCAGCCGCATTCAGCCAGCGATCCCCCGAGGCCTCGACGTCGACTCGCAGCTCTGCCTGGTGCACTTCAAGGGTCGTCCCAGTCCCGTGGAGGTGCCCGTGCGACACCTGCGAGGTCTTGGTGCACCGAAGGAGCGGTTGTTTCCCACTGGGAGATCCACGATTTTAATGGGGAATCTATGGGGAATATGTAACATATTAATGTAGGCTTTGTTTTGACTGATATAGTTAATTTATATATATTTTTTTTATTAATGGCATCTCAATGATTATATAATTCATATCATGGAATATAAATGGGATATTGCTGAGACATTCATGGGATTTTACTTTGTCCAGTGGTTGAGAGGGAACTGTTTGGAGCTAGCTGTCTCCAGATCTCCCTTTACCAAATGGGGAGCCAGTTGGAGCTATGAATTGAGTTTCCCAGCCGCATGACAATGATTGAAACAGTAGTTACCCTCTGGTAAACTAACATAACTATGGAAAATCACCATTTTCAATGGGAAAATCAACTAATGACCGATAATCAAATAAATCTGATAGTAATGACCGCAGATATCCGCAGATTCAATCATCCTGGGTATTTTTTGTTTACTTTCTGATGCGAATATACTGCAGTTGATTAATGGTGACTAAAATTAGGGATAGTTGAGTAGTGGATTCTTATCTATATCTGTTCATACTAAATGTGGCTTCAAGGGGTGCCATGATCCATTCATCATGCTAATGCGAACAAAGCAAGAGGAAAGTCCTAAACGGGAGAATTTCCTATGCCCAACTGGGCGCTGTAATCGGGCGCAGGAAAACCAGGGCCACAGGCCGCCTGTCAATGATGGCCTTCTAGTCGAGTAGGCGTCCATACTTTGCACGACCTCAGATATATTACATGAACCTACTGTAGCAAAGATGGAAATGCAAGGTCTTAATCATTGTTCATCCAAGCCTTTCTTTTTCTTGAAACATGCGCTGAACCCTGCTGAAACATACCCAGCTGACACCAGGAGGAGCTTTCTTCGCCCGTAACGCGAAGCGGGCGAAGCGGAACGCAGAACGTTGAGGAGCACTGACTTGGTCTGCACTGGGATGAACAGAACTCATCGATTGTGTCTTTAATATGAAAAACTACAGTACTAATATATACATCTATCTATCTATATCTATCTATCTACATATTTTTATTTATTATATATATTATTATATATATATCATGATATATATATATACATATATCATTAATATATATGTATGTGCGTGTGTGTGTGTGTGCACAAAAATCATACATCTCATATGATGCCATGGGCTTGGGCTGAACTTGAGTCAAAGATCTTTTTGGCAACGTTGCCGGCAACGTTGCCGGCACCGGGCACCCCATCTGGTTATGACATGACATTCACAGCATGCCATGGAAAGATCCACCATGCTATTTTTGAACGGTGTTAACCATCTATTTCGATTAGGGCCATAAATCTACCATGGATATGTTAGTCATAACCAGAGGGTAACTATCCATTAATCACCATTAATCATGGATTAATCACCATTAAATCACCATTTTCCTATGATTTTCCCAATGGATATGGAGGTTTTAGTGATTTTACGTATGGGAAATCATCATTTTTTGGTGCACTTCCCATGGCCGAAAAGCCCAGGCCGCGAGCCGAACGCCTGTGGCCAACGCAGTGGCTTGGTGATTCTGCTAATCAAACCTGGAAAGAACATATTTGTGCCATGGAAAATCACCATTTATAGTTGATTAATGGGATTTAATGGGGTTTAATGGGATATAAATGGGATATATAATAGAAGTGACCCTCTGGTTATGTCAACAGTTTGCTATTGAAAATGGCTATTGAAATAGTGGATTTACCCAGCTACAAAATGGTGGATCTTTCCATAGTTATGTGGCTGTTTACCAGAGGGTATTTGTGCCATGGTCAGAATGTGGATTAAATGATTAAGCCATGAGGCCATATCGGAATGATGAAACTATGAATCAATGTTGATTGATGAAACTGAAGGGGACCACGGTATATTATAGCCAATTATAGCGATGATAATAATGGAACTAGTTTTTGTCTACCATGAGTTGGTATTTTGGGGCATCATCCATTCATTACTATACCTATCATGTCAGGATTCCCATAGATTCTTGGAATGGGATGGATGACCATAAAACATAGTACACCATGTAACTTGACGATGGCACATATGCTTTTTGTTCCATAGAACACCTATCTATAAATTGTAAACGGCTATGTTTTTTTTAAAAAAAAAATAGTGTGCTGCTTCATGGAGGGTATCTTCGGACTTGGGCTTCCAAGATTGTTGATTCAAGACACTTGGAAGATCGGAAATCTGGCGGTTCCATGGTCCTCCCCGGCACATGTCTTTGTTTTTACAGTGGGCAAAGTAAAAAAGAAACACTAATGTAGGTAAAACAATAAACCATCCTTGAAAGGCCTAGATATCTAAAGAAAAGGTGCACAAGACTTGAAAACACTATCACCTGTGAACAAAAAAAAACTATCAATAGAAACAGATATCATGAAATCAGGTGATCATTGGACAATATCATATACACATCATCATCATCATCATCATCATCATCCCACTTATAGGGATCAAATACACCCACTTTCCGAATTTTGGGCCGCAAAGCCGGGCCAAAAATTGGGACGTCCAACGAAGCCAGGAAGCCGCAGCGTTGAAGGACATGTTGGCGCTGGCCTCTCCTGGCTCGCCCAGGGCGGCCGGCACGACCGCGACCGCAGGGACCGCAGGGACCAGCACTTTGCCGAGTCTCGGTGCAGAAAAACCACGGATAGATAGAAAGATAGAAAGATAGATATATAAATATCATAAAGTGGACCAGTATGTGCATAGTGTTGTCTATCTTTGGGACGTGTCAAAGAAAAGAGTTTTTCTCTTTTGGATTTCTCACATTTTGTATTTTGGTCCGGCCAATCATAATTGAAACGAATGAATGATACTGAATTACCTCTGAAGTACCAAAGGGAATCACTGCTTTCTTACCCCATGTCACCTGATTATTTCATTCAAATAGGTTTTATGTTCAACCTGCGATTATTCTCCCAACCGACGAGCACATTTTGGGACCATCAAGCAGTTCCAGACTTTGTTCAAGATGTTAGTGGGATAAAAAACATCGGAAATCCTCATTTTTTCAGCAATTCATGGCAGTAAACGGTTCAAAAGCAGGGTTTCTGCTCGAATTTCCGACTGGTGACTCCTAGTCCCGGCCTTCCCTGTCCAGGACCGTGACGAGCCCTGAAGGCGCCTGGTTCACCCTCTGCGAATGTTCTCCACGAAGTTCCTTCTGCACCCCGTGGAAGCAGCAGGAAACCACAGCTGCTTGGAGAAAATTTCATGGAACGCCTCTGCTGTTCCATAAATTATCCGTGTGCCAGAAAATTATTTTGCATGTTTGGCTGCGGATATAGGGAAACATATATTTGATGTGTACATGTGGTGCATTTTGTGGTCGTTTGTGACAGTCACCAGTGAAAGAAATGATTCAAGTGCAGGGATTCGGTTCAGAGAAAGTGCTGCAATTGCTCTATGGGGAGCGTATGAGATGCCACTTGCTTGATTCGAAGTGAAGATCAGGATGAGGTAGACCCTCACCACCACCATCACCACCATCGCCATGATTGTATAATAACTGTATTTGTATAATGACCATATTTTTTCCGACATTTTTCCCCCAAACAATGTGTAATGACCATGAAATTCTGACAATGCCTCAAATTTCGCGATGTCTTTTTCCAAACAGTTTTGATCACGTCACTAGTGTCATTTGTGTGTCTGAAAATGTGGCATACCCCAAAATCACAACTTGACTTGGGGAAGGTGAATGGGAAAGTGACACCCCCCCAAAAAAAAAAAACAACAACATGGGTTAGCCTAGCCTCAGACATTTTACAACCAAGGACTGGAACAGCCAGACAGGACAGTGCTATGGTGCTATTGGACCACCAAGAGGGCAAGTCATCAGTTTTTTTTGGATCTGGATCTGGTTCGAAAATTCAGATCCTGAGGACAGTACCTTAGTCGAGCTGTATACTCTGACTTTTGATCTGGAGAGGTTGGGAAGCATGGAGAGGTGCAATTCCAACGAACAAACGAGCTGCATGGCAAAAGACACAAAGGGTGCTACGATTCCATCGATGAAAGTGGCACTTCAGCTTTGATATCAACGATACACTTGCAACCTGGTTTATTGGCCATATCCACTATGGAATAATCTTCCAAAATCTACAGGCCTCCAAAGAAAGACCTGCAACCGCAAACCTGCAAGTGATTTTCAGAACCGGGAGTGGATGAACAAAAAACGTTCGAGACAAATGTTACTCTCATTTGGGTAGGTCCTCGTTCTTGTTTGGTTCGAAATCCTACGGTTAAATGACAATCGTTCTGTGTAAATCGTCATTTTTTTGCAGGTAATCTCCCTATCTCCATGGATTGAACCTGATACTTTGATTATGTGTAGCGCCAAAATGCGCAGTGATGGAAAAATGCATCACTCCTCGTTGTTGCCGAATTTTTTGCCGGAGAATCCAGGGAAATATGGGAAAATCATGAAATCTCTAGCCGTTTTTGTGTAAAATCAGGTTTCGGATCCCAAAATCCATCAAACTCCATATTGTTGTGATACGTACCCGGTAGGTAATTAAATAAGGGAATGGGCAATCCCCTATAAATGAAGGTTTCTAGCTGGGAAAATCATCCATAAATGATCAATGGAGGATTTTCAATTGCCACCTTTGATTACCCGAAAAATCCCAATAACATCCCCATTTATAATAATTGTTTCAAATCCCCGCTTTTCACCATAAAATCCCATGAATTCCCCTTAAAATCATCCTAAAGATCAGCAAAATGTTCATAATGGAATTGGATTGGAACATTTTTCCCCCCTTAAATCATCCCATTCAAATCCAATGAATTCCCTTAAAATCCATTTTTCCCATTAAAATCCAATGACATTCCCATAAAAATGTCACCATGACATTCGCGCAGGATCCACCCAGGCCTCCGCCTCGCCCATCGACACGGTCTGGCGGGAGCCGCCGGAGCCGCAGCCCAAGCCGCCGCCGGCGAGGGCCTGGAGGTGGGAAGATTGGACGGACATCCTGCGGTGTTAAGGACAGTTGGCGAAGGGAAGAAAGCAGAAGAAAGCTAAAGTCAATCAACTATGGTAAGTATGGTAAGTATGATAACTATGCTCAATAAACTATGGTAACTATGGTAACTATGGATATTCCAAGATATTCTAAACATGTATACCAACATGGTTTAGGACGTTTAGGTGGGAAGTGACCAAGTAACTACTGTAAGTTGAGAAAGAAAATGAGTCTTTTTGTTGGTTTATGATGGTTTCTGGGTATTTTTGTTATGGTTGGCGATGGGGAACAATTGGGGTCACCCCCCAGCTGGGATCCATCCCCGACCATCCCTAAATGGTTGGGAATTTCATCATCCCAACTGACTTTCAGTCCATGATTTTTCACAGGGGTAGGTTGAAACCACCAAGCAGTAATTATATATATAATGTATAATCAATATATAACCAGCAATAACATAATATGGTAGGTATACCACCAAGCAGTAGTTGTTTATGATCCATGGGTTTACCATGGGTTTACCACATTCGTCCATTTAGATCCCAATAATACCGACTGAATATCACTCATATTTTCATCACCCTCCAGTAAATGTTCACATAGACCTCCCAGGGGTGGGAAGATTTCCGAACATGTTTCCACTAAGAATTGGGCACATTTTCGTCTATGTTAAAGAAAACCAGAGGGTAGATCCAATACGCTCTTAATAAACAACCCATAGCTATGGAAAGTCACCATCGTTAAAATAGGTAAATCAACTATAGATAACATCACTGGATTGGTTTAAGGGAAAATCTTAACCGGAAACCATGGTTTTTACCATCAAATTGATCGGGCTTTCCTGTAAATTGTCCCATCAATTCTATGATCACAATTTTCAATAGCAAACTGTTACAAAATTACCAGGAGAGCAGATCAGGTCCATCCAACAATTCGTTACCTGGTGAGCTGCACCAGGCTCCCCACCTCCGAACCGCTACCCTTGGGTGCCGTTGGAACGACGCTCCTGCGCCCGGCGCCCGAGCCGCTGGCCGCGGTGGCCGCGCTGCCGGAGCCGGTGGCCGCGCCAGCGATAGAGCCAGCCGTGGCCGGGTTGCTGCCTCCAGGTGAGGAATTTTGGCGTGGAATTTCCAAGGGATTTTGGGATGTTGGCATTACCCTCTGGTAAACAGCCACATAGCTATGGAAAATCACCATTTTTAATGGACAACTCACTATAAATGGCCATGTTCAATAGCTATTTTGACATAACCAGAGGGTACTGCATTACTCAAAACAAACCACTCATTGAGCTCAGTGAGGAATATCATTAGCTAGATTTGGTGAGATTAGAATGATTAGAAATTAGATCACTCTAGTTGCCGTAGTTAAATCATGTCACAACAATTTTCAAAACATGATTATATAGAGTTGTTTGACCCAAGATGAGTTAAATGAACACCATTCCTTGTCAAACGTTTGCTGAGAAAGCTGAGTGAAATCCGAGTTAAATCACCATTTTGTTGGTTAGTTTGACCTTGTTTCCTTTTTTGGGTCGGAATTAAAAGTGGAATTTAGTCATCAGTTTACATAAATGCGAGTCCGTCTCAGACTTTTTCGATGTTTTTTGCATGTTTTCGCATGAAGCCATGGCAAAAGTCGGGGAATGGTGCAGATCATCAGCAGTTTTGAGCCCTTTCACAGGTAACCTGCTGGGCAGCATTTCCAGCCTCCCCACTGTTCCATTCAGCTCCTAGGCCTTCAGGGTGGCTGGTTCATGTTTGTTTCCCAGGTTGAGAGCAGGTCAGGTCCATTTCGTGGTGTTGTTCTTTTTACATCTTTAAAAAGGCATCCTGAAGCCGGTTTTTCAAGAAAAAGACTTCAGATCTTCAACACATCAAGTGACAGATTTACAGAAACACGCCCGCGAGTCTGGTGAGAGCGTTTTCCAGCACTGAAACTCAAAGGAGAGAGAGAGAGAGTGTGTAGGATACTTGAGAGTGTAGTTCCAGTTGTAGGTAGATTTGCCACCCTACTAGTAGTAAGTTTGGCAAAATAACGACTTATATCCCAACTTATGGATTATGGATCTTATGGTGGTTGTATTATGATTATGATTATGATTTCATAAGTTGGGATATAGCCCCGTTAAAACCAACATTCTGAACATTATAATCAAGACATTCAGCGTTTATTTATGGGATGTAGGTACATCATGTTATATGCTGTTCAAAATGTAAGTAGATCTGCAATCGTAGTAAGTTGGGCAAAATCAAAAACGGACAACAATATCCCACCAAAAATGGTGCTTATATATCTTATATCATATCTATAATCCCATAGTGACTATAGTTACTATATCTATTATATTTATGGGATTATAGTTACTATAACTATTATATTATATCTATAGTATATTATAGATTCCAAAGTTACTATATAGTTACTATTATTATATTAGTTACAAATACAACTATTATATTATAGTTACAGTATATTATATCTATAACTATAATCCCATAGTTACCCCCCATGAAACATAGCCTCAGCTGCAGCCCCAAGTGTCAGTGGTGATCCGAGGTTCGCCTCCCTCGGTGAATGTACGTCGCCTCGCCAAAAACGATGGTAATTAACATGGGGATTTAATCAAACAAAGGTGGTAGAATAGGAATGTCATCAGATATATATCAGATAGATATATATATATCATATATATATACATATAAAACTATATTACACTGTAATTTAGCCTCTGGGCATGTAAGACTTTGCTATGGAAAAAAAATGCATGTGTGATAGGATGTAATAAGTCAATCATCTAAACATGGGCCATTTTCCATAAGTGAGATCAACCAATGATTCACTGGTTGAGACCCGGTGCTGTTGAAATGCGTTCGGAGGTGTCTGGATACCGTAAGAATCCGTAAGATGAGATGAGTTTAGATCAGATTGGGACAGATGAGTTTAGGGCCAGGAAACCAGAATAGTGGGCCGCCTTTTTGTTGAGGCCGGAGGTTCAGAATAGAACCAGCCAAACTTGACTGAGGTTGCAGCGTTTCACCCTTTGGCACCTTCTAGTCGCCTCGCCGATCGAAGACATCATGAAGACATCGCTCCAAAGCTGGCGCTCGAAAAAACGTCCGACCACGCGCGAATCTTTGCGTTGGGTTGATGCCTAGGAGAATCTCTAGGAGAGGTATGAATGTCAATGGAAGCTTGCCAGAGGACAAGAATTGAAAAAGGTTGAAAAACTTGATCTGGTTGGTGGGTTGGAACATGAATTTAATTTTTCCATATATATATATATGGAATTTCATGATCCCAACTTACGAACTCCATCATTTTTCAGAGGGGTAGGTATACCACCAAGCAGTAGTAAACTGAGTCAAAGTTGGAGTTTTTCCATTGATTCGACCCTGGGCCTGGGTCATTGGCATGTCAGACAGCTATGGGTTGAGACCGGCTGCGGGCCCAAAACGGCTGCATCATGTTAGTTCATAATATGTCATAATACTTGATATCCATTATAGCAGCCCCCCAAAAAATATAGACACATTCTAGAACAGCAACATCCGAATCTGATAGCGAAGAATTACTTTCTATTTTTGGGGTGGTACTATACTAAGTATCCAACCACAATTAATTTCTTCTATAGCAACGCTGCAAAACATTGAGTTTAGTAGAAGCCTATTAAAATTAAATAGTGACAATACTGATAAATTGAACCGTTTGTTTCTATCTTTTTGGGGAACAGCTAAAAATGCATACAAAGGGGCGCCCCCAAACGATAGCTAAGTTGGTGAACATAACTCCAATAACTATATATGGTTTATATGATATTATAACTTTTACAACTATAGTATCAGTTTAACTATGGATACAGTAACTATGGTATACTGATAGATGTTTATATATGACTATATGGTTTATTGATTACTTATGGCTTATTCATGGACTTTAAAACTCGCTACAAGCCAACGTTTGGAGGATGTGAGCCAGGCCCCGGCCCCAGAAGCGCGAGAAGCGCAGGCGCCAGGTGGTGGAAATGTCCGTTGAGACAGAAGGAGATATAACGGGGATGTTTCTCATGGGGTAGAAATCATGTACACATAAAATATCATAAAATGGGTAATTATACATTATATATAGCCATATATTTGGGTATTATATATATAGATAGAAACGGATGTAATGGGATAGGTACAATGGGATTTCAAATCTATCTAATGTAATGGGATGTAATGTATATATCATATCCCAATAGCTGTGGGAAAAGACCAACCTCCAGGATCTGTTTCATGGTGGATATTTCGGGCCTTCCGAGACGGTGATAAGATCATAATGTCACGATACCCTCTGGTGTTCTCAGCAAGATCCAGGAAATGCCCTAAAATGAAAATCATCTATAAATGGTCGATTTTCCAGTGCCATGTTTGATTACCCTGGGGTAAAGATTGAGAAGTTGTTCAACTGATGTGTCTTTATCTCCAAGATGTGTAGGAATAGGAACCGGCCCATGCCATCCTTCAGTCTTGATCGAGGCCACATGCCATCCATCTGCGCTCCCTGAAGATTCAGTTCCAGAGAGTCGTCGAGAGGCCATTGGGATTGTGTGGGATGGCTTCCATGGGTTCTATACTGACCATACTTAACCCTTAACCAACCCTTCGGACGATCGTGGGAGTTGGGGTGCCCGTGTTTTTTTTTTCCGGTCGATCGTGGTAATTGAAAAAGAACGAGCTGCTATGTTTTGGGAGCCAAACAGGATTTTTTAAATGCCCGCTGGGCATATTCTGATAAAAAAAACTGATATCTAGCCGCAAGTCAGGGGATGATGGGGTAAACATGATCAGATATGATCAGCATCTGCAAGTGTGGAACCGAAGTTTCCTGCAGAAAAAAACCATCCGGATGCTGCATCTCAATCCATTGCAGGCAACTGGACCATCTGTCCCTGAGGCTCGCCCGGATGAGACCCGGATGTCCCCTGGAGACATCTGCAGCCATGATGCGTTTCCCCCACCATGGGGATCCTACCCAAAATGCATCGAAAAAACGACCAAAGGTTGAGGGATTCCGGGGACTTTTTGATGCCGATGCAAAAATCAGAAAAAAACCATGAGAAGTCCCCCCCCTCAATAATTGGAAACTAACAGCTACGATGGTGCTTGGTCCATGTTTCGTGAAGTGGATGCAGCTTCTCAGCCATAATCAGATTATGTGGTTTGGACATCCCTTCAGATCTGATGCAACCAATGGAGACCGTCACCAGGCTGATGCTGTCGATGGTCCCGAGGCGCAACGCGAGGCACCTTTGGGCGTCGCAAAAAACGTCCAAGTCGTCCCATTGAATGAATTCGTGAAAGCCGGAAAGCTGTATATAAAAATGTATATTTGATGGTAAAAACATGTAAAAACACAACTCTTTCCTGCAGATTTTCCCTGAAATCAATCCATATCAATCCAGTGACGAAGGCGTTTTCACGCTGCTTTCACCTTTGAACATATCTTTGAATATCTTTGAACTCATTCAACTGGTTGTTTCATGATGTTCAATCTTGCGACATCTCAACAGATGTCTAGGGAATTCGAGGGATGAAAATTAGAGGAAGGGGCCTTCGAACGATAAGTTGGGTTTCCCAGGAAGGCCAGCATTTGGAGTTCTGGAGGTGAATCTTTGAAGATAGGGTAACTAAGGAACCATACTAAAATAGCTGGAGATAGCTGGAGGCCGGATCGGGCCAGATCCCAAGTAACTCCAATCGAAGTCCCTCAGTGGTAAGGGATGGTGTGGGTATGTATATATATACATACTTATGTTGATATATACTTTATTTTTTGCCAGATTTCAGATAGTAAAATTCATTGCGATCTGTGATCCAGGCTTATCATTGTATATGGCGCTGCTGTACCTGCGCAGGATTCAGTGGACTCTCCTGTTGGTGTTCTTCCAGCAGACGTTCTATCTGGCTCCCCAGTTTCGGAAGTAGACCACCGTCCAGAAGAGGCTTGGCATGGCAAACCCTGATGCCATCCGAAATTCAAGCAGCGTTTCTTTGTGTGTGTGCGTGCGCAAATACCTATGATATCCTATGATATCCGGTGATATCCCGTGATATCCTATGATATCCCATGATATATACATGAATAATCAGGAATATATATATATATAGAGAGAGAGAGAGAGGCACACACAGATATTGTACACATTATATATATATATGATATATTATATATGTATATTCGTATTTCTATATTAACGTAAGCAGATTGGCATTGCCATTTCTCGTCTTAGCAGGTCGGTGATGCACCTGCAGAAGTCATAGATGGTGCTCCCCAGAAGTTCGACCATAACCACCATTGACGATATATATATATATAGATATAGATATAGATATGGAACGATTTAAGTGCCACAGCCAACGGTTAGCCCAGTTATTTTTCTCAACTTCGCTATAAGCATAAACCCTAGTTAGCCCAGTTATAGAACAACTAAACTGGAGCACCGCATTGTAAGTCCAAAATCCCCCTAAGTCCTGACACGTTCCCCAGCCGCAGAGGTTGATGGCCCTAGCAACATTGAAACTGGTGAAAAATATAGCTTCTTTTGTATAACTTCATACATAGATCATCTATGCACTTGTGGCAGTAGTTATATATATATACATTTATATATATATATATATCATACGCATGTTTTTCAAATAAATAAAAACACACACACACGCAAACATATATATATATAGATATGCATTTTTATATTATATATGCATGTCTCTGTGTAATGATATTTTAAATGTTAACTAGCTGAAACGTCTTTTCTTTTGCAGGGTACTGCCCCACGCTGCAGAATGCCTTTGATGGCTCGGGCCCTGATGTTCCTGGAGTTCAGTCTGCCTCCGTCATGTCTGAAGTGCAGGCCAGGCATGAAGTGCGATAAGGTGACGAAAATGGTGATTTTTAGTCATTTAAAATTTTGATTTTAACCATCAAAAATGGTGGTTTACGCAACAAAATTTGTGATTTATCTATAGCCAATAGGGTTAGAACACCAACTGACCCGAATTTGCTATAGATAAATCACCATGGTAGTTGCTTAAACCACCATTTTTGATGGTTAAAATCATAACCACCCGAGAGATTTGTTTTATGTTCCCATTTGTTCATCTGCTGGGAAGGCTGGGTGTTTTTTTCCATGGGTTCCTCAGATCGATCCAGATCGCAAAACGCCATCCTGCGTCCTGTTGGAAGCGTCAAGGGGCGTGAGTCCTGAAGTAAGGGACGGTTTAACAGCCATCCAGCACTATAACCCATAGGATCCATAGGATCCATGGTGCTGGTATATGCACACCAACATTTACCCCATAAATGACCCAGTCATGTAGGTAAATATACCAGCACCATGGAGCATATGGGTATAATAGTCCATCTAATTAACTAAGATTAACTATATTAAGTCCATGAAAAAACTCTAGTGTTACTAACAACCTTGGCTTAACTCTATAGCAGTAGAGTTTGTAATATCTACAAACCAACAAACCACAGTTCATCTAGTCATTATCAAATATTATAAACCAACCTTCGCTATACGTTCACTGGCACTGGATCCAGATCTGCAGGCGCAGGTGGGTGATGCCGCAGATGCTCCTGCTGAATCAGACGTGGGTCATCTAGAGGCGGAATACCACATCATATTGGGTTTATAAATGGTCAATCATCAAACGCATCAAATGGAGTCACAATGTAGGTTTATAATGGTTTATATTTTGAGGAAAAACAACATAAAATTGCATTTTGCAATGATTCGAAGGTCTAGCAATTCCACATGTGTCATACGTTTTTTTTTAGGACAGTCAGCATCTACCAAGACCAGGCGGCTGCGCCGGCTGCGGAGCCGCTGGGGCCGGCAGAGCTTGACCCATCAGAGGCCTGGTGAAGGGGATGTTCATCCTACAATGGTTGATAATGGTCAATAACGGATAATAATGGATGGTTAATTGATAATAATGATGGTTAATAATGGATGATAATGGTTACCCTCTGGTCAATTAACAGCTGGACCCTGAAAATGAATGAACACCGATTTTTAGAGTGGAAACGAATCTTCCAACCCCGGTGAATGGCGGAGTCTATGTTACTGGAGGGTACCATATTTGGGGAAATAAACATCTATAAACCAGCTATTAAGGGTACTGTTTGGGTACCTGGGTTTTGACTCTTGGCCATATGTGTCTCAGAATGGGGGATACCTCAATTTTTGCTGATTTTTACAGATGTTCATGAAATGATGATCAACCATCAAATTCATGCGTTTGGATGGGTTGTAGCCGTACTACACGCAAGTGGATGATGTTTGTTTTTTTTGGTGAAATGATGATATTTACCACATCAATAATCCCAGGTGGTATCCCCAACGGCAGCGTTGGTTGGAACATGTGGATACCATTGCAACACTGCCGAGGGGATCGACCAACCCACCAAGATCGATCCACTTTGGTTAACTTCCCGGCATGTCAGAAGGATCTTGGCCCAATTCAACCATTCCCACTTGCTTACCCAACCATCTGGATATATGATTTGGATATATGATTTGGATATAGAATATATATAAAACTATTATAACACAATATAATCTAATATAATATAATATAATATAATATAACATAATATAATATATTATATTATAGTATTTTTTATTATATTATTATAAATATATATATATATCTACTATAGTCTATAGTAGTTTTTCCAGACTAAATCTGCAAGAACAGTCGGGTAAACTGCTCTTGGTAAACGGCGACCTTGCATCCTGGCAGTGACCAGCTTTAACTTTCTCATCTTTCATGGGAAAAAAACCCATAGTAAGACCATGGTTTCCGGTGATGTGTCCAAATACACCGGTTTTTTCGCTCCAGAAATCACCCAGGCTGGCTCGAACTCTGCCTGGGTCTCCACTGCTGCACCCAATCCGTTGGCATCCTCTGAGGGAGATCCGGAGGAGGATGGGGACCCAGGGCCCGGTGGGGTTTCGCTGGACCTGGTTGGGGATCACCCACCCTAAAGGAGCCTGAAGGATGGTGAATCTGCGATGTGTTGGGTAGAAAATGTCCTGATCCACTTTGCGTTCTACCTTGAAACTGTACGTATAAGTATATACATGAATATATGTCTGTATATAAGTATATATATAATTATACACGTTTACATGCACAACGTGCCACATGGTTTTGATGTTTCTAAAATTTAATGGGCAAATTATGGGCACCGTAAACTCAAAACATGAACTCAGGACGCAGCTGCTGCAGCGACCGCTGCTGCAGCGACCTCTGGAGATGAAGATCCAGAGGTGAGAAGTCATCAGTAGCGCCTGGCAAACTAAGCAGTTTGCGAAGTGGAAAATCACCGTTTTTAATGGGTAAATCAACTTTGAATGGCCATGAAATCAATAGCAAACTGTTTGTTTACCAGAGGGTAAAGGATTTGCTGTTCTTGGTTTGTTTTTTCCCTTCTGCTAGGGTTTTACATGATGTGTTGATACTTTTTGGTTGTTAAAATGCTAAAGATGACAACTTTTTGAAAGGAGATGGTTGTGGAGGAGCTATAGGGATGTCCTTTGTTTATTTATGTTCAGTTCACGTTTTTCAATCGCGGTATAGTATCATTTTTCCTGAATAATGATAGTGTGAGTTTGACCTGTCTAATGTATATTTTGTATAGCCAAGTGATCACATGCCCCGTTGACATTTGGCTTTAGGGCCCTTGAGTCATACCGCGCTGCCGTGGTAAAAGTTGGGCAT
>Ga0126342_10002678_pt1 | contig 28256 bp, 23 predicted proteins | sample Cyp1metagenome_FD_92528 | JGI IMG/M metagenome (GOLD analysis project Ga0126342, IMG submission 92528) | Coral microbial communities from Lord Howe Island, Old Settlement Bay, Australia - Cyphastrea 1 metagenome | ecosystem: Host-associated > Invertebrates > Cnidaria > Coral ... | reverse complement strand
TGGCGCAGAGAGTCGGCGAAGAGAGTTGGCAAAGAGCTTGGCGAAGAGTTGGCAAGGCGGAAGTGCAGGTGGAAGTTGATGCAGACATGGTCGAGGAGAAACTGGAGGAGGCGAGGAGGAGGAGGAGGAGGAAGAGGACAGCTAGTCGAGGAGGAGGAGGAGGAGGCGGAGGAAGAGCGCTCTGATAAAATCTAACAGTCTAACAACCCTCACCTGGCAGGTGGGGAAATACTGAACAAAATGTACAGGATTGCCCATTGGGTCATGTGGGATCGTGCTCCATACCTCGTAAATATTGAAGTCCGAGGGGACCCCAGGCAAATACTGGGGAAAACATGATTGTCGCATATAGCTGCACCCAGTGCGAGTTTGCATTCCATTGGGACGGAAAATCGTCCGTTTGCAGGTATATGCCGAAGATATCTTTTGATGTCTTCTGTCACTAAAACGGTCTTTGGTGAAAGACCTTCCAAAGCAGGTCTTTTGACTTCTATGGGTATATTAATACAGTTTAACTAGTTCACTATTACGGTTTGATGCAAAGAATTAAGACCGCAAAAGATGTTATAGTTCATCACTATCACTATTACTAACTATCAAAATAATGATAGTCATAATGATACAATGATACCCTAATCTCAATATCACTATGATGTAAGGTTAGCTATGACCCCGTGAGTTGGATCGAAGAAAATCACCCCATGGCCAAGCTTCGGGGAAAAACAAGGAATCCCTTCATGACACTACATGTTCCCTAATGCAATGGCCACACATCATAGAAATTGAAATGTTACATCATTCTACATCATTATACACACAATGTGGGGCCCCCTAGTTGTAAGTTGGGTTATAGACCCCATTAACTATATAGATATATCTACCATAAACCATACAGAACTTCCCATTTTGAAAGAAAGCTGTGTGTGTGTATATGGTGCTATACGCAGGATGCGGGATCGAGGTATCACAGGGCAGAACTTTTCTGATGACAGAACTGCTTGAACATGACAAACGAAGGTGCTTCAGGTTTGAGGTAAAATAAATTTACACCTTCCAACATGTACAGTACATATATATATATATATATACATGTATTTATATATATATATATATATTATCTCTTTATTATAAGTGTATGAATGAATGTATGTAATGTGTGTGTATGCGTGTGTGTGCGTGTGCTATATTTGCACCATAGTTTCTTTGGCTCTTGGCACTACCCCCCAAAAGAAATATGAGGCATTCAGCTCAAGTTACAGGCTCTGCATTTGCGCGGAGCGTCTGCAACTTTGGTGCCAGATTTTCCTGAGTCTGGAATCGTTACCTGAAAACCGCCCCATGAAATCAAACACATTAAAGTTCAACGATCAAATCAAATGATATCAATGATGAAGGGGCACATACTTAATCATACAAGTAATTCAACTGTTATACAATTTTAACAATGAAGGTGACCCCTCACAAAAAAAGCACAGATTCAGGAAGAACCCGGTGCCCCTGTCCGCTCAGAGCTCTTGTCTACAATGGGGGAACTGATTATCCCGCGCCCCTAAGCTTCCACAGCTCTTCTGAGAAAAGTGGCTGCAGGTGGGGTTCCGGCAGAAACCTTTCGGAATAGGAACATCTGCAATATGTTGTTTCCTTCCAAAGTAAAGCCCCAAACATCTCACCAAAAAACAACTGCGTAAAAATTGGATTTGGCCGATTGATTTGATTGTGGACAGAAAAACTCGTGAAACCATGGTTGGTGTATGTTGTTACAACCGATGGAAGGCCCAGAAAGTGCCGACCGCAGCCCAGGCTCCACATAGCTCTGATGACCGATTTCCTCCTCCAAGCCGTGAGAACGAGGACTCACGGGTGGTGGCTGGGAGGCTGCTGGCGCGTTTGGGAGACGGAACCTCCTCATCCACATCGATGAAACCTGAGGAAAAAATCGTTGGATCGTGGTCAGCTACAAGAAATTCGTCAGGCTGAAATGTGGGCCATTTATAACTTAGAACAGTAGGTACTAATAACTTACTCCAAATCAAAAGCACATAATTAGTTAGATTTTGGTGGCGGTCCCTATATAAATACCATTTGTCGTGCATTACAAGTACACCAGTTCACTGATGAAGTAGAAGGCCATTTCATTCTCAGACAGGCCTGGACCGCCCTTGGCTGAAAAATATGCGAAACATATGCAACCAAAAATGCAATCGAACAGGTCCATGTCGCGGATTGAATGAAGTTGCACACATATGCATGTGACCGATCTATATATAGTGACGCACAAACACAGGCATAATTGCGGCATAATATACTATATATATATGTGTGTATAATATAATACATCTGGATCGCAATTCGTACCTAACAGAAGTGGGAGACCCATGGAGACCCCACTTTCGTAGATTAATTAACAAAAATTGGGAATTTGAGCAAATAATGGGAAATGGTTCACTTTTGGAAAAACACGAAGAAATTCAGACGGTTCGGAGTAAAGTTCAATCACTTTCTGTCAAATTTGGCAGTTCGGATGTAAACGGCTTGACGCAGCCTAAATCTGATCATTTTTTTGATTTTAATTTGGACAGATTGATTTGGAGTAAGTTCCGACATTCAGTGCGGACAATTCCGATAGTTCGGTGCAACTAATTCACATTTTTGCGCAACTCCCATGGCAATTCCAAAAATGTAGAAAGGTCTAAAAGTTTTTATTTCCCATGTGGGCTTCAAAAACCCGCAATTCGTAATTCCGGTTCGCATTTTGCTTCAGAAGATTCAAGCGGCTCATGAAGTCAGCAAATCAGACACTTGTTTTGGATTCGAGCCTTTTTGGAGAATCGCACAGGAATCATGAAAACTACAGACATTAAATCTTGGTCCTACAGGCACCTATCAAAATTTATCAAATCAAAGTATATATATATATTAAAAAAAAAACATTGCATTAACAAGTGCACACAAGAAACAAATTCTACAACGAACATGCTACAGTACATATTATATTACTACACTTAGTAATTATATGCCTTGAACAACAACAACAACAACAAGAAGAGCAAGCCACAAACACAACAAACACAACAAACACAACAAACACAACAAACACAACACACACAACAAACACAACAAACACAACAACCACAACAACCACAACAACAAACAACAAACAACAAACAACAAACAAACACCAAACAACAAACAAACACCAAACAACAAACAACAACAGCAACAACAACAACAACAGCAACAAAAACAAAAACAAAAACAACTTAGTGACAAACTCATTCCACAGCTGCCGACAAGGCACTGTTTCGGTACCTCAACTTCAAACATGCCATGTCTGTTGTTTCCTTTTTGCCGCTTCGGTCGAAGCCGCTGATCCAACTTGGGAATCTTTGAGGCGAGTGAATTTCTCGATGTCTGCACGAGCCAAGATGCAACACAGCAAAGGCTGAACAAATGCAACAAACAGCAGCAGAAATGGCGAGAAGCCGAATGTCAAGATTCAGAAATCCGGCCAAATATGTACAACAATGTGCAACAATGTACAACGTATAGTGATATAAGCATCAACAATTGGGTGTATCAAAATGGGGTTTAGAGCCCAAACCCATTGATTTGTCTTTTTGAATGGAACCCTGAACTGGTGGATCTTGGAATTCCTTCAAACATAAACCCTGTCCCATTTTGGGACAAGCCAAAACATATACATACATACATAAAACACACCAAACTGGTTGGTGATTTTAACAATCTTGAAAAATATGAGTTCGTCAATGGGAAGGATGACATCCCATATATGAATTGGAAAATAATATCAACATGTTCCAAAGCACCAACCAGAAAAGCATAATATCTCCATTGGTTAATCCAATATTGTCTATTTTTATTTAGTTATATCCCATGATGGTTGGCTGGATACCCAGCATCCAAAAGCATCGCCCCTGAGATCGGCACCCCGCTGGCAAGGAGATGTAAAAATGATAGGCCTGGCCGCTGTGACCAACCCGGTTAACCGCGATGCCTGCGGTTGCTGTTTGATGATGTTGTATACTATGACATAAATAATATAAATAAATTAAATAAATGAATATATATATATATGATACATAAGTTGATATGTCATGATATATCATATATGCAAATCTGTATATCCAATTTATGCTATAGCTGCTATAGCCTGCTCCACATGAAGTTCCATGACATCTTTTCACATCAACGGCAGGCAAAACATTGTGTAGCTTTGGGGGGGCACAAGATGATAGAGGCAACCGCAGGATTCCACTATGATTCACGGTACCTTGTAACTTCACTAATCCAATGCAATCAATATTAACATGATTGACGAAACAATCACCCAAACTCATCACTAGCCTCATCACTAAACTCATCTCAAGATAGATAATTTTGGCTTTGGCTTTGATAGCATTCTGTTCATTAAACCAGTCGAAGTTTTATGTTCGGTATGGATGCATGCTCAACATGCCCACTTTTTGGGGGAGAGCGCGGAAGGATGATTCTCCTCCGGGATATGTTCACTCCTCGTTCTGACTTCTGACTATTCAATCTTTGGCGATTAGCCACTTTGCGCAGGCACCACTGCTCCCAACCGCTTACAGTAGACATGACAAACCCAGGCGAATTATCCTTTCAATGCAGTTCAAGATTGTTCAAGTATGTCGCCCTTTTTAACGCCGAAATCCATCTGAAACCATCGGAAAAGATGCAGCCCATCCTGACCTCTGGTACCTCTGGTGTAATCTCTGCTGCAAGCACCCACCTCGATCCCATGATGCTGAGGGGCCCCTTTTTGTTCTCCATTGTTATGGAAAAGTAAGTGAACCATCAAAATGGTCTATAACCCAACAGCCAACAGCTAGGATTGGTGTCGTGAATATATCTATATACGATACTCATCAATATGTTACAGTTGGAAGGGTCTCTGAGTCGACTTAGCTGGGAAGCCTTACTTTGCACATATAGGGTTTGAAATAATGGACCTGATTTACCAGAATGGGGGCCACTCAGAAACTTTATTGGTATAGGCATAGGTGGCATATACTTGGGGGTTCAGAATGCGGCAAAACCGTTAAAAGCAGGGTTATTTGATGGCTCTGTTTGTGATAGATTGTGCTCAATTTTGCCACTTCAGGGTTGGTAAACCTGAGAGAACTGCAGGTTCTGCTTGGGTTTGCAGCATGGTATCTGAACTGAAATGTACGATGTTCCCATGATAAGCCTTCGCGGATGAGAACATCGTAATTAGGCAGGCCCATGTGAGATAACAAATCAAGATATAACTCATGAGTTCCTTCTTCGTTCTCAGAGATCTATAGAGGGCGCCAAGCAGCAGCCTTCAACCTCGCATTTTTTTTTCGCGGAGGACATCTGCGCCGTCAGCAAGGCTAGCCCAAGACTCCGAAGCAGCGCTCGTTCAGCGCATAACCCTCCAGAGGCGCATCATCCCCACAGGAGAGGCGGAGTTTGCAGTACCTGCCAGCGTGACTCCGAAATTACTGGTGCCAAGGTGGAGACCCTCAGATAGTAAAGTCTAGGATAACTCTGGTATATGGTAGTTAGATTATACACTGTATATATATATATAAAAATATATATAATTATATATATATAGTGTTTGAAGACCATTTTGTAATTTTGGAGGCGTTTGGAAATGTTGCGAAGATGTTTTGCACATGGTTTTTCGTTCGGATCTGGTTTGCTGGCTCTGAAGTGCCAGCAAGGTCAGTGGTAACATCTGAAAAAATGACGTCTATCGCCCAAACAGCTGGTTGGTTGGCCAGTGCGGTGGCGTGCTGGTTATTTTGATCCTTGAAGTTTTACTGTACCCTCTGGTATACTAACACAGCTATGGAAAACCACCATTTTTAATAGGTAAATCAGCTATAAATGGCAATTTTCAATAGCTATGTTAAATTACCAGAGGGTACCACAAGCCAAACCAAACCCAGGAAGCCTCACCTTTTATTATTCACAATATGCAGAGATGGTCAAATGATAATAATGATATGCCTGTGGCCTATGCAAGTCTAGATTTGGACAAAAAACACCAGCTATTTTCCAAATCCCACCATTTGAAAACCATAGTACCTATATTGGAAAAACAGTTCACCTATAAATCCCAGCTATCTTTTGCTTTCCCACCAGGTACTGTTGGGTGAACTGACTCAGCGGCGCCCTGCCTCAGCTGCATGCGACTGTTGGTCTCACCCGCCTTGTAGTCATGCAGCCACTCCCCCAGGGGAGTGATGCTGGCCACCTTAGTGGCTCCCGAAAAAAATTGAACAAACTACCTCTGTCCATCGGATTGCAGCATTTCCATCGGATTTTACACAGTCTCATTATATCTCATTATTTTAGCCGATCTGCTTGGTGGCAGTTGAACGTATACCATTCTGTCATAGGGGAAACTCATCATATTTTTCCGAATATCATGTACAATTCCGATGGGCAAACATAGAGGAGTTGTCTGCTTTTAGCTGCATAGTATAATGGCATTAATCCATTTCCCCTTATCTTGAAAACATCCTGTTTAGACGGCCATGAAGCAAAATGAAGAGGAGTCCAAGACCCAGCCATGATGTTGTTCCGGAGCCTTCTGATCATTAGGCGGAAGAATCAAACCACCAATTCAATTCATCGCTTTGATCCACACCTACCGGGATGATCCTTTCGGTGCCGGCAACTTATTTTGGAGCACCAACCCCAATATCATCGAATGGAAGCTCTACTCTCTTCACCACTTCTGTTCAGTGTCCAAACAGTCAACCAGGGCATAATTCGGGTTGTTTCTTAAGCCTAGTGCTAAGCATTTGTTTCCCACTCTCAAACATAGGCCATCTGAATAGGGTCATGATTTTCAGAGCAATCAAATCGTGGCTTATGCCCCCGTTGATTGCTGGCATTTCCATGTATGATCGGCTTTTCCAAAAGCACCCTCCCGGTGCTTTTTTGTGGATGAAGGATACCCAATGATGAACACAAGTCCCTCTACAAGTACCTGGGGTTTTCGCAAAAAAAATGGCCCCTCTGTGGGCCGGCTAATGGTCCTTTGCCCCAAACCATAAATCCGCAGGTCAGTGTTTTTTTCTGTTTATTTCGGAGTCCCACCTTTTTGGCGAGTTTAGAATCCACTTGCGTGTGTCTCAAAATGGGCTGTACCATGCTATACCATGCTATACCATTACCCCCGAATTGCACATTTTATGGGGAAAATAGTAAATATAGTTATAAATCAATAAATTCGAGATTTGGGAGCGCACTGTTCTCACGCAAACCCAAAAGAAATAATTGAGATGCACAACCCTCGGCTCTGCTCCGAGGCTCAAATCGTTTGCCATCAATGGTCGCGAACGCCTCGCTATCCTGTGGCTTGCTGATGCCCCTGGGGCCTCCTTTAGACATTTTAAGGGGTCAATCAGAGACCATCAAATTTCTGCAGCCAAACACTGAGAGGGTGAATGATCACGAGCCACTTGCTGCAAAAATGTGTCATCTACGCTAGACCAATGTATTTTTGTCATTTTTCTACCATGCTTCGACTTTACTTGAAATGCAACATGTTCTGTAGAGCTACGGAGGTTATCAAGAACCTCCCATGGATTGCGCCTCCCAATCAAGAACAACAATGTTTTGATAACATTCCATGATTTTCATTGATTTTCCAGTTAAATCCCAAGATGACCTCCATAGTTCATCTTTTTGAAGTGAAACTCGCCGCCAGTAAATTAACATAGACCCTAACAATAGCTGATGTTTAGTGGAAACTAATCTTACAACCCCCAACTCATGGCAGGGTCTATGATGTCAATGTTAGCTGGGGGGATGTTAGCAATTTGGAGATCTACAACCACGCATCTTAAAAACCCGACCACAGCGAACAGAGGACCTGCTGGTAGGTGTCGCGGCTGTCTGCTTGAGTGAGTTGACCATTGCTATCCAGCAACTTGAAGTAGTTGTACTTGGCCTCCAGCCATGACAATCAGAAGATGATGAAAACAAAAACATGGGACAAACTGACTGATTCAGTGGAGGACTGCTGTTTCAAAGCAAACAAAATCAGGGATGATTAAAACACAACTATTTTTCCAGAAGAGGATGAATCCTGATTTATTTTGTGGAAAGTCCCCCCCCAAAAAAAACAACTAGGTGGGATTAGGGTGTCCACTATCAAGTTTGAGCCTAAAGTGGGGGAGTCACCTGAAGCACCACCCATTGGAGTCGAAACAAAATGGGTCCGGGACTAAGGATTCTTGAGTTGGGGAAAGTGAAAGAACTCAGTTGGTACCAAGGGTTGAAATGTGGAACATCCTGGCACTAGAAAAAAATGCAGCCACGTGATCATGTGCCTTTCACCTTCTCAAATGTTTTTGTTGCAATTCAATGATGGCATCTTGTCATGGCCACATCCAACAGCGGAACATCATGCAACCCAAATTTGTTGTGACTCTGTCGCCTCTCATAAACGTGAAACAAACATAGCCATGGGTCCTCCTAAAATTACCTCCAGTAAAGTAACATGATGTGTACCAGTTCAGTAGTACCGCACAAGGCGGTGGCGGAAGTTTCAAAGATAGGAGACTCTAGGAGAGGTGTGTTGTCGTCGTGCATAGATGCGAGAGCGAACCCGCCCACGGAACGGCAGGTGGTTGAGGCTCAGGTTTTCTCTTTTTTTTCTCTCTCTCTCTCTCTCTCTCTTCCTCTTCCTCTTCCTCTTCCTCTTCCTGGGCCTCTTCCTCTCCCTCTCCCTCTCCCTCTTCCTCTTCCTCTTCCTGGGCCTCTTCCTCTTCCTCTTCCTCTTCCTGGGCCTCTTCCTCTTCCTCTTCCTCTTCCTGGGCCTCTTCCTCTTCCTCTTCCTCTTCCTCTTCCTCTTCCTCGTCCTCTCTCTCTCTCTCTCTCTGTTCTGTCTTTCCATCCTTCTATCTATTTATCTTATCCATCTGTCTATCTATGTAGTTAGCTATCTCTCCATATACGCCTTTGTATCTCAATATCTATTCATTTATCTATTTATCTATCACACATGAAAGTTTGAACACGGAAGGGAAAATGACATGTGCTTTACACTTCTTACCTGAGACCAAGTAAAAGCAGCTAATATAGAAATCACATGCACCTGGCCATCCCTATACTTGTGATCATTTTCTTGAGAAATCAAAGGCTTGCAAATCACAAACAAAATTTCTTCCCACAGTTGGAGCCTCTCAAATGTTTGAACTTTCACTTCTTGAATACATCTGTTGGAATCAGCTTCTGCAGCTCAAAGCATTTATATATTTCAATTGATGTGAACCAGTCACTTTTTACATGGGAATGCCAAGCTTCCCGACTCCAACTTGCAAACAAAAATGCAATGTTGTTTCGCAGAATTGTTGTGTATTATATATATATCTATAATGTTCACGTGGTTTTTCTTGTGGTAGAACCACGATGTTTTTGATATGTTTTTCTATAAAGAAAAAAGCAATATGTAGTTTGTATGCTGCTTCTATCTTGTTTCCATGGTGATTCGAAAATTGATAAACCAACTGCAAAACATGCCAAAAAACAACTACTTGTCAAAGTCAATTAGTCAATTGCATTAAAGTTATGTCAAACTAAGTTTACTAGATTCGGAGACTCAGGGTTCAGTGATTGATTCATTGGTTCATTGATTCAGAATTGATTGGCTCATTGATTCACTAACTCATTGAGATAGGTTGGTTCAATGATTCATTGAGTCCTGGACTGGTTGACTCATTGATTCATTCGTTCGTTGATTCACTGATTCATTGGTTGGTTGATTCACTGAATGATTCTTTGATTTATTGATTGAATGATTCATTGTGATCCGTTGGTTTACTGATTGAATGAGACATTTAATCATTTATTCATTGGTGCGTTGATTCATTGATTTGTTGATTCATTGACTCATTGGTTCATTGGTTCATTTGCCTCATGCATTCATTAGTCCATTGATTCATCGACTCATTGGTTCATTGGGCTCATTCAGTCAGTTGTGCATGGCTTCTTCCATGTCAAATCCATTGGCATCTCAACCACCATTTGCTAATTCGTTGATGCACCTCCCAGCTTCAACACTTCATGGCTTCTGCATCTCAAAAGCTGTCCTGTCGGCCATTGATCTCTTATAGCTGGTTTAACATTTTCGAAACTTCTGCCCCAGCACGGTCCGGGCACTGGTAAGTAATTACATGCAATTACTGTATATATGATATGGAAACATGCACCATGATTGCAGATCATGCTGCGAGTGGCCTCCCCGTCGCCCAAGCGAAAGGTCGCATCTGCCGTCCTGTCGTCCGAAGCGTCGAAAAAGGTCAAAAAGGCCGACATTTTCCCACCAAGTTGAAGCGGAAATTAAATTGATGGAAATTGCAGCATTTGTTTTTTTCAGTCAGTCCTTTGCATCCTCTTGATGGGTCCAAGAGTCCAAGCTTTTCAACTTTTTTGGATGGGATGTCCGGCCGATTTATCAACACCAATCTCCTGTCAAAATGGTTCTACATGGTTACAGGCTTCAGCCATCCCGCCCAGCGGGACTTCTTGCAGCATGCATTCACCCTAAACTCAACATGAGCATACTCCAAAAGTAAGCAGTTAATGAATATACTCCAACAAAACATGTCGTGAAATAGCTCGAACTAGTTTAAAATAGCTTGTTAATCTTGCACTTCTTTCGTCAAAACGATCATCCCCCAAGCCGACGTCCATAAGAACTTGTCGCCCAGCCAGCTGCTCTGGATGAATCGGTAGCCCCAGTGAGGCCCATAGTGCCCAAAGTAGCGCTTTGAGTATCTGAGTTCAATCGCTCTATGCCGGGCATCCCCGGTGTAAAAGTATCCATGTCTGGGTTTATCATCGCCAATTGGAAGAGCATCAACAAAATGGCTCAAGACTGCCGAAAGAACACGTTTTGATAATTTTAATTTGTTTAGAGATGTTTTGTTGGTGGTTTTGGATTGTTGAATGATCAAAGTCAAAAGTAAATCTATGTAAATCAGGTGCTCTGAGGGTTTGTTTTGCCAAATCACTGGTGTATCCAATATCGTTGGCCAAGGTGAAGTCATGCAACAATATAGGATGAATGATCGCAGCACTACGGGAATTCTGTACCAACCTTGATTCAAATGTTTTGTCATATATAATTTTATATAATGAATTACTACCCATTGAAGACATCACGAAGGCAGAATTGTATGTGGAATAGCCTCATGCCAATGCATGTCCATGCTTTATCCCATGTGACAATTAAGAATGATGCCTATTTTGTTTGGTCGTACACCCATGTTACCCTCTGGTTATCAAACATGGCAATGGAACCATTTGCAGTATAAATCATTTATTTATGTGATTAGTGATGTTCCCATTAAAAGACCAATTCATAACTGTTTTTCCAGCCATGCTTGATTACGGGTGGCTATATCCCACTACATCCCCATCAACATGTCAAATCCACCATCTTTGTTGTGGCTTTATCCCCTTATAATATCTCATTATATCCCATTAAATCAATATAAAATCCCATTGAAGTAGCCATTTTTCTTGGTGAAATCCCCAACTGGGGCTGATGATCTTCGTGCCAAGTTGCCCGCGACCCAGGCGTGTTCGACCTCCATACCTGTCAGGTGCACCTGAGAAAGCCTGGGGGTCCCCCACTAAGTCATCCAAAATCATGGCTAAACCACTTATCAAGTCGGACAAAAGTTGGTTCTTAAACACTGAAACTCCAACAAACATCTTATGGTTCTTAACCTGACTTATACTTATAGTTATGATTGCCGTGTATAGCATACAACAATATATAATGAAGTTGGTTCTTAGCACCCAATTAGCTAGTTCGATTCATCTACGAGTATCATAAACCAACCCTAGTTCGCCAACCTATGAAGCAACTTAGCTATGGAAATCGAGGGGTTTTCCATAGCCATGGTAGTTGACCTGAGTATAGGCGGGATAACACCAGATGTGGTGCTCACACAAATCCGGCATTTGTTGATATAAATGACGCCTAGAAAACCCCAACATGCATATGAACAGTTTTTCAAAACTTGAAATGTCATGCCTATGCTGGTTGGTTGATAGGGGTTTCCCAAAATGGGATGGAAGAAGACGGAACCGACTATACCAACCAATCAACCACCATATGTTTATCAATTAATTAATGTTTGTTCCCATGTCGCATGCTTAACCCCCATATAAATGAGTTAAACCTTCATTACATAACCAATCATAACCGGCTACTGAGGTGTCTGGGGTCACTTTACACGTTTCTTGACTTAATTTAAGGACGGCTGAGTCACGTCATGGAGAGCTCCAAATCTGGGCGATGGATCACGGCATCTGTACTCTGCCCAGCAGGCAGCCAAGAGAAAACCTCAAGAAATCACCAACTGGGTTGGAGGAAACACACGCACATACATAATCGTGTCAGACATGTACACACACATGTACATAAATATATATATAGATAGCTAGATAGCTAGATAGATAGATAGATAGATAAATAGATAGATAGATAGATAGAGACATATACATGATATATATAATTGCACATCAACATGCGCGGGATCTATATCACACATATATTATCATCATGTGGTCCGGCTTGTATACATTTATATGTGTGCACAAATATTTGCACATTACCAGGATATTGACAGATTTAGAGGCATGATAGCAATCAGCAAGTATAACTTTCAAACATAGCAAAAAATGGAGTCTATACTATATAATCTGTGGTAACGTAGAATAATTTATACTGTTTGCCGGCAAGGTTATTGGATGTATCCGCGTCATTTGATATCAAGAAGGTCGAAGTAGTAAACCACTGAAACCAATATCCTCTATGACAATCAAACTTGAGCCATGCAAAAAAGGTATGAGACCAACATGAAATAATTGGAAATCTGAGGAGTATTCAAAGACAGTAATAACTGAGTATTGCCTGTGGCAAGAATTTGTGATAGCTATGCGGGTGAAGCAGGATCACCCTCCTCGCACTACGGATGGAACATACAAAATTGTTCACGCATGTTCAAGCTACCATCTGAAGCGTGGCAAAGAGGGCCCAAAATCCATCTGTTTTCATTGGTTTCCCATTTTGCAGTACTTTTGGACAAAAAAAATACCTTTTAGCTCTAATCTACAGAATGATGACACACATTTTTTGGCAAACAGGTTTAAACTTTCAACCAACTGGGAAGAATCGAGATGTAACCTTGATGCCTTTCACAACCCGCACGCTTGTAGAGTCATTTCAGTTCTTACGCGTAGTAACCTACATTTGGACCTTGGAATCAAGCCATTCACATTGCCGCCCAGACACATTCTTATTCTTGAATTCCACCTTCATGTCCTGGAAAGATGGAACTGTTGGAATCCAGTTAAAAATACGAAAATCCATCGGCGCCCCAGTCCTTGCCAAGAGAGACATGGCCACCTCCCGGGCCATCCAAAATTTGAAGTCGAGGACCAGAAACCTCCAAGTGAGATCCCTGCCGGCACAGCGAGATCTGGGAGATCAACTGTAGAAATTTCTGACTTGAGAGGATCAACTTAAGCCAAAATAATCCTAGGGTAAACTGGCAAACTCAGATAGACTTCGGAAAACAACGATTTTCACTGAAAGGTCTGGTACACACATTATGTTTTCTGGATGTTGTCGTCATGTCAGATTGCAAGGCGGAAAACAACTCGCTGCAACCGTACTGTGCGTTGGTTGCTCGCTGGCCTCGGACTGCTTCAGTCTTTCATTGCAGTTTTCTAACCTCCGTTGATCTCGGCTTTCTGAGAGTGACAAATGCCGATGGAAAACTGTACCCAGTCACCTAGTTAGTAAGGCCAAAGTCGATGTTACACGGAATCCTTGTACTCTAAAACTGAGTGTTACATCATCTTGGGTGAAGACACTTCCATCTGGCAACTGACCTTTGGGATCCTTCAGGTACGACTTGAGCCTAGGCTGGCCCGGTTCCGTGTTCCATGTCCCAACCATTTTTTCTGCTTCAGTGCTGCGCTTTCCGTCGGTGCGGGAAATCAATCATTGAATCATTGGATCATTTGATCACCAATCAGGGGGTTTCAACCCGCCATCAGGGTGATCCCACGCACAATTAATAAGGCTCCATTAAGGGCTAGACCACAAACAACCACCAATTCATGGCGCATCTTGACCCACAAACATGCGTCAACTTGAAGGAGTTGGCTCGCAACGTCGGCCCATTTCAGGCACTACACATCAGTTTGTTTCTTTGTTCAAGGTCGTTCATCATGAAATGGTACATGCGTACTATATATCTGTATACATACAATATATCCGTATAAATATATCGTATGTTACTAGTTGCTGCTTGGTTCTGACCTTCGAAACTTGGGGCTAGAGCCCCACTGGACAAGGGGAACACGGCTACATGTCGCATCTCTTTGTCAAGCGCAGCCGAAGCTGAAGGAGCTGAAGGCCTGAGGACCGTCAGATGGAAGCGATGAAATTTAATCTTAACATAGTAGTCATAACCCTCAGCTTATTTTATGTATGTATCACAATGTTTGGAGGTAAGCCTCCAGTAAACTTGCAAAAAGTATACTTGGTAGATGACTCCATGAAGTAGCTTCGCATGGCAGAATACATCAGAATACGACCAATACTTCTCTGATGGTGTCGGAGGGGTGAGAGTTGGGAACCTAGCAGGGGTCTCCATAGGAATCTCACCTCCGCTCATGGGGCCAGTTAAGCAGCAAAAACTAAGATCACCGATGAGGGTTCACCAGTTCACCATCATCACAAACATGATCTCAAGTCTGAGAATATGATTGACCGAAATAGAACCTTCACTGGATTCAATATTTCTCTTAGTGAGAAGTGTCTATCACAAAACTGGATGGCTGGATGTACATACAATGATCATCATGAATAGGGTGCAAACAAACACATATTTATATACATATATACTGTCAAACATGTATATGAATGTTTGCTGATGTCATACATTCACAATAATGACCTAGCCATATGTAAGTATATAACTCAATATATATATATATATATATATAATGATAAGGCTCTCTCTCTCTCTCTCTCTCTCTCCGTCTCTGGATATATGTATATATATATATATTCATATATATGTACATATTATGTATATATATATATATAATGTAATATATATATATATACTATAAACAAAATGAATAAATATATGCTGCATATAACTATTTAGATCTGTTGTAAATAATGATATATAATTATATATATAATATGTAGGTAACAAACGGAAATCAAATTCTGTTTTTGCCAACTTCACCCAGCCCCTCAGCAAACAACGCCTGCAATTTGCGCCTATGCCCCGATGTCGAACTTCTGCCCTGTGATCTCCTCTGAAAGCGTCCACAGCTGCTTTGCGATGTTCACATCTTCGGAGAGATCCGATGGTGGAGTGACCACCGGTGGACCGTAGAATCCGAAGCGCTTGGGGACCAAGTAGTCACCGTTTTTCAAGGTCATATCCTGAAGAACTCCATCCCCTAATATTGAACACATCCCATGACTGGGAACCCAAAATGCATGAACAGGACCAGTACTTTCCGTCACCAGTGGTTTCTAGTATATATGAGATAATAGGGGAAAAAGGTTGATGTTGATTATGCGTAAACTCCCTGGAAGGCAAACTGAGCCAACAATCCGGCGTAGGATTGTCCTTTTTTTCATCATTGGCTCTTCTTGCCAGGGTTCAACATCGTTGACAAAATATATCATTGACACATATCGAAAAACGTGTCATACCATCAGGGGTTATGATCTAAATCTTTGGGATGGACATCAAAAGTACCTGAAACTACCATCAAGTATCTGTGGCTGCCCTCATGGTATTGATGGACAGCTTCTCGTTCTCTTCAGAGATAAAGCTGGTCAGATAATCCTGCCCTGAGAAGTGCAATAATGCTGAGCTAGATCTCGAGCTTTGCATAGCTTTGCACACTCCACGCCCAAAAATCAGGCTAAATTCACATAAATTTATCATTCCGCAAGTGGTCTTGTGTGAAAAATCTCAGCCCCAAAAAACGTGAGCGCTTCAACTTCCGGAACAATGTGGCAAACAGGTAAACGGCAAACCCAACAATTAATATGAATTAATGGATAAACCACGATAAACCATGATAAACCCACCATTTGGGGATGTCGTTGATATGATTTTACATGTTTTTCCATTGGCCTCCTGAACTTCCACCCGTCACGTTAGTGGGCCCAGCTACAGCCGGAGAAGTCGCGGTAGAGCCCGCTTCTGCCAAAGCCCGGCGACAGCGTCACCGCGGTGATCTTCAGATTTTTGGCCCCGCAGCGACGACCGATCTCCTTGGTGAAGTAAACGTTGGCCAATTTGGCTTGGAAATAAGCCTCCCAGGTCTCAGGTTGAGGTGAAAATCTCACGAAACATGGCAAAAGTGGGGCATGGGATGGCATGGGCCCAGGAAATTTGGCCAGCGTAGAGATTTTGCTTGGTTATCTGAGTCTTAGCAATGCTTTTGTGGCCAATCATATATGAAAACGTCAGTACTAAGCAGTACTGGTAGGGGAATGTAATGGATCGTCTTCGAAAGCCACTTGCAACCCCTGCAGAACTGGCTTGGGAGGGTTGGAACTGGGTAAATCGATGGAAGAATATATTGGTAAAACGCGGCATCCGCGTAACCTCACCAAGATATGCCAAGATTTTGTCATTGCGTAATAAGAAAATGGAAATCGGAGTCAAAAAGGGAACCAGCGTGACAGTGCGCTGCCAAATCACTGTTGGGTGTACCTCGCCATATGGAAACTTTGATTGCAAGAGATCGCGAAACTGTGTGTGTTGGTGTCAGCTTCATATTTTGTATATGTTCAATATGTCATATGCGTATGTATATACAAATGTGTATAATTAATCCCCAACTGCCCTAACTTTTGTTGTGAAATCTACGTTTGGTATGTGTTTCCTCAAGATAACGCCAGAGATGTTCCAAATCTTTGGCTGGTGCGTAAGCCTTGCAAGGGGACGTATGCCAGGACCCCAGGAGATCAACGTGTCCGACCTTCATGGCTGGGGTCTTCCTGAAATGGGGGTACCCCAATAGCTGGATGGTTTTTGATGGAAAATCATGGAAAATCCTACTAAAATGATCTAAAATTTGGATGATTTGGGGGTACCCCCATTTTAGGAAACCTTTATATCTATGACTGCCAAATATTGACTGGTAGTTATAGCCCCTCACCGGGAACTGAATGCCATAGTGAATCAATCCGAATAGCAACTGCACACATTTCCGATTACTACGAGTAGAGGTGAAATATCACCAAAACCTCAGGTCATGACGAAAAAGTAGTCCATATATTTACCATTACTTACCATAGTGGATACGTTGCTAAGGTTGAACTCGTGTACAATCTATAAACCACATGTGCATGAATATAGATCCAAGTCCACCAAAACAAATCAAACGATGAGGAAACATGACCATCCATCCATCCATCCATCCATCCATCCATCCATCCATCCATCCATCGATCATATTTCGCAGACCTCGTAGGCGTCGTAGTCCCGCTTTTCCCAATTGAGATCCTCAAAGTCTATGCCCTTCTTGGTCCATGTGTGTCCCACGCTGGACACCGGCACTATCCGTGCCTGGACGATGGCCCGGGAATGGCTCATGGCTAATCTTGAATGAACTGCGACAAAAAATAGTATATAAATAGTCAGGAATGTGCAAAAACATGAAGTTTGTACCACCCAAAGTGAATTTCAACATGATTTCATGTGCTTCTTTTACATCTTGAGTTGCTTCTTGCAGAGATTCCAGCAACATCTTTTATGAGGAGTGAGATCAGCCAGGCAAATATGGGTAGACAAAAAATGACATGACTTAAGAACTGAATCACGGATAGAGATATGGAAAATCAACAGCAGCAAGTGAACATGTCAACTCAACAAATTTACTGTACATGTCAAGATTCATACAAGATATTACAAGATAGATACCCTTCAAGATAATTGTGTAAGATATTCAATTGAGCTACAAAATACCATGAACCATCAAAAATATGGAAACATGTAACATTTTACAGTAATCACGAACAAAATGCATGTTAATGAGCCAGTAACAAGCGACCAAATCTGTTATCCAGCCCTGGAATGACCTGGGCTCACCCGCCAGCATCCTTTACGGGCCCTCAGCAAGAGGGAATATGTTTGAATATGGTTGCCATGATTATTCAAACACATGTCGAAATGGAATTAATATGAAAATATATGAAGTAAGCAGTATAACATGCATTGAATACCGTGTTCCTCTGGCATGTCTGCAAAAGAACAAGATGTCCCATCGTTTAGCCTGCTATTCACCAAGCTTTAGAATCCCCAGGAAACCCCAAAAACCGAGCCAACAATTGCGAAAAAACAGCAGTTGTTTCAGCCGACCAAAGCGATTTCATCGATGTTATTGTTGCTCAATACTCCATTGTCGACGATTAACCCTCCAAATATGTCCTATAAACCATTTGGTCATACATCCATATTATGCATCTTCTTGTTGTTGTTGTTGTTGCAAAAAGGGGTCCCAAATAGGTAATTTGGTTTCTAACCAGGTTATAACTGCTGGTCATAATGAATGAATGGATAGTATGTTCCAAAAGATGAATTTCCGCCTGAGAATGTTTAATTTGTCAACATGTGGTATGTTTAAACAGTGTTGCTGGATATATGAAATATGTATATATATAATTATATATATAGTTTTGTTTTGTTTAAAAATACATTTATTTGTATATATATATATATATACTATATAGATATGATATATATCCTCTATAGTTGGATGGGTTTCCAACAAGCTTCTTGGTGATTCCCCATCGCCTCCGCGGACAACATGGGCCAGGCCAGAGCGGTGAAGAGGAAATGACCAAAGTGGCACACGCCCATGGTGGCTTCCAAGCCTATGGGGACAATAAACATGCAAAATTGATGGAAAACTAAGGTACAAATTGGCACCCAAGCCAATTTGAAAGATTTGAAAAGTCTTGGGTTAAAGTCATATGATCATCACAATGGATCACTCTTTTAGGTGATTTTACTAGGGATTTCACCGTTCCCTTACATTCTCTTACTAATCTACTTTACTATAAAAACGTTCACAGTATGGAACATATGTAAAGTCACGTGCAGTCATGAATGAACAATCCATGTTTCTTTATCCAGGCGGGGCATGTTGTCTAGTATTTGGCAGTGCAATTCCTATACACGGCTCCAATCTGTGTGGCTTCCAGCAAAAGACCCCGCAAGCATTGGCCCTCAACGTTGCTAGATCAAACAATAATAAACCATCCCCCAAATCACCATAAATAGGTGACATAAACCATTCCCAAATGGGTGGTTTATGGCATTGTTTTAACAACATGATTCAAATCATCTGCAAAAAATGCATGGAGAGTGGTTCCGAGTAGGTCATCGCCCTGCCCGGGCCTTGCTTGGTGCTGGCCTTTTCCAAGTTAAGTGCCCCAGCGTTGAGGATCAACGCATCGAGTTTGCTCGTCCCCAGCATTGAAGACAAATCCTGCAGGCTCAAGGGAGCGGTAGATGATGGTAGATGTCACGGAAAAAGGTGCCGAGATCACTGGCAAACTTAGTTTGGAGATGTGGTGTATCATTGAGGGCGTATCATGGATCTAGTCAGAACAAAAAACGTTTGAATCCCGGGAGGTGCCGTTCAACCGTCCCATTGATCACTGAAGTACTGGGAGAGCCTTCCCTTTTGCCAACAAAAACAAAACTGAACAATGCCTTAATGGTTGTCACTGATTTCTGGACTACCCTGCCACATTTCACTCGCGGCTAGTCTTGACTACTCAATGGGATTGCAGGCAATCAGTAGGACAAGAAAAGGAACAGCAGATTGTCGAAACTAGAGATTGTCCACACTAACGTGCCATCCATGGCCCCTCGGCATAAGGAAAAGACACCCTGAGTGTGAACATTTTATGCCTCAATGGACTCGCAGGTTTGTTGAATCCAGAACACTAGAAAAGGCAAACATTGCCATATATTAGAACTTTTGATGAAAACTTCACCCGTGGCGTATCACCCAACTGCTGCTGGTCAATCACGATCAAAACCTACGGTAATCAACCGTCTCAAAATTTTGGGTTCTTGAAAAATCATGCTCAGTTTTACACTTTAAACCATTGCATTGTTGGATTTTACTGCTCCCATCGTCCTTCCGCTTCCGGGGAGAATTCCGCATGGAGTCCTTGGCGGCCTTTTTCACCGAGTCGAAGTCAGAGAGGTCCAATTGCAGGAAGCACAGCCGGGGGTCATTGCCTAACCCGGGGTGAACCCCGATGAAACTAGGTCATAGATCATAGAACCTCATAATATTATACTGTACATAGTATGTGAGCACAGTCTTCCCGGTCTGGTCGGGGACATCCTGAAGATCGGGTTTCGTGCAATGAGCTGTTGGGAACTGGGGATATACGCCATTTTGATGAGGCCAGTAGTATGGCATGAGACTGCTATGGGGATATAAACGAGATCTTTGGAGATGTAACGGGTCGAAGTGGGGATATTCACCATCATTCATCAACTTGCCATCAGAAATCCCATATGCCCTGTGATTTGGGGGTTTGCTTTCGGATATCTCTGGCCTCGTATGTAAAGTCTGTTGAGCCGGAGTTTCCCATGGCGCCAGTAACAGGGGGCGGTCAAATGCGGTCACTGCGTGCGGAGGTCTTCAGCCAGCAGAAACATCGTGGCGAGTAGCAGATTGGTAAAACTGAATGACCCCGCAGAATCGTTTAATATCTTGAAACTAGGGGGATCCAATACATAACTATTGAAGCCAAACATGCGTGTGTGTGTGTGTACATACTTGCCTAATAGTTTGTGTGTATCTCAATACGCATTTTAAAATTGATCTCATGACTCGTGGGCTCGTTTTAACCGTTGGAGAACCCGAGTTTACCTTTCCAGGACAGTACACAAGCCGCTCAGAACCAGTTACCATCTGCCATGGTCAGGTGAAGTAAATCCCGTCACAATGGGGTCATGGACCAACACCAACAGTAGAAAATGTAGAATAATGATAAACTATGTTAACTCAAAAAAGAGGAACAACAACATCCTACTAAAACGGTGGTAGATGTGGTGATGGTAAATCAATGTACTGTAAGTGACTTGTCTATGGTTTTGGCTTTGGGGCAAAGCCCGCGGCTTATTGCGAGTTTCCCATGACTTCTCCAGGCCCAAGCAACTCAACCAGCTTCTCTGTAGCATGGTCAAAAATCCACAGGGAGTGCTCCTCCACACTTGGGGTCAAGAAGACCCGTGCCTGTAGCCAGCTTGGGTGGTCTCAACATGTTTCAACCCATGCCGAAACAGCAATCAACGGGGGTCATCGTCCCACCTGTTCATGAACAGCTACTATCTAACATTTGCCCATGGGTCTGCTACAACCCCAAACCTGCAGCAACTAGAGGACATGACTTGGGGAAGTGCTTCCTACTTAAACTATGACTATGACCCAGACTAAATGCCATTTCATATCTGTGCTCTACGTCGGATGGTAAGTCGAACATGATCCACTGACAAAAGGATGTTCGAATTCAAAAGGCAAATGTTGACTTCCGTAGTTATGTTAAAATATGTTCAAATGATATTGGTGGCCGGATCAAGGTTGATAATAAACCGTCCAAAAAATTATGCTTTCAACCATCCCCAATCGAGGTTAACTGAATGGCTGCACCATGTAGTAGCCCAAAGATCTGAGTTTCAGCACCTGTACAAACATATCTTCGAAGAAGAAGTGGTACTGGAGCATATCGTGCCAGCCCGCTGGCCATCGTGGCAGCCCCATACCTGCTAGCACCAGCTGGGCCAATTCTGGCGCTGCCATAGAAGCATAGATGGCATGCAGCTGGGTTGCCAAGTCGCACCGCTCCACACGTGATTTGGCACATGGAAGTCTAGCGCATGCCCTGATGGAAATGATATGCTGAACCAATATGATGTGATTCACAAAGAGGTAGACTGTTTTTTGGAGCTTTCGTAAGCATGAATGAAAATAAAGCCTTCGCAAATTGAACGCTGCTCACATGTGAATAGAGCTCCAAGGCCTGGAATGAGTGTTAAGCTACCCCAAAAATGAAGCAGTGCTACTTCCAACCCAAAAAAAGGCGCTTGTCGACTCAGGCAATCAAACCGAAGCCTACTTCAGGCATGCAAAAAAAGGAAATCATATTAAAATTGCGAATGATCTTACCAGAATTGGTTGAAAATTAAGTGTTACAGGAAACCAAGGAATCCCCTATAATTGATAGGAAACAAAGCGTTGATTTTCCGAGCAGGCTCCATGTGCCAAAAATGATTTGATTGGATATGTTGTTGAATATCGTTGATATCACTTTGATCTAATATCAAAGTTTTACAGTAATTATATTGAAGTCGATGCTTTAAGTAACAAATCAAAGTTGATAAACATATTTACCATTAAATATTATATATATATATATGTTTCATAGTTTGCCCCAGCATGCTATTACTGACATCCCCACTTGCCCCAACCGTGAGACCGCGGCCTGCCGCCTGCACCTGTGGTTGATCCGGCCCCATGGATGCGAAGCGCGGCCGGACGGAACCTGTTGGCAGGGCCAGGCAATGACGAGTGTTGATATTTGATATCTCAGTTGATATGTGCAATACTGCCTATAGGCCTATAGTTACCAGTGGATATAATATGTGTATATATCTATATATATATATGTATTATATGCCTAGTGGATATGTGAAACTTGAGGTGCATTTCCAGCTATAAGTGGATCTATATGATTATTATGCTCAGTTTTAGTCTCAGAGGTTATTTAAAATCTCCAAACTGATGGGGGATATTACCATACTTATACTGACCCCCAAGTACCATCCAATTGAAAACTTGGTACCGATCCAAAAATGTGATTTAACCATCAAAAATGGTGATTTCACCAAACAAATGTGGTTTCACCAGCAAAAAATGCAAACAATGACTTTACATGGATTTACCATCAAGTAAACTGACATAGCCATGGAAAATGGCCATGGAAAATAATGGTAAAACATCTACTGTACACATGGATCATATTGGCTGTCAAATGACTAGAGGGTAAACAAGTTTTTTGGCATGCATTACCAGTCAAATGGATTCAAATGGAGCATATAATTCATAAATGGAACGCACACACACACAATATATATATATACAATTATGTATATTAGAAATACACCCAGTAATTAGAGCTCTTATTACAGCGATCTTCCCGTGTAGTGACGGAATATAATATAGAAACAGTGACACTTCCATCTCCTGCCCCATCTGACTCAGCACACCCAAGATACCCTCCGGGGATATCCCACAAATATGGAGGTTTATAGCTGGGATAATCCTCTATAAACGCCCTCCACTTTTCGGAGCCTCTCAGACCTTGTCTCAGACTGCGACAAAATGCTGCCATTCGCGTCGGTCGCGAGGAGACAAGCAGAAAGGCTTTTTTGGCTGAGAAACCGCGGTTCAAGATGTGAACAGCCACAGAATCCACAGGTAAAGGTCGGGTCAACACCAGCAAAAATTATCAAACATGGGGATGTAATCAGCAAACAAGGGATCCTGACCCTACGGTCCCTACGGTATCAACAATATCTCGAACACTCTGGCTCACATCGGAATGTAGTCAAGAGAATGGAAATTGAAAGCTCTCAAAATCTCTCAAATATGAAAATGGGTCTTGTTATAGTGTTTTAATTTCTTTTAATCCGCGATGATGCCAATGATATCACACTTTGATCTGGAGGAGCAAGTCCGCATGATTCACGTGTGACAAACACGCATCTTGGACTGCAAGACTGTCGGTAGGTGCACACGCACAGTGGGGGGGTCCATCTTGTTCCATTCCATAGCCTGGGATCATCACGTCCTGTTTATTCGGTTCAAATGTCCAAAGTCAAATGTATCTTAATCTTGCTCAAGATTATGTATGAGTATGTATCAAGCAGTGGGCCAAATAATCATGTATCATGTAGTACACACACGCACACACATGAAACACATTTATAATATTGATGAATACTGAATAATCTTCTACATGCCTACACATGTCTATATTGTATATATATATATGTGTGTATATATTAAGTATATGCCAAACATGCACAGCATATTCCTAAAAAATCTTAAAATGAGTTGCTAGCCCCAGTTACATCATCCATTTATAGATGGATTTTCCATGGGTGCCCCCTGCTTCGCTCCGGGATCTGCCAGGAACATGTCGGCCAGTTCCTGGGATTCGGATTTCGGCACGTGACTGAAACGCACATGGTAGGTCTATAGCCATAAGTTATAAGTTATACCATAAGTTATCCATAAGTTATACCAGTTATGCCATATGAAACTTATAAGTTATACCTACCATCTGGTATCTGGTTATTCAACAGTTTGCCATAGTTTGCCATGGAAAGATCCACCCATGTTTAATAGGTAAACCATCTATTTCAATGGGCCATCTATACCATGGCGAACTGTTAGTCATAACCAGAGGGTACCATTTAAAAGATCATGGTGATGACTTGGCGATGAAAAATCATGGTGATGACTTGGGATATTTTGAGGATGGTGAAAACATAAGCTGTATAGTCCATAAAATGATGATGATGTTGGGGATGGTTTATGGTATTGGGGTTACCACATCAGTTTGATGTAAAGGGATGGAAAGGGGTCAATCTCGATGGATTTGTCTTGAATGCCCCAACGGCTGCGGGTATACTCCATTTTCAAACCATGGCAAAGCCAAATGGTATATGGACGTACATAGTTTATTGGAGATTAAGTGATATTATCAATTATGTTTGTTTAAACACATTTTTGTACATATATGCGCAATAATAACATAAGCAATAATAATAATTATATATATATATAATTGTAAAAATAAGAAGAGTAACATAATCAACAATAATAATTAACAAAAAACATAATAATATCAATAATAATGATAAAATAATAGTAATAACAATAAATATATTGTTATTACATATGTATATATATAATACATATATGTCATGTAGGTATAAACACTAGTGAATTATTTCTGGCGAAAACTCAGCATTACTCAAATATACTCACATATTGGGATATAACTTGAGGCAGCATGAGACAACATTGAATGTCCAATAACATAATGGGATAGTACTCGACTAGTCAAACTTACTAATTATTAACTTCCAAACAAACTGTTGAGGCAATACTTGGGATGTTTATTGAAGTATCACGTAAACATGAAATATTGGAGATTACTCATGATACTACATCGACATGGGAATTTTGACCCTTATATCGTATTTGCATATGAGTAGCGGAAAAAAATATGTGTTAAAATCAATGCAATGCACAAATTAGGGTCGTCCCCTATCGGTTGTGAGGATTTCAGTACTCCCGGAGGTATCACAAATGGGGTATCGGTATAGGCATAGGGTCGTCCCCTATCGGTTATGAAGGTTTTGTGCAACTTCAAAAAGGCCAAGGCAAAGCAACACTAAAGTATTACAATAATTTGTATAGTTACATATATATTTGCATTCTCACCCGAGGTTGATCCATTTAGTCCATTAGGATAGTTGATGGTCATTAACAACATCTTATTGAATTCCATGGTCAAATTTCACCACCCCCACACATCAGCCAGCCCCGTAACAGCCCATGGCTATGCCGGCCATGGCATGCCAGGGCTGCCAAGCTGCTCCGTCCAACTTCCCTTCATTCACCAGCTCCTGCAGGTGTTCTGCATGCTCCTTGCAGGAAGTTTCTGAGCTGAGCCCCGACTGACCCAACATCTGCTTGCAAAACACAATTCCGCATCGTTTCCTGGAATTGAAACGCGCTTCAATCCTTCAAAACAACACCAGACCCCAGCAATTTCCTCGATTCCCACCATGTTTTCCCATGGTTTTTCCAAACTGGAACCCTGGTTCTGCTGAACCTTGAAGAGATGGCACTCCAGTTCACCTGGCCATGATCTCCACTGGCCCATTTATAGATGATTTACCTATGACAATCGTGATTTTTCATGGCAAACTGTCAAACTATCGGGGGGTTCTCTCTCCAACTCAAAGAAACATCTCCGCTATTGACAGTAGAGTGGAATCCAAATTTTACTGCAAGCTCCTAGGACATTTGGCGTCCTGAAAGGTTTTGGGAGTTCCCAAGGACTTGCCATCCAGGACAAGCTTTTTGAAGCGGCGGCGCTCACAAAATCACAATTCCAACCACATTTGGCCGCTGCAGGTGTCTGTAGCATTCCTCTAGCTTCAAAACATCAGTCGAAGTTCTCCTAGAACTGGCACTGCCAAAAATGATCCAACCAATTGGCCACATATGCACCATGTATGTATGGTGCATATGCCCCATGTATATATGGTGCATATTTAGTACATATACACATATACAGATACAGGATCTTGGGTTTATAATGTTGGCTATTCATATTTATTCCATACAACCTCCAAATTTAACATTGGAACCTGGCAAATGGGTTCCTAACAATTTAGCACTGGATATGGCCGCATTGGCTGTTGTTTGGTGTTTTTTAACATCTCCCAATTTTTCGGATGTTCATGGAGCATATGAGCGCAACAGATTCCCATCGGCGCCATGTTCTTTTTGGTCCGACGCGTTTACGTCACGGCTTCTTCGAATGGCACTTCGAATCTATGCGCAGTTGGCGGGTTGAGGATCGCCTCGCGGATGAGGGGAGTTTGTATCATGTGGCCACCAAAATTGATCAACCAATGGATTTGGGGATTTTCCCTGAATTCTTCAATGTGAGGCCCCCCAGTTATAAGTTGGTTTATAAGCCCCAGTAACTATAATTATAAATACCATAAACCATAGTTATTGGACTTATAAACCAACTTAGCTATCTTGGGGGCCTCACATTGTTCAGAAAAGTCAGGTTTTTGTTTGACAGAATGTTGGGGCTCCAAATGACCATCCCATGCCAAAAAGTCCCATCCCAATGTTCGCAGTTGGGGGCCCCGGCCCAATGCGCAAATGCTCCACTTGCTCCATTTGCAGGCAAGGACATCCTGACATTTCCAGCTGGGATACCACATGGTACCACTAGCTGAGCCTATCATGGCCGATCTTTCTATCCTGAGGCCCTAACATCTCACTAGAAAACATATAGGTTTTAATAATCATTGTATCCCCGGAGGGGATGATCTCCAAGGTTTATAGCTGTTCCACCCATGATGACACTGATTGGCACTGGCTAGTTGCAGCCGCAGTTCTGTCTTGTTGGTCTGAGTGTTGGTCAATTCCACCTTGCCTTGGTAAAGCTCTCAGCGGGAAATGGGGACAACTGGTGTCTTCAACTAAGCTCTGGGAATCAAGCGTAGCAATGGAACATCCCCCCTTGATATTGGAATTGTCCTCTTAACACCTCCATTTCTGAGGGATATTTCACTGCCACGTTTGATTGCCGAAGGATACCGAAGGGTTTTTCGACTATTCAAGCCCCACAACCCCGCTCTTTCCACGTAATATTGGATCTGAGGCCATGACTGCCGGTGCACTCCTCCTGGGTGCACTGTGGTTTTTGAACATTCCATGGGAGATATGGTAGGTCCCTTTTTGGTGGTTCCACCCAAAAGTGACACCTTGGTATTGGGCTTCATCCCAGCTAGGACTTAACAGCATTTACAATCAGCAAGATCTGCCGCATTTCGTTGCTGGAGTTCCCATTTCTCTCGTTCCATCGCCATCTCAGGGAGTTCAAAAGGTTCTGTCCATTACGAGTACATGTTTGCATCCCTGTCTTTGACCCATTTTGCTGCTATGGACCTGTGCATGCTGCATGCACATGCACGAAGGATTCGTACTATACATATCTAGAAAAAACATATAATTATTTCGAAACATATAAAGCTAATGGATCAATCTCCAAAATGTCTACACGTAAAGTCATGCCCCTCTCCCAACAGGCCTCAGGCCCCACCGAACCCCATGTCCTTGCTCAATCCGTTGCAACCCGTCTGATCTGCCACCGCCGTCTTCTTGCGGAGAGAGTATAGTTTAATTGTGAAAGAAAAAGATAGTTAATTGCGAAAGCTGATGTTGTCCGATTGCGAAAAAAAACATGGCTAATTGCGAAAAATGCCATGGGGATGAACTCGAAACTGTAGACGATACCACTCACCTCTGTT
>Ga0126342_10002677_pt1 | contig 28257 bp, 24 predicted proteins | sample Cyp1metagenome_FD_92528 | JGI IMG/M metagenome (GOLD analysis project Ga0126342, IMG submission 92528) | Coral microbial communities from Lord Howe Island, Old Settlement Bay, Australia - Cyphastrea 1 metagenome | ecosystem: Host-associated > Invertebrates > Cnidaria > Coral ... | reverse complement strand
GGTTAATTTAATGGTTAATCATGGTTAATCATCATTGATCATGGTTAATCATGGTTAATCATCATTGATCATGGTTAATCATGGTTAATCATGGTTAATTTAATGGTTAATCATGGTTAATTTAATGGTTAATAATGGTTAATTTAATGGTTAATTTAATGGTTAATAATGGTTAATAATGGTTAATAATGGTTAATAATGGTTAATAATGGTTAATAATCAGCTGATAAAGATGGTTTCAAACATGAATTTTATTTTCCATTTCATATATGGGATGTCATCCTTCCCATTGACGAAGTCCATCATTTTTTAAGATGGTTAAAACATCTTAAAACCACCAACCAGTCAGCTGGTTGGTGTTATTTATCAACATGAACACACGGGGTTCATGGAAATATACTAGGATAGTTGTCAACGTGGCTAGCTGGGAATTCCCCGAACTGTTTATGGATGTTTAATGTTTAAGATGAGAAAGAACAGCGCACGAAAAAACTGTGGATTTTCCAGCCATTTTTCAGTGCCAGAGGGGTGCCAGAGGTATGTAATTTGTCAAAACATGTGAAAACTGTATCTATTTCAAGTTCAAGTGTATAATATCCATACATATCCTACTGAATGGCTATAGGTTACAGTAAGACTCTAACATGGGCCCAGAAAGGGGGCCCATGGTTTTCGATTTCGGATTTTGAGGGATGAAAATGGGTATACCGGTAGACCGGTAGACCTTGATGGGAAAACCTTGATGAGTTTATCATGGGATTTGGGGGGTTCGGGGTCCGGTATCGACATCAGGTTCTCATGTCGAGGATTGTCATGTCACATAGGCCCCGGAATCCGCCTTTACCTGGGTGCTGTGGCGGATTCCATAGGTTTTCCGAGTGTGGCTGGTATTGAAGACCCGCAATTTTTGGAATCACAGCAGCCTACCAAAACTGAACCAACTGAACGCAATCAGAACAAGTCATGTTTGCGTTTCTTGCATTTGCATGTTTTTTCCTCACCTGCCAGGTTAGAGCCTCTAGATTTGAGCAAAGGTGCAACTCCTTCCTCCTCCCCTCTTCCTCTGCCAGCTCCGGATGCTGTGGAGGGCGCCTGGACCCGAACACATGCCAGAGAGAATGTCAGAAAGAGTGTCAGAATAGATGCCAGATAGAATGCCAGAAAGAATCTCAGAAAGAATGTCAGGTAGAACGCCTAGATGCAAGATATAATGCCAGAATGAATGCCTGAAAAGATGCCAGATACAATGCCAGAATATATGCCAGAAAGATCCAGAAAGTATGTTAGATTTTTTGCTGAATATCAGAATACATAGATGCCAGAAAGAATGTCAAAAATACATTGCCAAATAGAATGCTAGAAAGAATGTCAGAATTTATGCCAGATGGAATGCCCGAAAGAATGTCAGTGGAAAAAAGGGCTGCGGACGTGATTGCCATTTTGGCACTACTCTCTTCTTGTTGTTTGGTTGCACACTTGGAATCTGAACAGTTGTTGAAAATGCCACGGGGATCACTCGAAACAAAGTAATTTTAGAAACGGCCCTCTAAGGTTAGAAGCGCGTTTGGTGATTTGGAGCACGGATCGGGTAAAGTTGATGCGCCTCGGATGTGTAGACGTTGCATGAGGCCTGTTTGAGCAATTGGAGAGTGCCTGGGTCCTGGGTTGTCAAAATTCCGTAAATGATTTTTAAGCATTTCCAGGTCAAGTTTACTCAAAAGGACCAGTGCAAGTTGTACGGCATTGTTGTGCAATCAATCCCACTATTTAGGTCTCTATCCCCCCCAAAAAAACATGTTAATCAGTGCCATTCACTTCTAAGGATCCAAGATGATTCACCATCAGCGTGAGTGAACGGAGTGCACACTCCGCAGACTGCTTTCCCGCTTTACAGTTTGTAAGCTTCGGCCATTTGTTGGATTTGACCTGAGGAACGAAGAAGCAACCAACATCCGAATCAAGACCCAGCTGGACTGCAAAGAATACATCGGAAACTACCAAGCATTGCAAGAGACTGATGTCCCCTGGCGCATGATGTGCTTGTGACGGGGATTGGTAGCGGATCTACTCACCAGCCTTCAGCTTAAGCATTGATGAAGTGTGGGGTCTCCGTTTTTTGAATCCCCATCCACTAGAGGAGTCGCTAGAGTCACTAGAGTCACTACATTTGAACATATTTGAACACACATTCGAAACAGTTCATCAATATATATATATCAACAATTTTAAATGTTCATCTCAGGTTCACTTCAACTCCAAAGATGGCAAGGGTGTCTTCAACTGGCGTATGGTCTATCCCCGCATCAAGATGCCTACGTGGTCCTGCACTTTGACGGTGGGCCTTTACCACTCAGAGTGTCTCGGAAAAAAACGTCTCGGATCTTTCGGGTTTTGCTGGTCGCCCAATAGCTAAATTGGTGAACATAAGTCCACTTTCAACCAATGTCACTATTTGTTTTTTTGGCAATTATACATGAAATCTCAGATGAAATTAGAACGATGAATATAGTTTGAAAAAAAGTTCGTGGATTGGATGTGGGCTTTAAGGCAACTCAGTAAAAAACATCACGGCCCCCCGGGCCAAAACCGGTCAGGATGCTGTCGGATACCTTCCTGGGTAGCTTTGACCTAGACCTGAAGAAGTACCTGGAAAGGCAGCCGGGCGACGTGGTTTATTGCGGCTGGGTGACTGACTGGGGATCATAAAAATGATGATTTTAGGAACCACCCATTTCGGGATTTTTTTTTTGGTGACTATATGAACTATCAGAATTACCACTATTAGTCAAGTTATCATCCTACGATCAGCAAATAACTATTGATTAATAGTGATCACCAGGTAAACTATCAGAGTTTGCGAATGTGAACATCGCTGGTTGGTGGTTTGGAACATTTTTTACTTTTCCATATATTGGGAATATTCATTCCAACTGACTTTCATATTTTTCAGAGGGGTTGAAACCACCAACCAGCAGAGTTTGCGAATGTGAACATCGCCGTTGTAAAAAAAAAGGAATGTTCACTGGAGGGATCTGGAGGGTATTTTAGATATGGAATTCACTGCTGAGTTTCTCAGCAGCCCCAGATCAACTGAGCTCCAACGATCTCGTTGTGTTTGGCTGGCCGGCCAATCTATCAGGGATTTATGGCACTGTTTTGAGATGTTTTGAGTAGGAAGTTCTTGTGTGCTAGTTTCTTTGCGAAACTAGAAATATCAGAGGATTTGTTTTTTCCCCCACATTTTCCATCATCTTCCCACATTTTCCCCACATTTTCCCCAGACTTTCCCCAGGTTTTCCCCAGGTTTCCCTCACATTCTGCGGCAGCGCAGGGTGGCACGCGACTCGGATGCCGTGACCGTGGGCCCCAGCGACCTCAGCTGCTTCAATGATGAGGAGACCATCCTCCCAGGATGTCTCTTTCTGGGGTGTTAGTTGGTGCTGAAGCAACTACCCTCTGGTAAACATACAAATAACTATGGAAAATCAATGAAAATCACCCATTTTCAATGGGAAAACTCACTATTTCAATGGCCATTCCAACTTCTGTATTACCCATAGGATCCATGGTGCTGGTATATAATGGTATATATACTAACATAAAGGGGGTATATTGATGGGATCCATGTTACCATTTTCTTGCATACATGAATCCTATGGGTTGTGGTATCAAGGGTATAACTGAGTGAAAAACTGGTATATTAACTACTGCTATAAATCTATAAATGTTAATGTGTGTTAATGTTTGTCAATGTTTCTTAATATGCCATGAAAAAGTCTATCATCAATATCCCATTATCATCCATTAGCATCCATTAATGATTTTCCCGTAGTACCCAATCACCCAAGGTATATTAGCGGGTTTCTTAAGTCATGGTCATTCATGACTTGGATGATTTGGGCATCTCGGGAAAAAAAGGATGTGGATTCCAAGCAATGTCATAAACCATCCCCCAGTCATCACCATGTTTATAGGTGGTATGAACCATTCCCAGTCATGGGTGGTTTATTCTTGTTTTACCCACATTACTTGTTTTTTTTTTAATTGCACATATTGGGGACCCTTTTGGAAAGTGTTGTGAAGGTTATAAATCATCTTTCAATCAACTAAAAGGGCGTCGCATTGTGTTTGGAAATGATTGGAACATGTGTCATGCTTGGAAGATGTTGGAAGATGTGGAAGATCTGAAAGAACTTGGCTGTTGAACTTTGGTGTATCTCAACCACTGGTTGGTGCATTCAAGCCAGCCCAAAGACAACAGTTCTACGGATGTTTATCCGTTTTTAGGGCTGCAGAATGGAAGCAAGAAACACATACTTGAAACATCTCAGAAACACCAACTAACATAACTTTCCAAGTCCTATGTAGAAAGACTCATCTTTTCCCCAACTCAAAACTGCAGTCTCAGCGCAACGCAGAGGAAGAAGTGGGCTCTGTGAACATGACACTCTATGTCTGACCCTTAGGATCCAGTCATCCTCAACTTGACTGAAACAGGATCCCACAGGATCCCTAGGGCAGAATTGCTATGAGGTCCTTACGCAGGCAGAGGCCGTCCGTCCTTCCAAGGGCATGTCCGGAGCGGGGAAGTTCAGCCACGGTTGAGGTCCACGATTCGACGATCCACAATGACTATCCCCATATTTGGGTGAATCTCACCCATTGAGCTTTGAACACAAGTGAACACAAGTTCCTCAAAATTCGATGCTTTATCAATGTCTATACATGTTGCATGTTGTTTCACCGTTAAAATTCGGCCTGAAATTGAAAATTAAATTTACCATCCAAGTTTTGGACCAAGCCACGGATTTGGGGTGAGCAACCAGTGAAATCCCAATGTTTTATGCGAAGCGACCCCCATAGGATTGGTGACATCCCCGATGTCAAGCTAGGCTCATGGACGCCGCGTGGGCATTGCGCGTGAAGAGCCGAATGAGAACCCGCAGTTGCTGACGCCCACCGAAGGCGAGATGATGAACAAATGGGATCATTTTCAACTTGTCTGTCATCAAACGTGGGCCGCTGGAAACTCCCCCAACGAAATTCAGCTTTAGTTCGCTGGGAAAATCAACGAACTCAGTGGTGAATTGTCAAGCAAGCCACGGTTCCAAAAAAACCGGAGGGTAAACCCAATTTGGTCAATCCTGCGGATAATTTCCCGGAGTAACATTTTGAGGATTGATGATCTGAGATGAAATCGCGATTTTCTGGATTTGGTGGACGGATTTTGCAATAGGCTTGGGTTCCATTGGCTCATCTACAGCGCTAAAACTGGTTTGGTGAATGGCACATAGGAATGGTGAAATCATGTTGTGTTCCAATGTTGGTATAGTTAAACCGAGCGTCCATAAAATCCCATAAAAATAGGTACAACATGGTACAACTATTTAAAAAACCCATGGGGTAGTTGCAGAATTTCTTTCTTTGGATGTTTTTTTTTATTTTCGGATCTACTCAGATGTTGTTTGTGAAGAAAACCCATCATTTTCTGGGCTAAAAATTCCCAGCGCAACCGCGGCGTGGCTACCGAGCATTTCCGAGCCCAAAATTCCCAGGTCGCGACTGGGGCACCTACCTTTCAGCCTTCGGTGGCCTGGAAGAAGGGATTTTCTTCGGGACATACCCTCTGGTTATGTCAAAATAGCTATTGAAAATGGCCATTTATAGTGGATTTTCCCATTAAAAATGGTGATTTTCCATAGTTATGTAAACGTTTACCAGAGGGTACATGCCAATATTGAATCCATGGGATGATATTAAGAGATACTTTAGATATCTTTATATATAGTATCAAATGTAAGTATCTGGTTGCTGGTTTGGAACCATGGAATTTTATGACTTTCCATATATTGGGAAGAAACATCCCAACTGACGAACTCATATTTTTCAGAGGGGTAGGTCAACCACCAACCAGTGATGTTATTTCACGCTGGAAATACAACCGATGATACGAGTGGAATTGAATCGCGCCGCCAATCTTGCCGCGAGTGGATCTGCCACCCCAGGCCAGATTGGATCTATCTCGGCTCCGCCACCTCCCGTTCGTATGTCCTAAGAGTCCTAACAATGATATTGGCTGATACAATCTCAATATCTACATTTATATATTGGGATGTTATACGATTTTATGTTGGTGAATGATCTCCCTGGTTTCTTGCTGGCGTTTTGAGACTGTACATGATATGAGATTTTCTTGGCCACCTCCTATTCTCATATCCTGTCTATTGTGGGTTGATGTTGCGCAAGTTACTGTATACCACCATAGTTTGAACGATCCGCACAAGTTGTTGATTTTACATGGTTTAAATACCATGTCCTGTTGGTGAACGATCGCCATGTTTTCAAACGTTTTCTCTGTTGCTTGCTCACTGGACCAAGGATTTGCATGGCCCGATTTCGGTCTGTGGAAGAAGAGACTCGGTGGCGATCACTTTGTCAAATGTCTAGCAAAACATGAGGTATTATGTATAATTAAACATTGTATAAACAAGGTCAAGACGTCAACAATGAACTGGACGGTATGCTCATTAGTGAAATGAGAATTTAATCATATTTAATCAGCACTTCGGCCCCACTTTTGTCTCTGACGTGCAGAAGGAAATGTAACTTTAGAGAGAGTTCCAACAATAACGTGATTACGGGGCTTGTGAAACGTGCAATACTTCTATGCAACCTGCAATACTTCTATGCAACGTGCAATACTTCTGCGCAACATGCAATACTTCTATGCAACGTGCAATACTTCTATGCAACGTGCAATACTTCTATGCAACGTGCAATACTTCTATGCAACGTGCAATACTTCGGCGCAACGTGCAATACTTCTATGAAACGTGCAATACTTCTATGAAACGTGCAATACTTATATGATCTTATATGCAACCTGCAATACTTCTATGCAACGTGCAGTACTTCTATGAAACGTGCAATACTTCTATGAAACGTGCAATACTTCTATGAACCGTGCAATACTTATATGCAACCTGCAATTCTTCTATGCAACGTGCAATACTTCTATGCAACGTGCAATACTTCTATGCAACCTGCAATTCTTCTATGCAACGTGCAATACTTCTGCGCAACATGCAATACTTCTGCGCAACCTGCAATACTTCTATTCAACGTGCAATACTTCTATGCAACGTGCAATACTTCTATGCAACGTGCAATACTTCTATGAAACGTGCAATACTTCTATGAAACATGCAATACTTATATGCAACCTGCAATTCTTCTATGCAACGTGCAATACTTCTATGAAACGTGCAATACTTCTATGCAACGTCCACCTCGAATAAACATTAAAATTACCCAGGTCGTAAACGACGTCTCCAACAGAAACAACTATCAACAACCAGGAGGATATCATTAGTGGTAGCGAGATGGCTGGTGATTTCATTCAAGGTGAGGCTTTTAAACGATAGCAAAGGTGACGCTCATAACTTGGTTGACTTGGGTTGATTAGGGGAACAGAAGTATACTGGTATACTTATATAATTAATATTATATATAATATTATATACTTATGTGGTTGGTGGTTTCAAAGATGAATTTTATTTTCCATAATATATGGGATAATCCTTCCCATTGACTTTCATATTTTTCAAGATAGTTAAAACATGTTAAAACCACCAACCAGTTAAGATATTATAGAATGGCAATTTTCTTTGGACACCAACAAACAATATCTGGGCCTCACCTTGTCTTTGTTCAACCTTTTTCCGAACTTTTTGTTTCCGCTTCGCCAGATTGCCCCGGTTGTTGCCTGTCTCCTTGACCACAGGTTGGTTCCGTTGATGATTGCCATGGTGATTTTTCTGGTGGCCATCATCTTTCTGCGGCAGGTGGGCATCTTGTAAGGCCACCAGGCTGCATCAAGCGCTGGGGAAACCATGGTTCAGAATGGAAGGTAGCCATGGAAATGCCAGGAAATTCTCAGTGAATCATAGTCACAGCCACTGAAAAAGGTGGTTTGATGCTGCAGGAATTGGGGTCAAACACCATCCAGAAATGGGTTGAGAAATCGACTCTGCTGAAAATTCCGTTCTTGGGATGTGGAAAGTCACCGAGGCAACTGGAACTTCAACACATCGTGTAACCAATCGTCCAGCGAAACTCAGATCTTCAAACGAAGATCTGAGAATGTACATAGACTTGGGGGTTATGCTCCGCGCCCGTCCCACGAAAGCATTGCTCTTTGGGAAGAAAGCTCCTGTACATCATGACATCTATGCTGGGTGGGAGAATCCCCTGAAACATAGCTCATAGCGAAAACGGGTTCTTGGCTGGAGCGAAACGGCTCTACTCAAGGATAGTGATAGCTGCAAAATCTCTTTGTGGTCAGAATGGTCAGGTCATGAGGTGATGAAGGGTTGTGGTTCACAGAAGTATCAGTATGTCTTTGTCTGGATGGTAAGCCTCAGGACTGGTAATAATATATATATATAATTATATAAGTCCATTTTCCAAAAGTCACTTTTTCCAAGATTACTGCATGTGTTACATGTGTTCTTTGGTCGCTCCAGAACGCTCCAGTTGTCACTCCTGAGCGGTTGTTGTCGCCCCAGGATACGCAGGTTACGCAGGTTGAGTGGATTGAACCCACCAATCTTTTAGGATTTTAGGAGCCACCGAAGGCATGAGTCACAAGACATTTTTACAGGACCCCTGGGGGGGAATCCGGTGATTGCAGTTGAAGTATGCGACCTTTCCATGGTGCCAATTGTGTCTGTCCCGATTCTCGATTCCATTCAGGGCAAGCGTCCTTAGATTTACCCAATTTTGGGAGGTTAAACGGTTAAACATCAATGAATCATCAATGGTTATTTTGAGTGAATGAACAGTGGCAAAAAAATAACCCCCAAGGAGATTATCGGATCACCGCAGGTCAGCACTGCTCATCGGAGCATGGATCGCAGCTGGTTCAAGCCTGCAAAACACAGCAGCTTTGGGTAGATGTTTAGGATAGGGAGAGCTGCCGTAGCTGGCAGTTGCTTGGTGGCCTTTGCTTCAGCACGAGCATTCCTTTCAGGTGCTTAGTGGGAAAGAAGAAGATGGTCTGCCACACCATGAAAGCAAGGAAATGGATGGAAATGGATGGAAATGGATGGAAATGGATGGAAATGGCATGAACTAGGAATGACCAAGTGTCCCCATGTAACCCCAACTTCATCAAATTTTGTGCCCCAGGTGACGTACTGCAAGAGGTCGAAACTCAGGAGGAAACACAGCCACGTCGTGACTTGGCGGCGATGGGAGGAATGGTGACATGGGGATTTCTCCGGCAAACATAGATGCATTGCTGGTTGGTGGTTTGGAACATGGCTTTTATGACTTTCCATATTAATGTTCATCAATGGTTATGAATGATGATGACACAATAACTGGTTGGTGGTTTGGAACCATGGAATTTTATGACTTTCCATATATATATTGGGAAGTTCATAATCCCAACTGACAAACTCATATTTTTCAGAGGGGTAGGTATACCACCAACCAGATATGCATTATATTGACTAAAAAACGTGTCAACACATGGGATACTTGACCACTATTTGACTGCCAGATCGCAAAGATTACGGACAATGGATATCCCGGGAAAAGTGCTGATAGATTCAGAAGTGCGTTTGGTAGTTTTCAGTGTAATCGTACCACATTCCTTGGCCACACATCCGCGTAGTGGTGCGGCATCTTTCAGTCAGGCCTTGGCCGATTCAAATCCAGTGGTAGCAGCACCAGCTGCAGTAGGGGTGTCAGTGGCTACTCCAGGTGAGGAACAGGACTTGGCAGATACTGCAACTCGGCGCCCTGCAATGGGGTGTTCAAATGAAGGGAGACGCCAAAGGTTCCGGGTTGGAAGAATTTTCAATGAACTTGACACCAATTTTTCGCGATCAGCAGGCTTTTCACTGTTTATACGTGAAAGCATAAAGCAGTGCAGCTGCCGTGGGGGAGTTCTGACTTCGTTGTATTTCTTTGTTCCCAAGCAATTACCAAGCAATTACCAAGCATACGCACCAGGTAACCTCTGACGAAAAGGATTCGTTATGTTTCTGTGATGTTTCTCATTTGGCCTTTCCAGACGCAAAGGATGCAGATCGCCTTCTTGTGAAGATCGCCGGAAAGTGGGAGGCGACACTGCGCGGCAACCGGGGGAGGTTTCGTGGAACCGAGCTACTACTAGTAGTTCACAAGATGTTGAGAGCCAGCTTTCTGAGTAGGGACAAGATGCTTATTGCACCACCAACCAGTTATTTTAATTACATAATATGGATTTGTCTGAAAATATTGTATATTCCCAATGAAATAGCAATTTTTCATAGGGATAATGATCAGCAAAACCATTGGGTGTAGGGCTCCATCGAGTCCATGGCCGATCCGTTGGTTGGCGCCTCCAGGTGTACTACGACGGCCAGCGCAATGTGCAGTGGCTTCGATCTACGTTGATGATTAGTTGGGGGATGATACTATCCAATAGGGATTATAATCTGTTATATTATCTGTTATATGACATAATCTATGATATTAGAATGTATCTTTTTATCTATTTAATAATGTATTTATAATGTATATTATATTATAATATATTATAATGATTTATAATGTATTATAATCTATTATATTATAGTGATTTATAATGTATTATGTATGTATCATAATCCAATAGGGATTTTGAACACCTTGTCAATGAAACTGCATTCAACGATTCCGACTATTCCGAGACCTGGCACTGCAGCAAGCTGATTCTTCGGAGAACTCAGTGACTTAGTATGGTGCCTTTGTAGTATCATGAATAAAAAAAATATATCCATTGGATACCATTAGATACCATTAGATACCACTATATATCATTATCATATATATATATAATATCTCAAATGCCGCTTCTAGAAAAAAAACGAGAGCTTCGTTTAGTGCCAAGGGCGAAGCACTGGATAGCACTGGCTGAATGAACACAGTTCAACTCATTGGATCTCAGGTTTCTGCCGGTGGAAATCTCCTGTGATGGCAGATATAAGCACCTTGGAGCAGCCGTTGGTTCAACCCTTTGCGGATGCCGAAATGACCCTAACTTCCGAGATGCTCCAATTTCATGAGAAAATGGCTAATGAAAGTTGATTTCAAGACATTCAAGACATTTCAAAAGCATGTCATAGTCATCACGCTCATATATTTTGTGGAAATTGGCATTTCCCGGTTTTTTTTTTACCCCAGTCTTGAAGCACTTTCTCAGCCAACTTCTGTTTCCCGTACTTGCTGCACTTGCTTGTTGCTTAGCAGTCGCTTTCAGCAGACAGTCTCTGCTGTGCCTTGCCTGCCGCTGCAGTTGCCAAACGTAGGCCTCAAGATCTTTGTTGATCTCGCCTTGTTTCTTTGTCTGACTCCAATAGTTCACTGAACTCTTCGATGCAATCTAGTAACGCATATATAATAAATGGAACGTACTAAGACTAGTGGTTCACTGAATTCTTAGATGCAATGTCGTATAATACATGGAACGCACTGACTCTAATAGTTCACTGACTCTTAGATGCAACGTAGTATCATACATGCAGGGCACTAACTGTAGTTCACTGAATTCTTGGATGCAACGTAGTATCATACCTGTAACATCCTGTAATGCACTAAGTCTAAATAGTTCACTAAACTCTTAGATGCAACGTAGTATGATATATGCAATGCACTAAGTGTAATAGTTCGCTGAATTCTTTGATGCAATGTAGTATAGTACATGTAACGCACTAACTCTAACAGTTCACTGAACTTAGATGCAGCGTAGCAAGTACATCTGACGTATTGACTCTAATACGGCGATGCCTCGCCGTGTTCTGCGGTAGCCTGCTGCTAGCTTTAGCTACCCGGGGGCGCGCCTCTGCCGCCGACTCCCCCCCCAAAATCTTTCAGGCTGGTGGTGTTTTCACGTTTTTTGGGGCCGGGGTGGGAAAAAAGATGCTAAAATTTATAAGATGCTTTTTGGAGGTCATTTTGGACACTTTTTGGCCGATTTTTGCTGTTTTTTCAAGAGCCAAAACACTAATTTATCTAATTTACAGTGTTTTTGTGCCTTTGGCATGGAAGAAGTACTTCTTGCAACATGCTGAAAACTGCGTAAATACCAGTGTTTTTGCTAGGCACTAGCCAAAAATCACTGTAAATACCGTTTTTCTGCTACCAGAAGCAAAAAACATCGGTATTTGCAGGCATCGGTATTTGCAGTGTTTCTTGCTCTGAGAGTTAAAAAAAAACAAAACTCTACCTATTTGATGATTTTCGGCCAGTGCGAGACCGAACAAAAAGCTGCAGGGGTAACAACAACAACAACAACAACAACCACAACCACCACCACAACCACAACCACAACCACAACCACAACCACAACGATAACAACAACAGCAGCAACAGCAACAACAACAAGAACACCAACAAGAACAAGAACAAGAACAAGAACAACAACAACAACAACAACAAGAACAAGAACAACACAAACAACAACAACAACAACAACAACAACAACAACAACAACAACAACAACAACACCAACAACAACACCAACAACAACAACAACAACAACAACACGACAACGACAACGACAACAACAACAACAACAACACGAACAACTAGAACAACTAGAAAAACAAGAACAAGAAGAACAGCAAACACAAAAAACGACAAAAAGATGCGTGGTAAGATGGTTACAAGCTGCGGTATGACAGGAACATCACACTGTGCTCTGCACTTGCGCGGGCCGCGGGCGCGCAGAGCACATGACCCACCCTAACGCTCACACTACTATACATAACCCTTATGGCATCGTCGCTGTGCGAAGCTCTACAATAGTTCCATGAACTCTTAGGCACAGCGTAACAAATACATCGAACGTACTGAATCGAATGTGCACTCAAGTCTTCGATGCTGCGAAGAAATCCCACCTATCATGTAAGGTCCTAACTCTTTAGGAGTTTGCTGAACTCCTAGATGCAGTAGTATGTATCGTACACATGGCATCAATGTAGCATGACCCTGCCAGTGCAAGTTCGCTTGAACATTATAGGCCCATGTAAAAAATACATACATCATGTGCACCAATGTGAAACCATTGGCCTGTTTTCACCCCACTAGCGAAGCATCAAAAGGCGGATAGTCAACATTGACCTCTACTGGCGGTGCGTGTTGTGGGGCGGTTGCGGGTCGTTGTGGTCCCGGGTGGTTCCTGGTGGTTCCTGTTGGACGTTCTGGGTGGTTCTGGGTGGTTCCAGCGCACAGGTTGCAATATCATCCAAACACTGAAACTCCCATGACAAAGATACATCCTGAATACTATATGGCTAGTAGGTGGTTTGGAACATTTTGTTTTTTCCATATATTGGGAATGTCATCATCCTTCATATTTTTCAGAGGGGTAGGTCAACCACCAACCAGATGGCGTAGATATGCATGGACTTTGTTCACGACTTTGTGATTTGACCGAAAATGCAAGTGGTCGCCAAGCACCGAACCATTGGGTCGCCGCTCCTGTTTGCTTTGCAAGGATTTGGAATGGGAAGATCATGCAGATTGACATGGGTGAGAAGATGAAGGCAACCTGTTTCGTTCCATTTGCAAGTGGGCAGACATGGTGTTGATGAGTCTTTGCAGCTTTGTGGTTGTTGAAATCAGGGTCACAGAACAAGCGTTTGAGCTGTTGCTCGCATTTCCAGTGGCTGTTAAGGAAAAATGCACGAAAGGCACAACCAAAGGGCAATTTTACTTGCCCAACTGGAATGAGTGTCTTGGCTGGTGAATCAACAGGGTAGAGTTGGTGTCGACGAACATTGATCAGCACGGCAGGGGTTTGCCAGCTCCAATGAACGAATCTTTAGTTTTCAAGGCCCCAATTTCTTGGTTAAAGATTGAGACTGGGATCTGGCAGCATCGTAAGTGGGTTGGATGCACTGCAAAAATCGACAAGAGATGACCCGGAAGATTTCTGCACGCATGAACTGTCCGAGGGACCCTAACAAGTGGGAGTGTGGATGGTCAGGCTCTCAAAATGGGTCGAACTGATTTGATTGCCAACAGAGAAACCCTGCACTGAAAGTTTTTTGCTGGTGCAAGATGCTGGAATTTGATGGAATTTGAATTTCGATCTTGCTGAGTTGGGGGCGGGCTTTGTCTCTTGGTGCAATGCTCCTTCCGCCATTTCCGCCAGTGTTTGCGACGTTGAACAGCGTTGAACATCGTTGAACCATTCCTGAGCTGGGGGTTTGGGAGAGAGCCACTGCGCAAACTGCAATCAACCCCTAGTAACCCTAATATGGGATGACCGGCCGTAGTAACCGCCGGGTTTGACCGTTTGATCTGTCGCTTCTTGATTCGTAAGCAAGGACTTTGTTCAGCAGTGACGGTCTGTATTGACAGTCCATATGTGGCCATACAATTCCCAGGTCACAAAGTCATTGCGTTTTGATATCGTTTTGATAAATTGTTGCTTTGTATATCTTTGTATCATATTTTTTTTCATTCCCTGTTTGCTTGCCTGCCTGTTTGCCTGCTTGCCTGCTCGCCTGCTCGCCTGCTCGCCTGCTTGCCTGCCTGCCTGCCTGCCTGCTTGCTTGCTTGTCTGGCCCTTTTCACGGTTTGCCAATAAGAAATGCTGCTTCCAAAGCACGTTTTTTTGAATATCTTATTCCGTAATATTCCGTACATCTCACGTAAAGACAAAATTAGTGAACTTGCCGTGACTTAGTCGTGGCACGATATGCCTTGGGCTTCTGTTGCCCCGGACCCTTCTGCAATGATTTTCTGTTCCAGCTGTAGACATCAGAAATCCCGAAGATGACAAGGCAAGGCTTTTAATTTGCCGGCGTTGAGTATGTTGCTGCGAGAACATCCAGCCAAAGTACCGCTGAGGAACGGCTTGAGAACATCGCATGCAACAGCAGGCATCATCACAGCGATGGAGACGAACTCCGTGTACTGTAAGACTGTGCACACAACGGACGCAATACACAATTCCAAAACTGGCGCAACAAAGCAGGTCGCAAGACCAAAGGAATACCATTGGAACATTAACTGCGCACGAAATCTGCAGCCAGCACGAAACGTGGACCTCTGACAGTGCAGCCGTTGCGATTCCTCCGTGCAATGCTGCCGCAATATGACTGGTGGCGCGATGTGTCCTTCAGCTCTTTGAGGTATGACGAAAAGACGGACCAGATCCACAACTACCATTACAGTGTAGGCAGGGCATGGCAGGTCAGAGGTCTTGATTGCTCTCATGAGAGTCTCATCCTCTCAACTAGTCCAATTAGTTTCAGTGATTGTCAGTAGGATCTGAGTTTGACTCCGGTTCGGAAGCTGCCAAAAGCAGAGTCACTAAGTGATGTTTTGGGCTTCGCGCCAGGTAAAAATAATGCTGGACAAGGTCACCAACCAGGAGATTCCTATTGGGGAGCTTTGGAATGAATATGACTGGTTGGTGGTTTGGAACATGAATTTTATTTTCCATGATATATCCCATAGGATCAATGTATGCTATGTATGGTAACATGGATCCCATCAATATAGCCCACATGTTAGCATATATACCATACATGGATCCTATGGGTATGGGATAATCCTTCCCATTGACGAACTCATATTTTTCAAGATGGTTATTGCACCACCAACCAGATGAATACTTCAGTGGTGAAGTTGATTCGATACTTTTGCAGCAGACTCTGCAGACGTCTTCCCTGAAAAAAGGCGTGGCATTTCCAACTTGCGCAATTTACCCTCTGGTAATTTAACATAGCTATGGAAAATCACCATGTTTAATGGGAAAACTCACTATAAATGGCCATTTTCAATAGCTATGTTAAATTACCAGAGGGTACATTCACCTTCCGCTTTGGGAGTTTAATTGGATGGTGGTGAAGCAGCTGGCTCTAAGGATGGATTCAACAGTCGAAGAGAATAAAGAAAGAGAGGCTCAGCTTGTCACAAAAGAGCTCAAGCTCATGGGGGCTGCAAAGATGTGATGTGAGCTGTAAGTGTGTTTAACAGTGAGCCAATCTCTTGCCAAAGTAGTTGGCCCTGGCTTTCAGAGCAACTTAGTCCAGCAAATTCTCAGAAATCTTGAAAGATGTATCACACTGATGGCGGAACATGTTCACAGCGATAAAGATTGCTGACAGCGGGAAGCGCTTCTCTCTCCCAACATATCTTCACACTATCATACATACAGTATCATACAGTTACATACACCTAAAGTGACATTCAGCTAGACTATCATTTACTTCAACTATAACTGAAGCAACGATTCATTTGAAGGCCCGCTATCGTTCAGTGTTTTGTGGTTTCCTTAATTTACAATCCTAGGCCAGGTTAATACCCTATGGTCCTATGGTACAGGGGAATCAGATTCATGAAGTAGAACTTATTAGCTTCACTTTGAGTAGTTGGGTGATTATTATATGGGTATGGGTCAAAATTAGGTACCCCAATAATTGGATGGTTAATACTAAACTAGACTAACATCTGTGGTCCCCTAGGTCTTCCATTTTGACCCACATCCATATATTTCCCAAGTTTGGCTTTTAGATATCAGATCTTATCAGATCTTTGCGATAGATATCGTGTTGTCATTCGCCCATATGTTATAACAGCCTATTCACTTTGTTGATTCCCAATATCCCTAAGTGACAAATCAAGATATTTCAAGTAGTCTCTTTGATATAGCTAAGGTTCCTTAAATTTAGAATATACATGAATATACCATAAATTAATATAACAATCATCTAAGTGACGACTCCTTCCCAACCAGGAAATATGAGGCTTCTTGCTTCTTGCTGAGGAATTGCCCCACGCTGGAAGACAAGAGGCATGCCCCAGCCTTGGGGAATGTCACTTGGCTCCGCACCTCCCAGGAGAGCTGCTTAACACGTCAAACCGGGAGACCATGGTTCCACGGTTTTAAGCGGCGAAGCGTTTCGGAATGGCCTTTGGGGTTGGATGGTCTGAGTTGGATCCCGAGTGATACTGAAGAGGAAACGGAAAACCACGAGCTAATTTCCACGAATTTCATGTCGAAAACGGTACCAACAAAAGGAGCCTAACGTCCCTTCTGACTCCCTACAAAAACGACTTTTAGGTAAGCTTTGTGGCATGGCAACATCTGGAAACAACCTCCACAACGCAAGCACTTGCGACATCTGCCAGCTTTGGTGCAACGCTGGCAACAGGTCTCCTTAGTGATACCATTCGAAACGGCAAAGCACCGCCAAAAGTAACGTACCAACATATACCGAAAAAAGGGGCATCACGCCCCTTTGACTCCCCACAATATCCCACGACTAAAGACTTTTGCAAGCTTTGTGACAAAGCTGTGTAGTATTGCAACACAACATCCGCAACATTGTGGCATTGGTAGTGGAAGTGGTTCGGGTAGTGGTACAGTGGTAGTGGTAATGGTAGTTGTAGTCGCAGTCGTAGGCGCATCAGTAGCAGTAGTAAAAGTAAAAGTAACAGTAAAATAACAGTAAAGATACTAGAAGTACTAGAAAGTACTAGAAAGTACTAGAAGTACTAGAAGTACTAGAAGTACTAGTAGAAGTAGAAGTACTAGTAGAAGTAGAAGTACTAGTAAAAGTGCTAGTAGAAGTACTAGTAGTAGTAGTAGTAGTAGTAGTAGTAGTAGTACTGTAGTAGTAGTAGTAGTAGTAGTTGTTGTTGTAGTTGTAGTTGTAGTTGTTGTTGTTGTTGTTGTTGGATTTGGAGGTGGGAAACTCTTTTTTCCTGGCGCATTTCCCAGGCGACCACCTTGTTGGACTGTCGTTCCATGACTCTGGCTGCAACTTGCCCTAGCACTTCGGACAAGAAGGTGCCTTGGAAGTCGTGGCTTTTCCATGTTCATCCCATGTTCATCCCATGGTTATCCCATGGTTATCCCATGTTTATCCCATGTTTATTCATGTTAATCCCATCTATCAAGGGATTATATATCATTATGATAATATTATGATTAGTAACCAGCTACCAATCAAGATGATCCTCCAAGCATGAATAATATGGAGCAACCCCCCCGTTCAACACCTACGTGCGATTCAGCAACTAGAGTTCAACAACTTTAAGGGATGTTTTGCAGGGTATTTAGTGTTTGTTACGTAATAGTTTATTTGGGTTTATTCAGCGAACCAGACGTTTTTAGTTGTCGAACCAGACATTTTAGGTTGTTGAACCAGACGTTTTTAGTTGTCGAAACAAACGTTTTAGTTGTCCAACCAGACCGTTTAAGTTGTCAAACAAACCGTTGGACCACCAGAACTGACACAAAATTCCTTGGGAGTTTCCTGTCAACGTCTATTACCCATGGTTACTGGATGGAGGCCAAGGATGGCCAAGGCAAACCCAAGGATCAACCTATTCTTACATTTTGGGGTATGTTTTTTTTTTAGATGTTTTATATACCTCTCGACGATATAAAGTTGGGGATAAATGGGTTTGGTTTTTTGATGTTTTCTGTTTGTGTATTGTTCGACAAATACCGGTTGCCGGTTGCTGCATTAAATAGGGATGTTTCATCAACATGTGTTTATGTATTGATTCTATTCATTGTTAATAAGTCTATATCACTAAAGCTTCGAAGAAAAAAGTTCCCGTCCAAGACTTGCGATTCTTCAAGGGCCTTAATGCGAATTTCGCCTTGTAGAACCAAGAGATTTCAGGCGACTTGCAGGTGCCGCACTCAAACTTGCAGGTGAATTGCAAGTGCCGTGAAACCTTCAGATCCTTCAGCCGTGCCAAAATATTGAGAATTACAGTTAGGTTAACTGTACCGTACCCGGACATCTTTTTTTCATATCCCCATTTGAGTTAAGGAATCTCTAAGATTTTTGCGCATCCCAGCATGTTCATAGTCAACTTTACCCATTATCATTGTCATTTACCATGTGTATTGCCTATCCGAAATATGTCCTACATAACTGTAACTAGGCCATTTGTGCATATTTGTGCAAAACCTACATGTCTTCAAATATGTCATGGTTCTTTTACGGTGAAATCTCAAATAGATGGTTCCAATCCCATTTCAAATGGTGGTGAACGTAATAAAATCCACGATTTGTTTCTACTTTCTACAATATTTTATATATTTTACATAGGTGTGTCTGATTCCATGGGTATCCTCATGTTTGCCCAATTTTTCCGGGGAACACGGTGATCCAGGGTCCACCATGAAACATTCTCCGAGGAGTGCCATGAGAGCACGGTGGAGCACGACGGCGTGAGATACGTCTGTTACTTCACGGAGACCAGCTACGGAAGCATCTCTGCGGCTCTGAAGCAGAATCGTTGCACCTGGGATCCGATGGCATGGGAATTCATGGGGGAACAGAACTGGAGATGGGATACATCCAACCTACCGTGAAAAGGCCCGAAACACAGTTAAGAATGGGATAATAATGGGATTATAAGTCCTGCAACTAAGGTTGTATATCACCTGGTTGGTGGTTTGGGAGATTTTTTATTTTCCCATATATTGGGAATGTCATCATCCCAACTCCCAAGTGACGAATATTTTTCAGAGGGGTTGAAACCACCAACCAGGATATCATTTGGAAATGGGAGTCTCCTGAAATGGGGGGGTACCCCAAGCTCGCTGGATGGTTTATGTATATTCATTTCATGGAAACTCCTATTAAAAGGGATGATTTGGGGGTACCCCTGTTTTAGGAGACCTCCAAATAGATCTAGTGAATTATGACAATTTGCCCAGATGATTATCCATGAACCATGAACCATAGTTATTACCCATTAATACCCATTAATAACCATAGTTACTGGAGTTATAAATAGTTACAAGCACCATTAACCAGTTGAATGATGATCAGTTGATATTGGCGCCAGATACCACGGCCTGGCGCCAGCCTTTGCCAGCCTTCGCCAGTCAGGCAATGTTGACATGAACAGCAAGATCTGCCAGCAGGTTTGGTGAGGCGATCGGCTGCCGGGCCGAACAACAACCACCGTTGTGAGTTGTGAGATGTTTTTTTTTTTGTGGTTGTATATGGGTATGGATCAATACCTATTAATACCATTTTTAGTGGGATGAACATCCATAAATCCCAGCTATTTTGATGTGAACTACAGGGGTACAAGGTTTTGACACACTGCCATATGGCAAATATACCAATGATGTACTTTATATATAGATGTTTAATTGATTTTTATAAATATATATGATATATGATATGTATTGTCATTGTATTGTATACATAACCAAGCACATACACTTTCCGAATATGAAGTTTCTTTCCGAATATGAAGTTTGACAATGGTGCATATCAATTCGATCGCATATACACGAAACCATATATATATATATAATTTATACATTTGTATCCGGCGGCCGGCAACCCCCCAGCAGTGGGAGATGCTGGCCTTGTACCAGCTATATTAACCAAGCCATCCGACAAGGGGAGTAAGCTCCATCCAAGAAGTCTGATTGGCATTTCGTCAGAGTCAGAGTCAAAAGCAGCAGTGTTGTAAAATGGCATGGCCGCACAATCGATGCACCAAGTATTCTATTCTGTATGTACGTGTATATGTGTGTATATATATATTATAATTATATAATATATACATGTTTCTGTGTCCCGCATTCCCACCCCACCAATGGTATGGTCTCCCGCCCTAAACCTCCACTCCTACATACTACCTATATGTACTGAATGCATCATATCACCCACGTACATAATATTCCCATTCCATGGTTTGGCGGGTAGTGGGGTACTTGACACTACCCTAGACCTAAACTTGGAATCAGGGGTTGGGAATGCTGGACCATATATACACAACACAACACATAACATGTACACATATACGGATACACATATACACTATACATTAATTATACACATTGTTTACATTATATACATAATTATATATACATTTACATACGTACACAAAGGTAAAGAAATAAATGCACTAAGAAATATGATATATGTATATAATATCATATTATGTAATTGCAATGATTCGACAGCCTCAAGTTGGCTGCATATGGTTTCAGCCTGTCCAGGTGTAAAGCGGCATTTCTTGCGCGGACCAGTTGGCACAGACGCTGTGAAAACATGGGTGATTCTGGTCGATGGCAGCTGCGGGGATGTAAAGCTTGGGAAAACATCAGCCTTCACATGGCATTCCGTGTGATTTTGCATGGAATCAAAAGACATGGTTATGGGTCAATACCCTGGTACCTAGTGAACCCCAAAATAGCTGGTAAATGGATGTTCATCCCACTAAAAATGTATCTATAGGTATTGACCCATACCTACATCAAGTGTTTCTAAAAGAGGTTTGCCCTCAATTCATTTGCATTTTGCCTTGAAGCCTTTCAGATTCTAAGTCGGCAACGGCCAAGATGGCAAATAGCAAGAAACACCAACACAAACACATCATAGAAACACCACCACATTTTGATTTGTGAGATCAGGATCAAACCGCGAAATCATTGGCTACCCAACCTACATCCAGCCCACATCCAACCTACAGTGAAAAGGCCCTTCACAGTTCAGAATGGGATTATAACTCTTGCAACTAAGGTTGTATATCACCTGGTTGGTGGTTTGGAAGATGTTTTTTATTTTTCCATATATTGGGAATAATATGGAATAATACTCCCAACTCCCAAGTGACGAATATATCACTCAAATGATGTTCATAGCTTTGAAGGGCTGTAATTCTGCACATCCAACCCAGACAAAACCTGGATTTTCCCTTTGAGCAACAGCTTTTTTCGTCCATGGGTTTCAGAAGCCCGACCAGTCCCACCAGTCCTGGCTGTTCACCAAGGCGGTGTGCTGGGAAAATCATCGAACTAAATGATTGTTATTTTCATGACCATGTTTGATTACTTGAGGATAAATCCATAAATTATACATAGTCACATTATAAATTTTACTATCATCCCATTCAAATCCCACTATAACTCAGTGGAATTGCGATCTCAAAGATTTTTATTGTCCGCTGGATTTCCTGTGACATGTTCAGCATTTTTGTGCGCCAGGCAGTACCAGACCTTCTTGAACGCCCAGGACGATCCGTCGGAGGTTTCATCGGGATACCCTCCGGTGAGCACAACATCCATGGTTTCCTAGGACAATTGGACAATTATCTGCAAATAAGATTTTAAGACGATTTTCCTGAGTTCCTATACTAGTGCTACTTTACAAGAGGGTAAAATGAACGTGGCAAATTGAATTCCATAAACATAGCGAACAACGCCTTACCAGAAATTGGTTGTGACAACAATTCCCCTAATGGGAGCTTTATTTGGTGGAGTGGTCTATGAGTCATAACATTACAAGGAGGGTTTCAGGGAATCTTGAGGATTTTCATCAACTAACAGGGGTTGGTGAATGACCCATTTTGAAGATGTCAAACATAATTTTGAGATATTTTGAGACTGTTGTGAGATATTGTTGGATAATATATGATGTGCATAAATGTGCATATTGTATATTGGTATGTCTATGGATATATATATATATACACACTATCACGCCAGCCCTTGGGGTGGGATGATGATTTTTTTCCCCAAAAAACGATGGATTCAACTGAGGAGTCCTCAGCCACCTTGGTTCTTGCTCATGCCAAGATTGGCGATTCAGGCCCCGGTTTTTGAAGAAACGGATGGAGCTGGACTGGATTTTGGAGGATCCAAAAAAAAACAAAAAATCTGATGAGATCACTCTATAGTCCAAGGACTGGATTCACTGGATGCTGGAGGGGTGATTTGCTTCTACCTTCTGGTTATTGAACAGCTTGCGAAGTGGAAAATTGCCAGTTTAGTTCGATGATTTATGATGATTCACCTATTCAGAATTGTGATTGTCCATAGCTACGTTAAATGACCACAGGGTACGTACGGTATCTCAAAAATAAGGTGCCAGCAAAACCGCCATGGTTGTTCTTGGCTGATCATCAGATGATCATCAGGTGAACCCTGGTATATTCTGTTAAGTCCCACGTATTGATGGTTGTATCAATTCCCATTCAATACCACAAATCTTTCCATATCTTGGAATACTTCCATATCCTTGGTTAACTCAAAGTCAGATCAAAGTATATTACACCCATATTAAACCATATTTTAAAACCATATTAAAACCATATATTAAAACCATATCAAAACCAGATTAAAACCAGATTAAAACCATATATATGTGTGTTTCATGTTAAATCCCAATATTTTTCTAGGTTTTCAGCCCCCTTCCTCCGCTGAGGGGCTCAAGAGGTGGCCGAGTTTGCCAGCCGAAGTCGCTGGAGCCCAGCGGTTTTTGTTGCCAAAGGTTTGGTTGGAAAACCATGTGGAAAACACATGGAAAAACCATAGGAAAACCCATAGAAAAACAAGGGAAACCCATAGAAAAGTCATAGGAAAAACCATAGGAAAACCATAGGAAAAACATGGCAAACCATAGGAAAAACCACAGAAAAACTAGAGGACAACTATAGGACAACTATAGGAAAAACATGGGAAAAGGATGAGAAAAGCATGGGAACAGCATGGGAAACCATAGGAAAACCATAGGAAAAGCATGGGAAAATGTGAACATCATGTGAAAGTCCATGGGAAAAGGATGGGAAAAGCGGAGGAACATGGGACAAACATGGACAGGGTGGGAAAATCATCGGAACGCATGGGAAAACACAGGGAAATCTTGTCTAACTTGTCCAACTGTCATGGGGATGTAAAGCTAAACACTTTACGGGAATACAATACGGGATGTACTGGAATTTATAACCAACAATATGATATGTTCAAAGTCAAATGGCAAAGTGCATGGAAAAATCCAATTGCATTCAATTGTAGAGTCTATCCATTATCTTTGTAGGCATTTGATTCTGCCAATTTCATCGGATTTAGATTTTGATATGATTTAGATATGATATTGCCCACATCTTAAAATTTGTTTATCTGAAAAAGGCACCCCAGAAATTCATTGCTTTACCCTCTGGTAATTTAACATAGCTATTGAAATCGACCATTTATAGTGGATTTTCCCATTAAAAATGGTGATTTTCCATAGTTACGTTAGTTTACCAGAGGGTATCTCATCGGGTTCGCAACTGTTTAATGGTCGCATGGTCCATCCCCCAAGACTGTCATGACTAACCATGACAAACCCACGGCTATCAAGGTGCCCATTTGCGTTTACTTGACTTGACTGGCTGCGATATCACGCTGAATCCTCAGAATTGGCCACTGACAAAGTGATTGCAGATGACCTGATGATACCTGATAACATGTCGTCCCACATTTCTTGGATGTTTTTTCTTCAAGCTGACTGCTGAACTAAACTGATAAATGTAGAAGATGATAGTCTTTCACGAGATCCGAGATGGGAGAGAAAGAAAATGATGAAAATGCGATATACCAGAATAAGATGATGGTTTTAATGTGGTTTTAATGTGGTTTTACCAGAAAATTCCGATAGCACGCGAAATCGTTTTTTCATGTTTTTCCGGTTGATCGTTTCAAAATTTGATGATATTATTCTCCATCCCTAGGATGGAGCCCCAGAGTGGATCAACCTGTTTTAGTCGCTGAAAATTGTAGCGGCCATTGGCCATAACATTACTGAAAAGTGAATCAGATGGAAGAAGTACATCATAAATCATAATCTAATATACTGACATGAATACATATATAATAAATCATAATCAACAGGTTTAAATATTTCACATATTAGTTGAAAAATGATGTTTAATAATATTAATTGAATAAAGATGTTATTTAGTTGATTCTTATAATATGTTTCTTATGTGATAGTTAAATAAATAACCATCACATCATAAGAATCAACTATAGAAATGGCAGTGACAGGTCGAACGGACTTCTTCACATCGCTCAGGCGGTAAGGCCGGGGACCTTCAGTAAATTGGAGGGTTTGCAGCAAGGAAAACAGTGATTTAACAGGAGTTATCAGGAACTATCAGGATATAGAATGATATGTATTCATATAATTATATATATATATATATTATGTAGATATATGCATATACATATACATATACATATACATATATATATATATCCCTATATATGATCCTGTATATGTATATGATATGTGATCAGTGATAGTGTACCCTCCAGTGAACTAAGAATAACTTGGAAGAATTGTTCTGAATGTCGTTCGGTGATTTTCCAGTTCGCTATGTTAGTTTGCCACAGAGTAGCAGATTTTTGGGGTGAACCCCCAAAAACGATCGACACGTCAACTCCGATTCGAAATCGTCACAAGTCGACGTTTCACTTTTTTGGGGGTTTACGGTTTATTGTGCATATGAACATCATGAATCCATGGGCTGATCCTACCGTCGGAAATTCGAGGTGCAGCTTGTCCCTGGAAAGTTTGGTCTTGCGGCACAATGAGATCACGTCAGGTCCCGCTGGGGAGGTACCAAGCTCAGGTGAATTGCTGTCAGCTGCCTTGGGATCTTTGGATTTTTAGTTTGGAAATGTTTGGAAAACACATTTGAAGGATTTGTTTTTAATGTTTTTGTTGTCGTCGTCGTCGTCGTCGTTGCCGTTGCCGTTGCTGTTGCTGTTGCTGCTGCTGCTGGTGGTGCTGGTGCTGGTGCTGGTGCTGGTGCTGGTGCTGCTGCTGCTGCTGCTGCTGCTGCTGCCGTTGTTGTCGTTGTTGTTGTTGTTGTTGTTGTTGTTGTTCAATGAAATCATCTGAAAACTGAAAACTGTGAAGCCTTTTCTTTCTACACCCTACCTTGGGTGTATATCAGATGGATGAAATCGCTGGCAAGGAGGGTCTTGCAGCTCTATGTCAAGCTGCAGCTTCCAGCGCTTCTTTGAGGTGAAGCGGAAGGGAAATGGCTGGTGAATGGCTGATAAATGGCTGGTAAATCATAGTATATCAGTATATCAGTGATTTATCAGCCATTTATCATACTTTATCTACCATTTATCAGTATATCAGCCACAGTATATCAGTATATCAGTATATCATGGTAGATCCGTTGTGATTTCTCTGTAGATTTTCCCATCAGAACCCCGTTGTGATATGGTTATGACACTTTGGCAGAAACCTGGAAAGGGTTGGAGATGTCAAAAGCTGGATACCCTCTGGTAAACTAACATAGATATTGAAAATGGACCATAAAAATAGTTGATTTGCCCATAAAAAATGGTGGTTTTCCATAGTTATGTAAACGTTTACCAGAGGGTAATATTCCCAGTCCTTGGTATACCATGGTATACCCATTTCAAGGATTCCTATTGTGGGATGACCATGGCACATATGCTGCCATCCCAACCAGCTCATCTCCGAAACATCTACGAATGAATGGCGTTGTCTGAAACTGGGATACCCCGAAGTTTGCTGATGAATCATCATTTTCCCATCATGTTCCCATCATTTTCCCATCATTTTCCCATCATTTTCGCATCATTTTCGCATCATTTTCCCTCTGAACATGGCCATGTTTGTGGGTCTACCCCCAGTTTTTTTTTCCGAATCCCGGTCGTCCCGGTCGTCCCATGATCCCTGGGGGAACTGGGTCCTGCCGTGTCCGGTCCAGCCAGGCATTTGGATCTCCGCTACTGTGGGCTGCAGGGGGAGGCTCAATCAGCTCACATCGCTTCCATCCTGCAGGCGATTGCTGTGACGACCTGTGGATGGGCAGCTAATAAAAATTTGATGATCTGATGAAACAGTTATATAGCTGATAGAACATGATAGGATTTGGGGGCCCGATTTTTGAGTGCAGTATTTTAGGCCCAAATGTTGCTGGCTTTCAGTAACTGATTGCTATATAGATTGTTATCTTGAAGACGAGAACGATGTTTCAAGCCCATGTCTAGCAATTTCTGGCTGCTGGCTTCAGTTTGATTTCTCAACCAATTCGAACATCTTCATTTTCCGAGGTGAAAGATGTTGAAACGACAAGAGATAGCCTAGATGTTCAGTTTCGCAATGGAGAAACAGGCAATTCATCCGAGGACGGTGTAACATAGTCGTGAACCCCATGCCGTCTCATGGTCATACATGTATGATCATGTATGTATTATAGAATATTATATTCGATATTATATGTATAATATTAGTACACAACAATTATGATATATAGATATCATATATAGATATCATATATACAATTATAGAATCAATGATTAATTTACAGTATAAACATATCATAACATATCAACTTGGGTCAAGGCCAAAAACCCAAAAACCTAAAGTGACCCCTGAGGCCAATGCTGCCTTGTCGCATCTGGAACTTTCCTGGAACCTCTTGGAGGCCTCAGGTGGACAGGCCGGGTCCGAAGATCGATCTGGGGAAGTGGGCCTGGAAACCATGGGAAAACCATAGGAAACCATAGGATTTAAGCAAGAACAATGCAGATTTGATGAGATTGATCGCTGATTTATGGATGGCTTCTGAACTTGGTTGGTCTGTTGGTTTACGAATGAATACAGAAGTAGTTCGTTATATCCCCCTAATCAACCCAAGTTAACCAAGTCATGTGCGTCAACTTAGCTATCCTTTGGGGCTAGCTATCAAAATGTCTGAATATATCTGGGGTTACAACTATAAGTTAGGCTATAAAGCCATATAACCACTGAAACTGGGGTTCTAACTAAACTGACCAACCTGAAAGAAAAGGTGTTCAAAAATGGTGTCACACTCAAACTGCCCCAAAAAAATCTCAACATCTCCTGGACCTGATGTTACTATCGGGTCATCTCGTAGGGAAGCCCACTGGTTGTGGCTGACGTCAACTCTCGTCCTCTTTTTGTGTTGGTGGAAGATATCCTCATATATCCTCATATCCGTGATATCCCGAAGATTGGTGAACCAAGAGTACATCTATCCTTCGCTTTCTTGAAATGGAATCGTCTCAAAATACGAAATCCCATTCTCTCCGCGGCCGTTGATTCCCCTATGAATTGAGACCCAACTTCACATATTTCTGGGTCATTTAATAGTTCTTATTTCCCATTTGGTGTTCTTACCGCTTATTTCATGTGGGATCTACAATAATGAGCCATCCTAATAATTTACGGTCTATGATTGGGGATACGCCTACAGACAGGATGTATAAGAGCCCGCATGCGGTTGATGATTGGAGATGTTTGTTTTAAGTATGGATCCCCGCATCCATGTTAAACCTCCCATAAATGGGGTGTGTCTGAAAATGGGGCATACGGGGATACCCCCCAAATGGCAACTTGGCATGTTTACATCGTTTTACAAACATGATGATTAATGAGTAACCTG
>Ga0126342_10002676_pt1 | contig 28264 bp, 26 predicted proteins | sample Cyp1metagenome_FD_92528 | JGI IMG/M metagenome (GOLD analysis project Ga0126342, IMG submission 92528) | Coral microbial communities from Lord Howe Island, Old Settlement Bay, Australia - Cyphastrea 1 metagenome | ecosystem: Host-associated > Invertebrates > Cnidaria > Coral ... | reverse complement strand
CGCTAATTTGGGAAGGTCCCATCGCTTACCTCGTGTTTTTAACAATTTCCATCAATTTCCATAAACCAATGTCCGTCGAATACATATTTAGTATTGCCGGGGTTTTTACGGTTGCTCATATATCATTGACATAAATAATAGTTAATAATTGTTAATGAGTAGCAATAGACAGTAATTGTTAATCATGTGGTTAATAAACTGAATAATCAACTATTGATAGGGATGTCTAATCAATCATGAATGGTGATAAATAACTAATTGCCGATGATCACTGGTTCATGACTAACTAATAGTGTTTGTATACTAATTAGCATTAATTAGCTAATTCATATTGGTTCATGACTACTGTAGTTAATAACGGTTAATAATCGTTAATGATAGCTAAGTGGTTGATAAACCAATGACTAATAGTGGTTAATAAACCAATGACTAATAGTGGTTAATGATAGTGGTTATTAATGGTTAAATAGTGTGGTTAATAACTATTGTTCACAACTAATAGTGATTGATAATGGCTAAATGAGCTCTTAAAGGCTACCATAGTGGTTAGTAATGGTTGCCAATCCGGATCCCCGATCATGTCAGTTCATATCAAACAGCCTAAACCATGGCGGATGTCGGAGATAAGAACACATGATTTTGGGACTCAAAAGGGTGGTAGTTTTGAAGGGATGGGATTCATATCTCCAAGCAGTTAGAAACCATTGATACATGGATCATTGAAAAACCTGGCAGATTCAGGGTATCTACTGGTCGACTTTTCAACAATCATCTTAAGCTATCTTGAGGGACAGAATTTCCAACCTCAAGATTATTGCACCATTTGGGAGGAGGTGCGGTACCCTCTGACCCATCGCCCAAAGTGTCTTCATTTCATCATTTCATCTACCTGTCATTTAAAAGATAAGAAAAGGGGGCCGGGGGAACCCCAGTCATCTTTTCCTGATCGAAAGGACCGAGCCTTCTCGGGAAATCGAAGAGCTCAGTTCATGCAACGGCGTTGGGCTCGCGAACACGCAATGGGGCCCAGAACGGGGCCTTTATTAAAGCCGAAGCGGGAGAAAGTGCTGGGATATCCCAACATCTAAAGGATCAGAAGGAGAAACATGCCAAGAAGCTGATTCTGTTCACAACAAAAAGTGTCAACATTCATCGAGGATCTCTACCCTCTGGTAAACTAACATAGATGTTCAAAATTTTGAACCATTTATAAATGATTATTAAAATAGTGTTGTTTCAAATTCTTTCTATAGTTGTATTGGTTTACCAGAGGGTACTAAAACTTCAACATGCCCATTTTCGAGCCAGATTTCTGGCCAGCTGGGATCGTATCCCTGTCATCACCCGGGAACCTGCAACTGTGTACATCTGGAGGACGAACAGCTGCATCCTCCTTTTTCAGGTGCATCTGTGCAAGCTGCACCAGTGCGCAGGCGAAGTCTGAAGTGAAGATCCTTTCACAGCTGGGAGGCCTACTCATTGATACCAAAGGATTGGTTCGATTGGTAGGGGATTCCCACAACAAGGTTTTGGCGCACTCACATCATGTTTAAGCAACATGATTTCAAGTGAACACATGTTGTTTTGTCATGTTTTGTCCATATCTAGTCATTCATTGGGTCTTATTTGATTCTAGCTAGTTGATTTTTAGGCCCTGCAGAATATGATTTCGGCTGAAACCAACTGCCAACTGATTAGAGAGTTTGCAAGATAATTGAGGCATTTGACATTGCTTTGAGATGATTTTGGTGTTACTGGTTGAATATGTTTTAATGTTCTCGTGTGTTTTAGTGTATTGCGAAATGTTGCGATTTCCAGACAGATGTTTACTTTTTTTTGTTTTGTTGAGATGTGTTTTAGATGTTCTTCCCTTCAACCAAAACTGCAATACTACTAACATGAACCAAAAACACTAAAAAACTCTTAGTGACATTCTGAGTGAGATATGTTGAGATATTTTGAGATTGCTTGTTCATGTGTATTCTTTATATTCGTCCATTTGTTTTTCATGTGTTTGCATGTTTTCCATGTTGCTTTCATTTGTGTTCATGTATTTTCATGTCTGCTTGTTCTTGAGCAAGAGAAAACAATCAAATATTTAGACTTATATAGATCCAACCTAAATTAGGTATTACCTACAGAGGATTTCAATAGACATGTTCCAGAGATTAAGGTGTAAACGCATACTAGATGCTTGCAGTGAATAGGATTCAAATATTAGATGGCATGCAACAATCCGAGCATGTCTGTCCTGGCAGTAATATGTATAATATGCACACATGCACAAACACACGCATAACGAAGGCAACCCAAATGACCTCATTTTCCTATTCAAAAGCACCGCGTTTTCACTTCAGCTTCATGCGCTCAGCCAATTGGTCGGCGCCGTCCAAGTTGGATGAAGCGGGCGCAAAAGACGAGGGCCACCGGGCTGGGCAGCCATTCAAATGGCGGGGACCACTGATGGACCGGTGATTCACTTGGAAAGTTTTGGGGTTGATGTTACCAAGTGAACTTCAGACTCAGGTGTATATAGTTCAGGCATAGCTATTGGATTGATTTGGCTCTAAGTGTGAAATGTTGGATCATACAATTGATTTCTGAAATAAGCTGCAGTGCCTTCAGAATATAACGACAGCTCCGAAGAAAATGCTGTACCATCTCCAACTTTGAGGTGTGGGTGGAACAATAGTTGCCGCGATATCCAAAGATGAAGATCATGCTTATGCTCTATCGAGCACCAGCACAATGACTCCCACAGGCTCCGTAAAGGGAGTCATAGTGCCACTCAAGTCGTCGGGAAATTTTGGATAGTGATAGACTGATCGACCTTCATGTCAATGTCATTCAAATCCCTTACAACTGGTCCTGTTATGGGATATATATGCGCTGCATTCCTATGACATGTTGAGATTACCATAGGTTACCCCACTTCTTCTGAGAGATCTTGTTCCAGAGCCCCCGGGCAGTCTGCATCTGTACACTTGGGATCTGCTTGTCAACACCTTGGCAACAAGAAGTCCCTAGGGCTAGCAGCTGTAGCATGGCAAGATGGTCGAGAGTCTCTTGTGAACTGCGCAGGGCACTAAAAAAGCAACGCTTCATGGGTTTTTTTCTCCACTTTTTGGTGCTTGATATCCCACTTTTTGTTGGCCCATATTCCATGGTATCTAAAAATATGTAGCGTAGTATACACAAATCTTCATGATTTAATGGTTCGATCTGCATATGTTGCTGCCGAGGTCTTCGGAAAATTGGGAACCGGCTCCAGAAAATTGGGGCGAGTGTTTTTGGAACAAGTTCACTCCCATCCTGGTCGATATGTTGATGCTTGATCATCCACAACGGTGGCTGAAGAATTGGGAGGGACCCATTTTTTGGGACTACGGTGGCACTTTACCAAAAAAAATGGAGCCCCTCACCCATCTCGGGATTTCATACCCCTTGGGACATTGCTACTGGGCATGGCTTCCCTGTTGACCAACCTATCGTATGTCGAGCTCTTCCGTTGGGCTGACACTAAATCGGGCATGTGGACTAAGTTCGATGGACAAGATGTCCAGCAACATTTGGTTTTTCAAAGGTATCAACATCATTCAACATCGATGAATTGTGAAGAATTAGATTCTGATAGACACATCCCCATCATGAAGACTTCCACGTGTCAATCTTCGCCAACTGCATCTGCGAAAGCCCTCGCGAAACTGATCATCTGAACTGTGCCATTCAGTTGGATCATTTTGCCTGGCGAGCCACAAAAGGCTCCCCAGTTGGAGCTCAAAATGGGGATGACAAAACGCAACGAAATTCCAAACAGATGTGGGATGTTGTGTGACCCATGTTCTTTTCCCAGAAACCAATGTGGGCAATGGGGGCTTTTTAGGAACTTGAGCAGCGAATGACTCGTTTCTGACTCGTTTCTGACTCGAAGGACTCCGCCAAGGTTGATTCTAATAGCTATAGGATCCCACGCAGCATTGAACATTATGAGTTTATGGCTAAGAATCCACGAATACTGAACACAAGGAACAACGCGGCCAATGCGGCACCTCCTCAACATCCCTTAACATCCCTTAACATCCCTTAAGCCTCGAGCATTTAAGGACGGCTTCTGTGTTCTTTACATGTTTTTTCAGGGACTCATCAACTCATCGCACACCTTCCTACAGCAAATGCTGGAGAGATGACAGAAGTGATAAGTCAATGGCTGTGAACGAAGTGATCAATAGTGTTTTGAGTGGAAGTCCCAATTCTGTTGCATTGCATGGAATGCAAGAGTAGCCATGTGAAAGATTCCGAAAGTACTACAGGGTATAACTTATAAACAACTAAATTTTGAATGAGAATGATAACTGGAAAGCCATAGCGACATGTTTTTCTGAAATCTTGAATTTGTCGGACTGGTTCCGACAGCATGAGTGTCTCATCTAGAGGCAGTATTTGGGGCAGTATGTTGAAATATGCTTACTGTTTGTTTCATTTTTCAACATGATGTTGAAAAACTACTAGTATTTCATGGGTACATCCAAATTTGGTGGCAAAAATGGCGGTTTTTTGTGTGGCCAGATTTGGGTACCCTATGATGACTCCCGTTGGGGGATGTCGGTACCTAGGGTTGTCAAAGGATTTGAGCAACCCTTCAGAATCAAGAACCAAAATACGCAATTCCGATAGGGTAAAACATGATGATTATATCATGGGTTTTACCAAAATACGTATTTGCTAATCATTATAGCAACCCTTCAGAATCAAAAACAAACAAAAGTCCGATACGGGTAAAACCCATGATGGACAAAAAAAAATGTTCGATACGGGTTGCTATAATGATTAGCAAATTCCTCTTCAAAGCATCCAAGATGGCGCACCCCAGGTTCTATCCGATGCCAAACGGAGATCCTTATGACGCGATGGGTTGAAGCTCAAAAACCATCCATGGGTGTCCCCTGAAGAACACTGAAATTTGACCCTCGAAATAGTATATAGTATGGATATGTATATAATATATAATATATATATATATAATGTGTATATATATATATGGAAGAACATGATGAACTATTTGTGTTCTATCATGTTCTATCTTTTTGACATGCATAAGTGGGCAGCTCCAATTTCCCAAGTCTTGGGGTCATGTGGCCTTTCGAAAATGCTGGTTCATATTCTAACATTTCGATAGGAAAAAAGTGGCCAGTCCCAAACCAGCAACAGCCGGAAAAAAAAGGATTTGGTTCAAAATGATTCACCGCAATTGGATACCCTCTGGTAAACTAACATGGCTATGGGAAATCATCATTTTTCATGGGTAAATCCACTATAAATGGCCATTTTCAATAGCTATGTTAAATTACCAGAGGATAGTTCAATTCTCAAAAAAGACATCAAGCATCACAAACATCAACTTTGGGAGTCCATCAGCGACCCATTCCGTCGTACAAAACAGCACAGCAGTTCGTCATGGAACTGCCACTGCGTGGTACGCCAAGCCAAACAGGTAGGTGGCATCCGTCGTGCAGCTGCCTGCAGCGCAAGAGATTGAAAGAAATAGAGCAATGTGTATGTGTATATGTATATATATATGTGTATATATGGAGGTTTCCTAAAATAGGGGTACCCCCAAATCATCCATTTCAATAGGATTTTCCATTATCAACCATCCATTTTGGGGTACCCCCATTTATGGAAACCCCCATGTATATATATATAACGTATACATATGCGCGAGAATCTGCATATACAAATTATGTGTTTGTATGTGTGCATTTATTTTAATGAATATGTGTATGTAACATATTCTTTTATCTTCAGACAGTTACATGTGTGTGTTTGTGTGTGTGTGTGTCTGTGGGTGTGATTACAGTCATTACAACTGTTCTCCCTTACTCGGAGAAACCAAACATTGGAGCCGCATCATCATTTGGAGATCTCCAAAGCCGGGGAAGCCCCAAAAAAAACACTACTGATTCGTGGTTGAGCCATGTTGAGCCACCCATATTTGAAGAAAAAAATAGTCATTGGGGATCATCATCCAAGTTAAAAATAGAAAACCAAAAATATTCATAAATTCATCCCAATATGAAATCTGTATAGCTGATGAATTAAGTATAGTATCCAATATCATGGGGTATTTTTTTAATCCCATCCCCAGTTATTAAATACCCCGGATCCGCCGACTGGTACCCTTGCTTTCTTTAGGCGCGAGCTTTGCGCGCTACTATGATCCGGGGATGGGCACCAATAGCAAAAGGCACAGAAAAAAAATCCCAAGAATTGCAGCGATAGAGGTATTCAATATTACAATGTGAGGCCCCCAAGATATCTAAGTTGGTTTACAACTCCAATAACTATGGTTTATGGTACTTATAACTATAGTTACTGGGGCGAATCTAAACCAACTTATAACTGGGGGGCCTCACATTGTAGGAGAATCTTGTTTAAGAAACTTAATCCAGAATTTTGGCTGCTCCAAAACCCAGCGTTTCCCAAGTAAAAACGGACCCCACGGGTAAAACTTTGCGGGATCCCACTGCTGATCGTTTCACGTTTTGATCCTTTTGATGAGTGGCTGCCGAGGTCACATCGTAGCCAACCTCCTGCAGAACATAATTACCACACCAGAGCCTGTCAAGTGTGGAAATGAGTGGTCAAGTAGATATCAAACATGGGGGTAACCATCTGATTGTTCTTTTTCAAATATGGCTTTCTGAAATTCTAATCTGAAAATTGGGCACAGCTTCAAAACAGCAATTGTCATGGACAATATGATGACAAACCCGTGTGGCGACCGCGGGTGCTGACCCTCTAGCTGACTCAACAATTGACTACCGAATGAAACAGTTCCGTGTCCATGGCAGTCTATGGATCCTAGAAATGGATGATAGGATATTTTTCACATAATTCAACAAGAAATTTGCTATGGATTTAATTGTTCTATTAATGGATGGAGTATTAAATCCATTAATAGAGCACATTAATTAAAGACAAGGCTTTCTGATTTTTCTGTGTTTTCTGGAAAATCAATCCATTGAGGGCAGGAGGTCATCATTTTTGTTCCCATTGAATTTGCCGTACATATAAATATAGATATGTACATATATATATATACATATGTACATACATATCTACGGTATTTTATAATAATAATAATAATTATTATTATTATAATTATATATATCTCCTGATATATATATATATATATCCTGATATATATCCTCGATACATCCCCATCATCAATGGTCCCAAAGAAAAAACAATGCTGCTCCTGCCTTCCCCAGCGGTCATTGGACAGGTCCAACTTCCGAACACCATGGGCATCATGCAAAAGAACCGATCCTGGGCACGTCCAAATCCTCCAAATTTCTATTAAAAGTGGGTTTCGAAACCCATGTGGGTTTAGAAATCCATGAATGAAAGATATATATCTACATACCATAGACCTTAGTTCTTCTAGTTATAAACCCACTTTTCTATCTAGGCTGCCTCACCTTGTGCAGCCAAATGGGTGTGTTTGAAAACAGGGTATACCCAGTATACCCCCAAAGTTATCTCCAAGTTCTCTCCCAAAATGATCATGAAAATTTAGGACTAGCATTTATCCGTGGATCGAAGTTGCTGAGTAGCCCAACATAGCCCAACATGATATGGGGACAGTATGGCTTTATTTGATGTTATTTGGTCTATTCATAAGTCAATAAATCCCGCCCTGATGAGTAGCCGACACCTGGCCATCGATGTCACGCATGGCCGATGGTCGGAGAGATAGTTGCCGCAGTTGCCAAATCTCTTCCACTTAAAAAGAGATTTCCTGACATTACCAACAAATATGGAAACAAAACAAATCAACTGGGGAATTCCAAGCAACCAAACTTGGGGGGCATATCCCGGACATCTCCGGGTGGATATATCATGCCTGGACCCAATTAATGGGGATTTCAAGTGCTGCATGCCATTTCCGGGACCAAAGGGTGTCGCCGCTGGTTTCCTAATGTTTGCTGGGGTATTTGACCAGCAATGATGATTTAATGGGATTTCATGAGATTTATAGGAGTTTTTCTTTGTGTTTTCAATGATAATTTCCCAAAAAACCGTCCAAACTGGATTACGTCGAAACATCCCTGGTCTTTAGGATCCCCAAAAAAGGTTGCAAGTCCACACACAACGTCGCCCAAGCTGCTTGAGAGAAGATCCAGGGTCAGGAAGTTGTCCATGCCTCGGGTATCTGGGGATTGGTCAATGCCCACTATACCTGCTATGATCTTCTATGCCTGCTATAACGGGGGATGGACATCCATGGAATGTTATTTTCCATGGAGGGGTTTAGGGGGTTTTGATCATGATCCATAGCCAATATGTTTCGTTGATAGAAAATCACTGAAACCAACTGTCACCAAATTTCAGCACATTCCCTGAACTCATGGAGCGAATGTCCAACAATTGAGATCCATGGGTGTGACCATATTTCTGCAGCCAGGTGGTGGATGTATCATCAAACTTCTCCAGTCCACAGTTGTCATAGCTGGTCTCTTGTGTTCATGTATGTGTACATCCTACATAATGTACACAGTACATAGACTACATATAGAGATTCATATGTGGTACCCTGGTTTTCACATTACAAAATAGCGGGAGCTCATGGATGTTCATTCCCCCGTTCCTTTGCAAAAACACAGGTTTTAACATGTTTTGACCATCCCCGCATGATACACATCTTGCAAGCTGAGGCACTATCCACCCACACGCCAGACATCAACGACAAGGGTGGCACCGGTGTCCCGGGTCTCGTCCACTTTGCATAGGCAGACCTAGGAACCCAGAGTTATTCTGCAAAGTTTCAGAAGGGACAAATCACCTGAAATTTGATGTTCAAAGATTGGACCAGGATTCTGGTCATTCATTTCATGTAGGTGAAATGAGGCCTAGATCATAGGTTCAAAGGTTGGGTTCGCTTGGAGAGTCAGTATAGAAAAGTTGGTCTATCAACGATCGACTTTTAGCTGATTGCTCATGATTCTCCAACTTTTCAACTATATAAATACTTGAACGATCATAGTTGAAGATTTTAGTTGAACATAGTTGAAGATGTGGGGGTGTATCAAAACCTTACATTGCGAAACAATTTCGGGGATGAACATCCAGCATCATCCAGCCATTGTTTCAATGGCTCTCAATTTTCCATTGGTTTTCCTCCCACATCCATAAATCGATTAGCGGCTAGAAAGATACATCGATCTATATCACATCTATACATAATATCTATAACTTATACTTATAGGTGTGTGAGATAGTATGGATATTAAGGGTGAGTATATATGGAATCTATAATTGCAAAAAAACTTCAACAGATTCCAGCCACAGCGTCGTTTGCACTCGTTTAAAAAACTCTTTTAATGTGAAGGCATTCATCTTTTGATGCAACAAAAATTATCTGAAACACCATTGTCCAGTGAAGTTCCACATACCCTCTGGTAAATTAACATAGACCCTGGCAGATACGGGTTGGAAGATTAGTTTCCATTAAAACTAGGCTATTTTCAGGGTCTATGTTAATTTACTAGAGGGTAAATCTCCAACCAATCTCCGTCCAAGTGTCAAATACCTGGTCTTTCCTTCGGATCGCCACTTCTCGCCGGACTTCGACATCTTTGGCCTCCGTTCTTTCGGTCGCTCCGTTGCCGGGGGCACCTGGAAGGCGTGGTGGTTAGTGGTTAACGATTATTTGAAGTACCTGTATATTCGCCAGGGTTTTTAAAGGTGGTAAATGTCAAGTAAATGTCAAGTAAATGTCAAGTAAATGTCAAGTAAATGTCAATAGTGGTTCATCTAAAGCCCTAAATAGTGGAAATTGTGGTAGATGAATATCAGAAGGGGAATCCCCCATATTAATAAACTTGGGGTGGTGAACTGATTCCTGGGGTAACCAGTTCACCAGCAAGATGGTGGAACCAGAACAGATTTGTCCGGAAACAAAGATGGGGGTGGAAGCTGCAACCATCGCGAAATGAGGTTCAAGTTGGGATTGAACTGATTGAACATCTTAATAATAACTGTGATTTTGCTGGCGTTCATGGGAGGCTTCACAACCATGCGTAGCGAAGTCAGCCACCAACAAGTGTGCAGGTTGAAACGACAATGGAGACATAGGACATCACCACTGAAAATATTTTGACAAATCGTGTACTTATGGAAGTTGGAAAGATTAATTTTGGTTGCTTAGAGTAGCGTCAACCCATTCAGGATCAATAACCCCCCTGTGGGGAATCCAAAAAATGATTATAATTTCCGAGTATAGTATTGATGGCACACACCCGAATCAATTGACTAGTGCGCACTTGTTCATCGATGTCCTTGTGATTCATAAATACTGTAATTCATCTATCTGTGCAGCATTGGTGCAAAAAAAAAATCATTGATCTATGTCATCAACTTACGTTTGATTGAACTCTGTCATGGATGAATGACCATCATCTTCAATTTGTAATTGAATCTGTTTCTATTCATTCATGATCATCAGAAAGGTTAATTTGTAATAGTAAATTGTCATACGATTGATTATATGAATTACTATATTGCAATAGTAAGTGTAACAGTAATTGTTGTGATAGTAATTCTGATAGTAATTGTGATAAATGATTGCATTCACAATGTCTTATCAATTTATGACTATATAAATTTCTCAACATTTTACTACATCCTATTGATAAAATTTCTCAGGACGGAAACGACGGAGTTTCTCCGGCGCCTGCGGCGCCTCTTGTCTTGGGGCTTCCAGCCATTCCCGCTGCAAGTCCAGTGCAGTGTCACCTCGAGGTAGATCAGTGAAGATGTAGACCAAAAATATACCAGCAATGGTTTAATATCATACAATGGTTTGTATAGCCAATGGTCTTGTCAATGGTTTCATATCATATAATCTGGGTCAATTATAATATTTCACTAACCTAAATTAAGGCCATTTGGGGATAATTTACCCAGATATAATGGTTAAAAATAATATTATATTACAATGGTTTGTATAGCCAATGGTATTATCAATGGTTTATATTACCAATGGTATTATGAATTATATTATGATCAATGGCTTATATAATGGTCACCAATAATATTATATAACCAATGGTATTATGGTAATATCAAGCCACAATATTAATGTTACCATTAGTATATAATAGTAATATAATATATATATATATATATTATATAATGGTAACTGTCGATGGTAAAATACGTTTGATCTTAAGCCATCAATGATCAATTTAGTTCCGTTCGACATGGAGATTTAATACGTGATAATTTCATTGAATTTAAGCAGTTTAACTAAGGAGAGGGATCTAAGCCATGATACATCAATGTGTATTTAAGTGCATTTGCATAAATCACTCATACCTGCAATGCAATGCGGGTCTGATCCACAGGTAGAACAGTCGCAGAACATGGTTTCATGGTGCCGGCGCTGCAACCCCCGGATGTCACAAGTTCACCCCATGGCCACCTGCTTCATCCTCCGTTTCGGAATCGCTCAAGAGTTCGATGAACTCGCCTGGGTGAACGGGAAGAGTGTTGAACCTGGAAGCAATCTGAGATGGTTTCTATTTAAGCAGGTTGACAAGTTTGACTGAAATTTGGCATTACGGCATAAATATACGTATATACTATCTATCCATCCATCCATCCATCCATCCATCCATCTTGAGAGAGAGAGAGAGACAGAGAGGGAGAAAAAAATCAGCAATCACAAAGAGATGGAAAGAGGAGAAGACTGCAAAACCAATCTAGGAAACCTGCAATAGATCTTATATCCTGGCTTCATTTGCTACGTCAAATGGTGATACTGTTTTTTGTGCAGAAATCAAAGTAACAGGTGGATGGTTGTACATGTACGGTTATATGCATAGTGACCCGCTGACCCCGCTTGCAGCAGGGAGAGCGCGTCAGAGGAGAAATTACCAGCAGCAAGGGGCAAGAAGTCACAAGCAGCAAGGGGCAAGAAGCAAGAAGCAAGAAGCAAGAAGGCAAGAAGCAAGAAGAAGAAGAAGAAGCAGAAGAAGCTTGAAGGCTGCAATTTGGATTGGTTCTAGTTTCTTACCGGCAGCAAGGTGCAAGAAGCCTTCGGCAGCATGGGGCTAAGGCTCTGCGGGGGCAGCCCCGACATTAGCAAATAGCAAGCTTTTGGGAGCTACTGTAGTTTCTTGTCCGTCTAGAAAGCAACGTTAGGCATCGTAAGCTGCAGCCCGCGGGCCGGTTCCGTCCTTCAGCAGCATCGGGCTACATACTACATATAATAATTATATACCCTCTAGTTTTTTTAACAAAACTATGGCAGCCATGGGCCATCTATAGATGATTGGAATTATGTTTTACCTTCTCCATAGCAACGTTAAAATAACCAGATTGTTACCTTACCAGGCCGCAAAGTCTTTGGACACTGCCCACTTGGCCTTCAAAAACAGCCGTTGAAACTATCACCCCGTGAGCATACCACCATCCCAAAGTGGCAAATGGATATCCCCATGATTGTTTATCATAATCCAAGAAACCAGTAAGATCCAATGAGTATATAACCAAAAAAACAACCATCCACAGAAATTATTTAACGTACCGACCTGGAAAATCACCGCCTTTCAAAGCCAATCAATATTGTTTTCCAGGGTCGGCGGCAGGGCAGCAGCCCTTAAATATGAATTAATATAAATTAAGATGAATCCCTGTCATTGGCGTCGAGGTACGCACCACCAGCTTTTCGGGCCAAGATGGGCTCCTGAAAGCTGGGATCCTCCGTTAGATGGATATCAACCTGGGGGTTTCCACAAATGGAGGATCCCCAAAATGCTTCGTCGAAAATGGAAATTCCCATTCAAATGGATGATTTAAGGGTACCCCCATTTCAGGAAGCCTCCATATGATCATATGTCGATATACCAATCTAAATCTAAAGGTCATAGCAGAGAAGTACTAACAACAAAATGGATGCGGATGTTTGTACCACCAGTTTTTTTTATATGAATGAATAGTGAATTAGAGTAATTAACAATTATCAACAATCAAAGCTTGCACCAACAGACCTCCCATGGCCAACTACGGCCATGTGAATGCAGTTAGAATCCTTGCTGGGCAACCAACTGACATGGAGTCCTGCAAGGAGCATCAAGCTCAGTGGTTGACAGGACCCCGTCCATGCCTCGTCTCCCTGGTCTTGTTGCCAGGTTACCTTAAGGCTTGGTTGGAAAAGCCTGGGAACTTGGGGATGGCTCGATCGTTCCAAGGAATCCCGAAACGGAATGGTATGGAAGCCATGAAAGCTTGGGGATTTCTTGACAAAGAGGCAGAACTTGTGTCGAGGTGACATCATGGAGCAGGTTTGAAGGCACCAAGCATTTCACCAGGGCTGGGGATTTGTGCAGTCAATAGTACTTGAGAGACCAAAGCGGCTACATACCTTTCCACACAATATATGCATGACTGCCGCAGCCACCATTAGAACTGTCCTACAATCCTACAATCCTATGAAATGTTTATTGCTCACCCGGATTTCCTCCGAACACACTCAAAGTATATACTTATGTACAGGAATCCAAGTCATTCTCACTGCTGTCACGAAATGGTGGAATTGAATGAGGAGACGTCTCAAAATGATTTGGATCCCCATGGCGCAAATTGCATCCCATTGCCCCATGTGCAGAAAGCACTTAAACATCACAAAGCCAGAGGCAGCCACTGCAGCCAAAGCAGCCTAAAAATCCTACTCTTTGAAAACAGGCCAGACTCTACATCTGGGCTTTGAGCACGAACAATGCGTGGCAGTTGCATCGAATCAACATGGACACGCTGTGAGGATCAAGATGGATTTTCGCGCATCATCCCAAGTAGGATGAAAAAAAAACGACTTTGTCCCTTAAAAAAAAGGTACCCCAAATATCTCTGGTTGAGAATCATTGACATAAATTGAGGTATCACGTTGTCCCCAATTCTTGAACAAACTCTTCTTCCCTCATTCCCAATTTTTACCTATTGAAATCCCAACTGTTTTGCTCTGTAAAAGTTTTTTTTGATGATAAAACAAAAAAAAACAAAAAAAACGCTTTTCTTGAAGCCACCAACCGGGCGAAGCACAACCCCGACCTACAGCCGCACCTCATTGCCATCCGCTCGGCGCTTGGAGGCGAATTTGCTTGCGACCGCAGCTTCCAACTGCAATGAAATCCCGTCGCGTATGACTAGCAACTCAATCTTAAAACATCTTTTTGAACCATAAAACCCATTAAAACCCATTTAAAACCCTAGTTTTTGAAAGCCTAAAGTCAAAATCGCTAAGTTTCGCCATGGTTTTCGCTCATCCTCTGGTGACTAGCACTGGTTCACCTGCATGGAATCCACTAGAGAACTAGTTTTTTCATATGGCCATGGGTCCCACGGGCCATGGGTCAAATTAGGACACCTATAAATACCAGTGACACATCCAATTTTTGGGGTTCAAGATTTGTGTGTGTTCAAGTTCAAGTAGTGTTGAGTTCTCCCTTGCCACGTTTGAGACTGTGCAGAAAAAAACACAGCCAGACCCGGATGGAAGGAGCTGGTCATGAAAATTGGGATGTCAAGAGCCAAGCTGGGCACCGTAGCATGTCGGGCCTCTTGGAAGCTGGTGAATGCAACACCACCTGCCAGTGTGCTGAACCCCCACCTTTCTCTTATATTTTCTGGCGCGTCACGCTCACTGGCTGTTATATCTAGGTTACTATCCGTAAGTCAAATTTGGATTCGAGTGAAAAGAAATTGTGCCAAGCACAAGGGAGTTTGTTTGCGTGACTCTGAAAAAAAAAGAACCACACAACGACAAACGAACAATTAACATGGCCCTAATCAAGCGAATAAGTCCACATATGTCACCAAAAATGGAGCTCGGTCAAACACGGGGAAGGTACATGCAAGAAACCATGAATAAACCCATGAATAAACCCATGTAACTTCAATGCAAAACATGATCTCCAACCAAATCGCCAGGTTTAAACTCGGTATCTCAGCAATGTTGCAAAGAGGTCCAAAATTTGCTATCTGTATCCCTAGCTGTTTTGGAGATTGACGGGGATTGTCATATCATTGTCATCCTTACTAATGTGCCCAACTTTGTAACCTCCGCTGCGGTTTCTTCAGTGCCTGGCAACGGCAAGCGCCGAAAGGTCTCCGGCTCATCTGCCTGGCGTTTTTTTGTTGCAGAAACAGCATGGATGTCACCCACGTTATGTGGAAATGATGAACAAGAAAAGGTGGGAAATCATAGGGAAACAAATTGCAAATTGAGGGAAATTGAGCTATCCAACAAAGTGAAGAGCTATCCAACAAACTCGGAGACTGGAGACTCATCTGATGATGGCGAAATGTTGAACAACGGGCCGGGGTTGTTTCACCAGGATGGAGACATGACCATTCAAAAGCTTCAACAATAAAAAGGCTTCTTGCCTGATCACTGGGGCCCTTTGAAGCCACAGAACTGGAACTTCCTCCTCTGGTCACAGCGATTTATGGCAAATCCCAACTCCGAGAAATTGCCAGGTAAATCATCAATGGCTCATGTTCCATAGAAAGCAGTTAAATTACAAGAGGTCAAACCTATCCCATTGATATCTCATAAAAAATCTCAATGTTTAAGGCTTTAATCCTCAAAATCCCATGAAATGTCCCATTGCACCACTATTTTATAATTTCACACAAGAATCATAGTATAATAGAGTTGGATAAAATAGTAATTATTGTACCTAAACATAATAAATGAGAAACACATAGTAATTCTTGTACCTAAAAATGATAATCCATAGTAATAGTAATATCCTAACCATAGCAATCCATAGCAATCCATTGATGGCAACTCACCGGCTTTCCCCACATCCTTCAAGCCTCGGCAATCCGCAGCCCTGGCTTTGCAGGCGCAGCTGCATAGCCGGCAGCACAGGCATTCGAGGCCTGAAGGTTGACGTAGGGGATTTCACCAACAAACATGCGGGAATCACATGGGATAACATGGTTTTTCAGCTTCAAAAATGGGTTGAGCAACAAAGATCATGATGATTCATATATTGAACTATTCTGAATTGGGAAGGTGTGAATTGGATTGTGAGCCAGTTTTACAGGGGCTGGAATGAGGACTATTCACCAGGGTTATTCATTTGAGTAGATGCATCAGGTACGAAGTAGGATGCACATTCAGGCAGGCAGACATCACACTAGCCATCGCTAACCCATGTTTCCAGGTTCAATCTGTGCAAACATTAGACATTTGGCGACTCCAGTTGACGTTTTGGATCCGCATGAATTGGTAAAATGGAGCTGTCTGTGAGACATCCAATGTGGCCGTAGGTCATTGTTATGAGACTTGGATTTCCCAACGGGATCTATGCTTGATAAGCAGATCTATTCCCAACGAAATTGCAGTCGTCATTCCCAACATTGGATTATCCAGTCCTGTTAAATCGGCTGACAGTGGGCAAAGCCTTGCTTAACTTCCTATCACAATCTTCCCTACCAGCACATAGTGACCCTAAATAGAAACACTTGGATTTGCTTGCAAATTTAAAGCGGCTTCCCTTTCCTACCTATTTGGGCACCGCAAATATGCCATCAGCGTCTGTTCTTCACACCGCCCGCCTTTGAACTCAGCAACTGCAAAGGGTCCTGACGGAGCAGAGTGGATCTCAAACATGTGGATACAAGCAAAAGCTGTGGGTCAAATGAAAGATTTCCACCATTTCACTTCCAAACATTCAAGATCATTCAAGATATTCAAGTCATGAAGACCTCCACATCCAAAGCTGCAGATTTTTTGGCTGGTAGAATATTGAGGCTGCACTATCCACAGCAGCCTCTCTGATTGGGACATGCACAAACAAACATATTCGGAAGAGGTGGAACTGCTGTGTGCAAGGCGAGTGTTCACGACTCAGAATGAGCCACAAATGACTTCAGTTGGGATGATTTCAAATAACACCCAAATAGTGTTCAACATTCATCAAATTCTATCAACCACCCTCCCAGTTGCACCAGCATCTTTTTTTTGCCATCTGATCCTTCCATTTTTCGTCATCCAACTCTGCACAGGCGGGTGACTGGGACTGCCTCCTGAGCCTAGTTGACTAGTTGGAGCTGACGCCATTCTGGCTGGTGCCATCAGCGAAAGTCCAGGTATAGGTCACGGTAACGGTATAGGTCACCTTTTTTCAGGAACAAACAACTTGAAGCAAACGAAATTTCGTTGCTGGGGAAATCTGGACCTCCTTCCCAGGACACTGAGGCATGGAACAGCCTGGAACTCAGCTGGAAGGTGGAGTTCCATCTCACCTCCCGCTTTCCAGCGAGATGGACCCAGAGTCCTGGCAGAGTCCTGCTGCCCTCATGTCCCAAAACAGCGGGAGCAAGCGCCACATATTCACTTCACCAAATTTTTCAAAGATCTGCGCAGTTCATGTGACACCAACAGAACCAGGGTCACCAACCGATCCGATCGCATCAGAACTTGCTTCCACTACGCTTACTCCAGCGTTGCAACAGCCTGCAGATCTTCTGCTCAGCATCCTGCCAAACATCAATGGATGGCACGATCACCAAGCATGATCCCTTAGAAAGTTTGTAAGACATGAGCCATCTAGAGGGCTACTGCGGCTAATTCTACCACTGAAATCTGGGCATCAATAAACAATTGCTTCAAATCTGCGAAACCAAGGCCATCATAGTCTTGTTCGAAAACTTCATCCAGCAAGTTCGGGGTCCAAGCAAATTTCACCAATACAGTAATGGGGTGTTTACCCAATCAAAAAAATAATCCCATAAACCAATCATAGAAGGGGATAATTTTAGATCATCCCAAAAAGGGGTATAAACAACAGTAAACCTCTATTAGGGATGATTTTTTTAGGGATTTATCATGGTTTACCTCATTAAGGAGTCAATGTCGCTGCAACACATCCAGCACCGTCTGCCTCCTTGTTGCGTCGCGGAAGTTCCAGCGCTGGACTTCGAGCATTGCTCCGCTTCACGAAGTCACGCTCGAGGGCTGATAACTGAGCTGCCAGCCTGACGTTGCCGCGTTGCCATCGTCATGATGGGATTGCAAGTGTAATCACAATATGGAGATTAAACATGATTAAACCAGTTCTTCAGCTATTCTGTGGCGATTTCTTAGGGAATATACGTAATTATGTTGATGGATTTGTGTCTGAATCCATGCGGATGTGATATTGGACAGCCCATTGGACAGGCAATTCATGCCTCTTACTGAGCTAAATCCATCATATCCCAGTCACAGCCAGCTAAAAACCACTTACTTAGCAATGTTTTGCCTTGGTCTACATTTTGACAATGTCAACTGCCAATTTCAAAACTGTTCATGTAATGTCAGCCCAGGGTTGAAAAAACCTGGTTTACTCATTAGCAGTCCAACTACTTTATACATCTTGGAATTACAAACTTGCGCATACCGGGCTATATTCATCCTGGATTGCTTAGATATGCACTTACCAATCCATTTGCTAATCATTTTTTGGTTGGGTATGCGCTGTATGCACTAATTATATCCAAGTTTTAATCTACAGCATATCAATATATCTGTTCATATACTAACTCTGCAATAGAAATTCCCAAGTTTTTGGTTGCTCATATCTGCTTATATTCCAAGTTGCTACCCTATAGCTTCCAGGTTTCATGCTACCAGCACTGCCGCCTCTTGCGACTCTGTCCTGCGGCACTCCACACGGAGGAGTAGACGTGCCGAATCTTCTGCCACGTCTCCTGGCACATGTTTTGGGGACGCTGATGATGCCAGTAGTTGTCTCGGGCTCGTGCACTCGATACGTAACGGATACGAAGTAATTAAACGTGACCAAAAGGGATGGAACCACATGGCATTGGTAATGCTGCCTTTCCCAACACCAAAAAAATCCAAACTCGTTCAAAAAAAAAAACTCATCCATCTTCATCCCATCCACCATTTGGTCCTGCAGATCCTCTGGGCTCATCCGTAGCGCCGTGTAGCGATTCCGTCGCTTCGCTGTGCCATCCACGGATCCCAGGGATCCCAAGGCGTCGCAGAGGGATCGCCAGGCGGCATGGCCCAGGCGGAGCCCGGAGCAGGTCACGGGGAAACACGGCGTGTGAAGACGTTTGCCCAAGAGAAAGTAGCTGGGAACACAGGCCTCAGATTCTTTGGTGATTTGGCTGATTTTGGAGAAATGTGAATCTTGAAGCAGTTGTTGACTTGAAAGCGGACACAGAACTCTCTCAAACTTGTTGGTGGTTCAAAACAACATTATCTGCATCATCCCTTTCTGAGACAAACGCGGCAATCCCAATTTCTTCCTAAGCATCAAAAAGCGTTTCATCATCCCATGTTTTGCGACAAAATTTAGTTGGGCACCCATCTAGCATCATCTAGCATCAACATGCTTCTCCCTGCTCCTCAAAAGTGGTTGTCTCAAAACTTGGAACCCCCAAGCTATTCCATGGCTTGGAAGTCATCATTTTCTCACTATTTGAACTGGGGAATCTGGGGACCAAGCTTGAGACAACCCCGGATGGCTTGTCACATTCTCCATGATGGTTGGTTCAATGCCCAAGGCAAATTGGTAATGTTGTGGCAATGTCCTGATCAACATGGCCCACTTAGTCACTTAGTACTTCAATGGTGGTTTTCAAATTCTCAAACCCTCAAAACTCGTCTGTTCCCTCCCATCGTCATCCCCCAAGCCCTCCACACCGTGGCAGCCATGGCACATCGAAGCGCAGCCCGCTGTCCAGCTCCGCATCCTGACGACTCCTGAGCTCGGCAGCCAGGCACTCGCTGAAGCACTGCCAGCGGAAGTCCCGCAGGGCGCCGCTGCCTCCGGGGCACCAGCGGTCGACCAGGGGGCATGGGATGGAAAACCGGAAAATGGAGGTGAAATTGGGTGAAAAATGGTGAACTACCAAGCAAAAATGGGGATTTGACCCAAGAAATGTTCGGGTATAACCATTGAATGACTTTGGAAAAGAGTTTTTTGGGCTTGGAAAATGCTGGTGGTACGTGGTTCAATTTTGTGAATTTTGTGGATTTTGGGGTGACGTGGCTTTCCACGAGATATCCCTCCTGCATGGGATCAACGAGAAAATGACAGATCTCACTGATCTCACAGATAACAAGAACAGTTGAAAGTTGAAAGGGTGAGAAGTGAAAGAAACAGTGGATGTCTCAAACTAGGAGAGAAATATCCAAATATTGCAATGGCAACATTTTGATCACAGACCAATTTTCTGGGTATCCCCCTTTTGGACAAACCCAGATGTCAACTGGAAGCACGATGGCCGACCCACCTTGCCCACAGCGCCAGGAGCATTGTTGGACCAAAGCAACAAATCGGCGCTTCACCTGCCATGGATCTACTCAACACGAGCCGACGGGTATCCGCCAAACATCGAAAACAAGCCGTGCCCCCCTCCCTCCCAGGCGAAAACAAACACGTGCCGCAAGAAAATGTAGAAGTGTCCCGTGTTTGGAAATGCTCCAATGTCTTGATTATCTCCATCAGCGGTGTTGTCCAAAAACTCAACAAAATTCACAAAAATGAAGCCCGTGTGAGAGCTGTCTGCAGACATCTTTTTGTTGATGGCTCCATTGAAACCGAACCCCCTATTTTGCATGGCTAAACCATTGTCAAACCTCTGTAAAACCACTTATATTTTCATAGTTCAACAGACATCAGACCTCATTTAAACCCGTATCTATCATTTCAACCCTCTATATTTTCTGCTAGAAGCCCTATTTTTCATGGTAAAAAACCATGGTTAAAGCTCTGCTAAGCCGCTAAGTTTTCATGGTTTAACGGATTTCCTCAAGATCTCCACCCTTTTTTGGCGGCACCGAATTCAGCAGCTCCAGCTGCTTCAGCACGACCTTCAGGTCACTGGACATACGACAGGAGAGCCTCCAAGGACTCCAGTTTTCGGGCCATTGGATTTCACTTGGGATGATTTCTGTTATTAGTGGTTAAATAACAATGGAAAATAATAACACTACAAGTGGTTTATTAAATTGTGAGTGGCTACTAACACACTTGGGATAATTTTTGTTATTGTGCTAAAAATTTCACCAGCTGGTGTTAGTAGCACTGCAAAATCTGAAAAAAGTGCTTGGGAGTCTATAGTTAAAGCACAATTAAGATTTTGCAGTGCTACTAACTATAGATTGTTGCAAAAATAGGTGATAGATGGTGATAGCCCACGCAATTCTGTATAGCAATAATGATGGTAAACCTTTTGAACTTGTGGTAGTCGATTTGGTGTTTGAGATAGTTGAATTTAACCCGCAAATATGAAAGGATCAGGATTCAACCAACTTCAAATTTGGAGCGGATGTGTGACTTATACCACACACTTTGTAGAGTGAATCAAGGAATATTGTGCATGTTTTGCCAACAAATATGGGATTGTTTGGTAACAACATGTTTGGGGAAGTCACCATTAAGTCTGAAGTTTTAAACTGGTTTACAATAAATTTGGGGTGTTGACCCATCAAAATGGAGGTTAAACCATCGACATATGGGAATGTGTTTTCTTCACTTATGGCAACAACCATTAATTCTGCCAAGAAGGAAAATATCAAAACATGAATGTTTTTCTCTGAGTCAGGACGCAGAAAGTCCGATAAATTGATGAGCCTGTATGAAGATCAAAAAGCCCTTGGGAAATCCTTGTGGAAACCCGATGGCTGGCGACCCCCCAACCTGAAGGGCCAGCATGAGACGCGTGCATCATAGCGGATCTGTCCAGCATGAGCATGGCTGCAGATGCCAGGAACACCAGTCCTGTCCAGAACAGTTGAACCATTCCAGCTGAAGCAACCAAAAAAAACATCAGTCAAAAAGATTCGATCTAAAAGCCAAAAAAAAACTACACCATACTGGACCATACTACATTTTTACTCTTAAAATCATCCCCAACCTCCAAAAAAAAACGGATCACCAGCCGGAGCCTCCCACCCGCACGCCGACGCGTGCGCTTCGTTGCTGAAGTCTTTCTCGGCAGTGCAGCCGGGAGGTGGCGACCACCTCCTCCGCTGAGCGCCCAGCGCTCCAAAGCCAGCCGTTGGGTCTCAGATAACGTTTCCTGGGTGAACCCATTGAGGGTCATGGGATGGGGGTTGATTTTCTGTTGACATTTGATGGAAAAACCTTAAGAGGCCAAAAAAAAGCAACACGTCCAGTTAGACTTGGAGGTAATTGTAATTAAAATACGGCATGGAAATATAGAGGTCACACACAAATATGGGATCAAACTTGGGATATTTGGGATGCCCCTATGTTGAAATCGGGTACGACGAAGACTGGGAAAGATGTCTTAAACATTTTACCGTATGAATTCAGATCATCATGGCATCTTTGGGATGGACAACACTGGCAACATCTGGCAACCACCAACCAGCTTCAGTGACATGTTTTTTCAAACTAGTTCGAACTTAAAAGATCTTAAGATCGGAATTCAGAAGTTTTTCATAAGATTTCATAAGCCATTCCCCGCATTTAAACATATTAAAACTCCCATTGATATCCACCATGGTTTTCCCTGCTGCTCAGCTTCCAAGATCCGTCGCCTTTCAGCTGCAGGCACCTGGCATTTGGAAATCGCCAACGAATCGCCAGAAAATGATGAATCTATAATAATAATCTATAATACTCCAAAAAAAAAATAAAAAAAGATTGAAGACCCAAGAAAAAACAATAGAAAAGTGAAAATGATCTGTTGATTTTCGTTGGATTTGGCGTTTCTATCTGGTGGATACTACAGTTTAATCAAATCCCAGTCCCTGGTCCATACTAAGCCAGGGCTTCTAGGCGGGACTCAAACCATTGTGGGTGAAATGGGGTGAAATACTGTTGCCAGCCTTAAACCGTTCATGGCCAGAACCAGGATATTGAATGTCTTCAATCATCCAAGCTGTTTCGGAGTTGGCACTGGGTTATGAGCATTCCTCTTACATGTGCCAAACTAGTCTAGTGATTAACTTCAGATCTCGAGAAAACAGGAACAAACCAAGATACTGTCAACTATAGTCTTGCAGATTCACAGGAATTCAAGTCAAATCTCGAACCTGCCGGAGTTGCTAATGATCGTGGCTTAGCACCATGTCAACAGCAGAGTTGCATAAAGCACTTGTATTGCAAGACCTCAGGCTACGAATTCCAGTTTGTCGATCAAATGGAGCCCAGCACTACCGATGACACGCCTGTTGCAACAAGTGCCACAGCCGCGATTCCATGCTTCGTCGTTTCATCATCGACCTCGATGTACAGTACTCGATGTGCCCCAGGCAACGAGGACTGAAAAGTGATGAATTTCCATCTGGAGGCACGCTATATATCTATAGTAACCCCAAAAAGAATAGTTAAAAGTTGAAGTCCAACTAGAATAATGATGATTTGCTTTTCTATTTTTCGGGTCGGAATTCCCCCCACTCATCGGAGAATGATCATGATGATGCAGAATCGCTTCATGCCACAGTTCCTTCACTAAATCATTACCAAACCCGTCATCAAACCGGCAGCCCGGCAGCCAGTCGTGCAGTCGTGGAGCCGATCTTTGCGCGCCATGCCACTCTTCAATGATGGCTATGATGGCCTGAAAGGATCATTACTGTGTATCTGTGCAACAATCACATGTGCATCTGTGCAACTCTAATTGCCAGGTGTGCATGATTTGCCTATTCTAATATATATCTGTATATACAGTCTTCACAAAATGTCTTCACAAAATGACCCATCTCAAGTTGTGTCGCTATCTGTCTCCACCCCGCAGCCAAGTCTCAATGATGATGGTGATGATGGTGATGGTGATGATGGTGGTGGTCGAAATGGTGGCGCACATCCGGGTTGCTCAGCATGCTCTCGGACCAATTACCGCAATCGCTAGCATACGAGGCCATTGTGGACGACCTCGATGGAACCCAGCTCAAAAAAGTCACATCATCCACTGCAGGAATTGCACAATGGCTAGGACCGCTAGGAATTGGGTGCCCCTTTTTTTCCCAAATGTCTTCCTTTTCTTTGGAAACAAGAAAAAAAACATGGCATGACCAGTTGTATCCCCAACTTCGCCATCATCTCTACCCGGTGCTGGGGCCAAGGCATGTTTTTTTTCAGGGCAGCAGCCCAGTGGAGGATCAAAATGCAGCTGGTGCGGGACGCGGCTGAAGCCAAACGCAACGGAGAAGCAGCAGATGGAGCCACTGATGATCTGCTGTGGCTGGACAAGTTATCTAGAGTAAACCTTTGATGAGGTGGGTGTGAAGGTATGGAGATCCCATTTCATCAATAGATACCCAGTTATTTCATGGTATTTCACTAGATGTTCGCCCCATAGATTTGTGTAAGGTAGATCTACAAGAATAGCTTGGACTACAATCAGCATTCTGCCTGACCCTGACTGCTGTTTTCTTTTTAAATTTTCCCTTTGTAGTGTGATCCGCTCAATTGGATTGGATTTCGATCTTCCAATATGTCCAGTGCACCCGAATGGCTTTAACGTCGATGCCGTCAAAGTACCAGGTGGAAATCAAAACACGAAACATCACAAACTTGAGCTTGCGATCTCCATGAATTTTGGCAACAAATACCATCTGGCTATTTAACATAGCCTTGGAAAGATCCACCATTTTTAATAGGTGAACCATCTATAAATGGGCCATGTTCATCCATTTTCCATGGCTATGTTAGTCATAACCAGAGGGTATCTATACTTAAATAGGGGACACACATTTTTTTGGCATGTTACATCAACATCTATACATGGCCATGACATGGCCATGACCCAAAAAAAAGCTTCCTCCATGGCTTGCGATGCAGCTTGAGCTTGCGATGCTTCTCTGCTTTGTCTTCGCGCCTGTGAATCTTGGTGGTGCGCCGCTTGCAGGAGTCTATATATATATAATACTTCTGCAACATCTTAAGACATTCATGGTGTATTTGTGATGTGGAAACCCAAACTACAAACCCCAATTGTTTAAGGCTTGTTTCAAACCATGGTGAAATTAGCTGTGAACCATCCGCTGGCGGTCAAATTTCAGAGACCAAAGCACGAGGAAGATCAACTGCAGGACAACAAATGAAAGACGAAAAGGTTGACGCCTGGGATAGTGGAGATATGTGGAGATGGTCTTTGATTTGAATGGTTTGCTACTTACTGGTTTTACCACATGCTTCTGAATGATGCTAGAACATGCTAGAACAGTAAATGCGGTGGCGGCAACATAAGAATCGAAGTAGTTCACATCTGGCAAAGATGACCACATGACTTGTTGCCCAACAGATCTCACGTCTGGACTCTGGACCTAACGTAAACCCCGGATGAATAATCGGTCGGGGATACCATTGATGAATCAGGTTTATGCTGCGTTCAAAACGGCCGCAGAAAGTTGAGTAGAAAGTTGTTACTAGAGTCTCCTAAATGCAACCGGCAGTCCACTGAAACTAGTTTGATTCACCTAGTCACATGATTCATTTGCAGCATCAAAAAGGATTTAAATTTTGAAATAAATCACAAGCCATGCTGAAAAAGAACGCGAACCTGCTTGAGACCTGCCTGGGAGTGACAAAGTGTTTGCAAGTATCATGCACAAAAAATCGGAGATTGGTTTGCATCTAAGCCATGCTGGGACCTCCAATTCTCGCTGTCGCTGTGCATGAAATTCGGCCAGTTGCTCCTTTTGAGGACCAGAAATGTCGCATGTTGAGCATGGTTTCAAGCGCAAAACAATGATGAGCCAACCGAAACTAGGCTATTTTCATCTATTTTTACTATTTTGCAGAAAACTGCAGCCATGGCGTGCTGCAACGAAATTGTCTGCCAATTTTCAACCGTCCATTCATGTCTATTCCAACATCAATGCCATCTTTAAAATGGGTGGACAACCCCAATCAAATGGAACTGCCCACTGCACCCGCAACATAAATAATTAACATAAGTAGCTCCCAAAAATCAGGAGGACAAAAAAAAACACATCCTGGCTTTCATCAACACATATCTGACTTGTTGGCAGTTTCAACCCCATGGAAAAATATTCATCGATTTGAATTGTCATGAATCATGCTCTGTGCCATTCTGAAGTGGACGGAAAATAACAAGATATGAAACTTGAAACATCTTGAAACCATATCCCATGCGTGTGTTGTTGCGCAAGTAGGTCTTCGTATTTTGCGACAATCCCGCTTGAGGTGCACCTGCGCTTGCAGGCGGCGTTCTTCCTTTTGTTTCTTTTCCCATTCCTCGTAGTCCTGCCATGGAAGAACAACGACATCGAGCTAAGCAATTGCAGAAAAAAAAGGAATTTGAAAGTAAAATGAAGTTGTAGTAAATACATCGTCTCCAGAAACACTCAACACCCGGGGTTCCATAATTGTAGCATATTGTAGCCATTCGCCTTGTTTTGCCAAGAAAACACTTTCAATATCAATGTTTGACGCGCCCTGGACCATCTGGCCGCCCCACATCCTCCGGGGTTGCAGGAGGGTCGTCCATCGTTTAGGCCACGCTTGGCGACCAGCAAGAGCCGTCAAAATGTCTGGTCAAAAAATCGGCCCTGCAAAGGGTTGGGCTAACATAGATTTGACCCCAATTCCAATGGATTATCAGTATCACCATCAAAATTCCCAGTCGGGGGAGTCTCCCTGTTTTAAGACATACTCATATAGATCATACTATGGGTTTTTTCAAATCCTCATCAATGCTCGGTTCTGGAACTTTAGGCCCACAGTTAAGCAATTGATGAGCGATTACGTTGGATTCGAACCTTTGCAACATGATCAACATGCATCATGTGCTGAAAGTTTGCCTGGAACATCACAGGAGCAATGGTTGTTGACAGCAGACTCAACCTTGAGCAGCACTGCGGTCTCCTGGCTGAATTTCATCAGAATTCACCTTGAATTCATAGCTGCTATATGCTGCTATCATTTGGGGATAATTCCGATGACGTCACGACGACTGAGCACGATTGCGGCGCTGCCATTGGCCGTAGGCTCAAAATTTCTGGGGTTATGGCAGGTATGTGTTGGAGGAAATTGAACTTAATTGTCTTTATCAGGACAAAACTCAGAAACCATCCGTGCTGCCAAGAGTTGATTTTCAGCCGACTTGATGCCCGCACTTTGTCAACAGCTCGAAACGCCAAACATGTGGAAATGCAGCACGCCCAGAGCAGATCAAAAGAGAAACGCTGTGGGAATCCAGGAGGGCAAATCCAAATTAATACCTAGCTCTTTGTACTTCTGCCGCAAGTTTTGGTTCTTTCAAGTCTTTTCCAGGACCTGACTGGTCCAATTCCAGGCTCCTAAGCTCCTAAGGTTCTGGTTCTGGTTTGAAAAATCCTTCCATTCTGTCTGCAATTGTTTGCGTCCACTTCCTGTAGAAAAATGCAGAAAACACACCTGGAATCATCTCGTTGGGGCGACCGGAACCAATCGTCAAAAATGGGGGCTGAACCATTTAGAAAAATAATCCAAACGTCTACCTTTTGTGATTTAAAACACAAAAAATACATGTTTTGTCTGTTCAAACGGGTTTCAAGCCACAAACTATGGAGGGATGACAAGGGCAGTGAAATGTCGTCCCATCACCCAACAACTATACGGTATGATGTCCAACAACCGTCTGTATTGGTGATGTTTGAAATCCATTGAAATCCCCAAAATGGGACATCTAGCAACTCCTGGATGATCCAAATATAACCAGCAGAACTTAGGGAAACTAGCCAACATCTGGATCAGAACTTAGTTACGAACCATTTTGAGTCTGTAAAAAATCTCCAATTTGTACAGTTTTCGAAAATCCAAGGAAAACCTCTCTCAGTGCTGGGAGGTCACCTTGATCAGATTTGAGATTGCAATCGGATGTCATCGGTTTCCAAAAACAAACTATCCATAACTATCCTAAAATGTCATACATTTTCTGGCAATTTTGCCAATGAAAATTTCGAATCACCGCTCGAAGTCATGGACTCAGGCACTTAGCTGCTTTGATCTGATGCCGGTGCTGGCACGCAACACATCCACATACTTGCACGTTGCCTCGTGTGTCCTGGCTTTTGCCAACATAGTCCTATTGTTCATTTTCAACAATCTGCTGGCTTTGAACATACAACACAAATGGCTGCCACAAACCCGAACAAAACATGGAGAGTCGAGAGTCCTTGAGAAAACATGAGAAAACACAACAACATGTCGCTGTGAAGCTATTCCACTCTTGTGAGACGCTCACTTGTAACGCG
>Ga0126342_10002675_pt1 | contig 28271 bp, 23 predicted proteins | sample Cyp1metagenome_FD_92528 | JGI IMG/M metagenome (GOLD analysis project Ga0126342, IMG submission 92528) | Coral microbial communities from Lord Howe Island, Old Settlement Bay, Australia - Cyphastrea 1 metagenome | ecosystem: Host-associated > Invertebrates > Cnidaria > Coral ... | reverse complement strand
TTATCATCATTTATCATCATTTATCATCATTTATCATCATTTATCATCATTTATCATCATTTATCATCATTTATCATCATTTATCATCATTTATCATCATTTATCAACTATACTAACCAATATCACCTATATTCCCCTGATGTTTGGTGCTTAAGCCCCTATGAAAAATCCCAACGGCCGATGGTTCCCGCCTGCCGTACCAGCCATTGCCAAAGGTGAACAGCGAATGTTCCTCATCGGCCTTGAGAATTCATAGGAATATTGGATATTCATAGGATTGGGTATTACTGGGATATTGTCGAGATAAGCAATGGGATTGACGTCCAACGACAAATGGTCAATACTAAGAATCGCCGCGTGAGGGTCCATCGGTATTTTCCGAATCTTGTTTGAATCTGGCCCTCGGGTACTTTGATTTTGATGGCCATCTTCTAACTACAAGGGCTTGCGACCCAGGTACAAGACCATTTCCTAACCTGCAAACATCACTGACATTACTGGCTTCACCCAAACTAATCCTATCTTCCAACTCTAATTAAATCGGTTTGAGGCCCATGTAAGCAGTGTTCAAAACCCGAGCCTTGTCATTCCATCGTACTGGTTGGTTCAGAACAGGATTCCCAGGTGCCTGATTCTAGTACAACCATCATTTCTCACCTGTATTCCCACATCTTGATCGTTAAAGCCTTGGTGAATGATGCTTAAACCAACTTGAATCCCATAAAATCCCATAAAATCCCCGTAGTTTTTTTCGCAGCCGTTCTTCAAAACCAACTCGCCGGACCTTGCTGGAGCAAAGAACGCCCGTGGAGTTGGGACCACAGCGCACCTCAGGTTTTGTTGGGGTTGATCCAATGGCGAATCGGCTAGAACATCCACCATAGAAATCGTTGATTTTCCCACTGGTTCACCAAGAAATACATCTGGTTTTTATGGTGGTTAATGGTGATTAATGGTGGCAAATGATGATTTTCCCGCTGGTTGGTGAATGGTGGTTAATGGTTATTAATGATGGTTAATGGTGGTTAATGATGATTAATTCCCACTGGTTGGTGGTTTGGTATACCTAGCCCTCTGAAAAATGATGGAGTGAGTGAGTGAGTTCGTCAGTTGGGATGATGACATGACCCCAATATGATGGGAAAGTCATAAAATTCCATGGTTCCAAACCACCAACCCGTACAAACGGCTATCAACCTACGTTTGCTGCGGGGATTTTTCGCCATCTGCGGTCCCTTCGCGGCATAAATGTACTGCACAACATGGACCTGTTTTTACCCAACGAGAAGAGTCCTGTTTGTTTGTTGGTTGGCTGATGGGTTCCATTCCGTTATGATTCGTTAAATCCCATTGATATCCCATTCATATTCTCATACTCCACGCCTGTGACAAGCGACCATGATTGGATGCTGCGGTCCCGCTTTCTTCGCGTCAGTCTCGAACTCCACCTGCGGACCCGCACGGCCAAAAACGGCTTCACAAGTGTCAGTAATTGGTAGGTCTTGCAAATCTCTGACACACCAATTGGGGAACTGAACCTAATCTTAATGAAAATAGTCGGAATAGTGTTTGGAGGTGACCCAAATACTCAACAACTCAAGAAATCCTCAGAAATTATGAATATATATATATATATATATATATGAATATGAAGCTTATCTTCAAAGGGAAACTCAGTTGTTGAGTTTCTTGAAGGCACTGACCATCCCGCTACTTGGATCCATGGTGAAAACTGGGCTATTGATGGCCTATAAAACATGGATAACCATGTTTTATGGCCACTTAAACCGCGATAAAAACCCCAAGGTGAAGAAATTTTGTGGCGGCTGGTGAAATATCTGCCATCTTTGGACAAATACACATTCAGCATACCTATAGCAATAGGTATGCTGATGACAATTTTTGATGGGTAAAATCACGTGAAATCCATCTTGTTGATAGTTGAACAACCTTTTGGATCCTTTTGAATATCCCCAACAGCAGGGTTGCTCTGAACACCTTAGATACAGAGGTCAAATCAATTCAAATCATCAATTTACCACCCAAGAGCGGCTATCATTTACCTATATTGTAGTAGGTTGGAACGACCTGAACAATGGTGAAATCATCTTTTGTGATGACTAATTCAGATTAAATCCACAGTTTTTATACTTAAGTCACCAGTTTTGTTGGTTCAATCGCCATTTTGAAACCATGTTTGATGCTTAAATCACCAGATCCCTGGCCTGTGAAGGTAGGTTGCAGGGCCCACAGGTGATGAAGTTGCCCAAACCCAGGACGCCACTGTCCGCCATGCCCCAAGTGAAGACAAACCCTGCAAAAACTGGGCCGGGATCAAGTTATGTCCTCAAATCATATGGTGGTTTAACCATCAAAAAGTGTGGTTTCATCATCCAAAATGTGGCTTCCAACATGATCCAACTATCCAATGTGGATTGGAATGTAACCAGGATTCCCAACCCAATTTGCGCCAATTTGGCACTGAACCCAGATTGGCCAACCCGGATGGCATCACAAGGAAATGTTTACGAGGATTCTCCAGACTAAAACTTGGACTTTGAGGCAACAATCATGGGAGACTGTAAAGACATGGTTTCGATGAAACGATGAATCTTACCAATTGGCAATCAAACCTGGCTGGAACATCTCCCATCTTTTGATGATTTCCCTGATAAAACCCAAGGAGGCCCATGAATTTTTGTAGGTGATGTGGTAAGCCCAAAAAACTCCACCGTTCCAAGGTTTGTACTCTAATGTCTTTATTAATAGTTCAACAGTCAGGTTTGGGTTTCTCATTAAGTTAAATTGTTTACACATTTAATTGTTATGGGTCAAACATGAACACCTCGGAAAATTGGGCAAATCAGAATCCAATTCGTCGCGACCTAGGTACATGCAAATTGCAACTGCGATTTGGGTTCGTCCCCAAAATCAACACCTCTAAATTAGGCAGATTGGCGAAACACTAAGCAGCACTGCGCGGTTTTTCAATGGATAGCTGCCACAGGCAGAGACCAGCCTCCACATCATAGCCCTACTCAAAAATACAAATGATGTGGGTCCCTTGATACAGTGAAAAGCGGCAGCAACTTTTGAAGTGCAAAAGAAAGGGTTGCGGAGAGAGCACAGTTGTGCATGTCATGTGTGAAACTTGCAGTTGCCATGCTGGGCCATGCTAGTCTCTTCTAACATGTTAACACCCCGCCTCAGGTGGTGGTCCACAGTTTTGGCATACTGTGACTTCCACCTGCCCCTACCCCTACTGTTTGCTACAAGCCGCTATTGGGCCTCGGCAAGAAACATGGCATGGCGCATGTTATGTGGACACGTAGGATCGATGAGTGAATGCACTCTGACATGCTCATGCAGGTTCTGCTGTAGTGTTGTGCTTGCACAAAAATGCAAGCGCCAAACGCCAAGCAGCTTTTTCATTGGATAGCTGCCACAGGCTGGCACTCCTGGACAATCTGAGCAGAGACCAGCCTCCACATCATAGCCCCGGCTGCAAAGGTGGCTGCCTGTTGAAAAAGGCACCAAGAATACCACATCTGCAATCCTCCTTCGGCTCAAATCGTCGGCCCACCCGTGGCGCTCTCCAGCACAGCCTGCAGATGTGAGTTGCACTCCGTATGCCACAGCATGAAGCTAATCGCTTGCAAAACAACAAAGGCAAAAGGTGTCTTCAAAGAAAGCTGCTTCTGCCATCCGGCCACCGCCATCTGGAATTTATCGGCAGCTGCAAGGAACCTGTTGGAACAAGGGGAGCTGCCAAACAAGACCTGTCAGAAGTGGAACATAGGTGATCAGCAACACTGCAGCTTCCGCCATATGGCAACCTGAGCGTGCACATCCGATCCATCCAATGTGCATGCAGAATCAGCGTCAGTGATCCCCTCAACACCAATCAACTTGCCATCATCTGGCCCTGTTGTCGCTCCTGAGGCGGCAAACTTGCAGGCCTCACCATATTTGCACTTGCCATTTTTTGCCAAGCATGGCGCGCGTGCTTCGGCGCAACATCAGCGCAGCGGCGCTTCAATGGTGCCAAATCTTTGTCCTGCAGGTGCTTTCCAGAAATTGGGGTCTTCTGCATGCACCTTGGGAGAATGTAAGATGTCGCAACAAATCTCCACGCATCACACTCTCCAAGGCGTCTTCAACTTTTGCCTCATCGCCTTGAACATGCAGAAAACATGCATTCTTATCCTTGTGTGGATATCTGGAGCTGTAGCTGATGGGATGTCATAACTATAGACTATGCGAAAGCACCTCGCTTACGATCTCTTGGTCCGCTTCCTCAGCCTCTGATGGTGAAATCAAGCGAAAGTTTGCCCCTGGTTGCTAGCAGTAATGAAACAAAGAAACGGTTGACATAGGCCATCCAGACATGAAGATCCCCAGCAGAACATATGGAATATGGATGCACCCAAACACAAGGCACATGGAAAATCTTCAAGGGCGCACTGCGCAAGTCTAAGTTCCATTCTTCACCGCGCTGCAGCTTCAGCAACTAGTTCGGCCATGTCGCGCTTGCGCGCTCCTCCGTGCGCATGCACCTGCATCATGGCCTCTTCTGACAGACCTTCCTCCAAGGGGTCCATGCCCATGACTTCGTGCGGTACTGCTGCTGAATCAACTGGAGATAAGGAACAGATGGCAACACAGCAGGGTGAAGCTGGACGCCTGGGTAATTCCCCCCAAATTTCTTCACCATTGCTTCGCTGTCTGCGTCGGACAAGCGCTGGTGGCCTTCTCCAACTGGCTGTGAAAAGGGCAAGGCAACAATGGCGGCATAGCTGGCATAGCTTCAGGTTGCGCCGCCACACTCACGGCAGATTCAAACAAAGATTCAGTTCACGCACCCAGCGCAACGCCCCAGTCACCGGATGAAAAGCTCCAGTCATCTTAAACCAGTCTAAATAATCTCCGTGCGAAAGCAACTGCAAAAGACTGCTTCATATGCATATGTCTCCACCACCTTCTGCGCCACTTCCGCAGCAATGCCTGCCTTTACCAATGTCTCCTTCCAGGGATTCGCCATTCCACAAAATTCACAAATAAGGCACATCAACCCAAGCTTTTGACAATCTGTATCAACATACTGCACCACACTTTGCTGTAACTGGAGCAAAAAACAGGTGGCACTACACCAAACCAGAAAGGCACCCTTTGCTTTCAAACATGCCCCAAACGCCCGCAATATAAAGACAAGGTGGCATTAGCCAATGTTGGCCCCCCAACCGTAGGAGAACGGCCAAACTTGACTCCAAAGCCTAACAAGGCTATACCCAGCAGAACGATCAAGCTGGCTCCCCAACTGTAGTATAACTGCCGGACTTGACTCCCCTATCCAGAAAGGCGTAACGAGACCATATGAAGGGCAAACAGCCAAGCTGCAGCCACATGCCCATTAAAGCCCCAACTGTAGGAGGATGGCCCAGCAACCACTGTGCGAGCAACATTGAAACCTTGCTGCACACGGATCACTGTGCCATACTTCATAACCATCATGCAGATGGGCGCTGGGGCGACAAGCCAGCAGATATATTCTGCCTCACCACGCTTGATGGCTTTCTGTGCCCATGCAGAAACACAATGCAAAATCCAAGGGCCACAAAAACTTGGCAGATACCTCATTGGTGATGCATCATCATCTTCTTCTGTCTCATTGACTGACATCCGTATCGCAGCTGCCGCAAGAATCCAGATTGCTATTTGTACCCTCAAATCCAAACCCAACCGCCGGGGCGCTTAGAGGCCGATTTTTACCTAAGCATCCAACCCCACGCTCTAAATGCACATGGGGATCCAACCCTTGTTCAGCGCCGCCATGATGTCCCTTTGACAGCTTCTGCGCATGTACTTGGCCGCACAACCTTGAGCGTTCTGGCTTCGATGGTATCCTTGGGCAGCATGGACAGACTCAGCCACACCGACACAACTGGCCCAACATGACATCGTCGCTTTTAAACTATGCACCGTAGACCAGCACGCCATATCTGAATTGAGGCCACCATGACAAACCAAGCAGCGCCAAAACCGCCAAGGCCAGAAGAAAAGGGCATGGGTCCACCCTTGTAGGCACGCAAAAAACCTTGCTGCGGTGAGTCAAACCATTTCTTCCCCAATGCTCGCCCGAAATAGCACGTACTAAAAAAGCCCATGGCATCCCACGCTTAGAGCTCTTTGTTTGCAAACGCCAACCAGAAACCACGCCCATCTCTCAGGGTAACGGAAGGTAAATCCAACCTTTGCAAGTCACTGAAAGAAAGACCTGCCCATGCCATCGCCAAAGAGCTACCTAACAACCAGCTGTCCTCCAAAGAAGATTCCAGAAACACTACCTCCAAGGAACGCAAAGCAGCAAAAAGCAAAGGCAAAAGCTTCTCTGGCTCGTGCCAAACGCCAGCTATCCTTGCGCCTCCAAGCTTCAAACAGGGGGCTCTTTAGCAATGTTTGATATTTGCCAAGTGACAGCTTTGCTGCGGCAAATGCCGGAGCACGATCCGAAAAGAGACTCAGAAGCTGCTCATCAGGAATCTTATCCGTCTTATCCTTCAGTAAGCAACTGGCATCTGCAACCAACTTGGAGGCTGCCAACCCATTGGCATGCATGCAAACTTGTAATCTGCCGCATCTTCCATTGCCCGAGCTGAGCTCACTTGATCGCGAGGCGCTGCATCACATCCAGACGCAGCAAAGGAACGTGCTTGAGGAGAAACAATACAAACAGCAGCTGCCATCCCATAAACTGCTTGCACACGGGGAGCAGCCAGCCGGCACAAACGCGCAGGCGGGCGAGCCAAGCCCGTGCCAAGGCCAGCAACAACATATATGGGGCAGGGCGTGTCTGCCTCTTTGGTCTTGCCAATGGCATCCCAAAGCCGCACAATAAAACAAGAAGAAAACAAAACCATCGAACACAAGCAAATGACCGTTTCTCAAAAAATCAGGATCTGAGCATACACTTGCCACCCATATGCAGAAGTCAAGTGATCACATATACATCCAAAAGGCTCATGCAGGTTCTGCTGTAGTGTTGTAGCTTGCACTGAAGTGCAGGTGCCAGACTATTAGGGTTTGCACCCATACCCACATTGGTTTGTCGGAAAATAGGCTACCGCTATACAAAAGACGGTGTATCATCCATTTTCCTATTCCAATTGCAGCAATTACCTTGGGGTAAACTACCACGACCCAAGGGGCTTCCATCGGTCATCTCGGCCACCGCCGCACTGTGCTGCCTCGACCCGGCGTCAGGGGGTTGGGAAAGTCACTGGGGATCATCCCACATATTTCAGTGGTTGAACATCACCAAATAATACAGTGAATATATACAGCATATCCAATTCTTCACCAACCACTGGTTGAAAGCAGCATATATATATATATACATATCTCAATAGTATATACTGTTTGAAAGTGTACTACATTCAGCTCCGGGCAGCTGGGAAAATGGTTACAGTCGTGTCTAAGTCCTGTTGAAACCCTCCCAGAGGTGCTGTTTGTGATGGAATTGGAAGGACTTACTTGGATGTGCATCTCAGATAGTAAGGGCTATATAACCTATGTATATACATATATTATATCAATGTGTAACCATATATAACCCATATAGAACCTTAAGGATCCTTACAGATCATTCTTTGACTTCCGGAGTTCATGTCCACTCTCCGACTTCCCTGGCCACTTAGTGGTCAAGCAGTCCATGAAACCCTCCCTGGCCATCCTGGTTTTGAAAAGGGTTCGATCCAGATTGTTGTTCTAAAAATCTGGGTATGATTGGTCAAACCATGTCCAAACCATTGTAATTGCAGTACCCTGCTGTTCACACCAAGTACCGGTTCTTGTGGATGTTCCATGTCGATACACATTGACCCATCATGATGTTATCCCAATGAAACTGTTGCCATGGAACCCCAAACATTTGGGCAAATGACAACAATTTCCCTGTGAGAATGAGGCCATGATGGTTTCCCTTACTAATCATATCTAGCCATCATTAAAGGGGCTTGGTCAGTCAATGAGGTCGCTATAATTTTGCACCAATTTTTTGAGGGTTTAATCCCAATGTTCGATGGTTCATCCTACCCTCTGGTAATTTAACAGTTTGCTATTGAAAATAGCCATAAAAATAGTTGATTTCCCCAGCTACAAAATGGTTGATCTTTCCATAGTTATGTTAGTTCACCAGAGGGTAATAACCATATTATCAACATTAATCACCATATGATCACCATATGATGACCACTAATCACCATGAATCAATGAATCCTTATATAATGTCCTCATTCTGAGATTCTTCTGATTTCCCCAGCTCAATCCGCCAAGCTCAGTCCGGCACTCCCCGGCTGCGCAGCACAGCACATGCTCCAGTCCCACGCGACAGGGCTGAGCCTCATCTCCTGAGCGGACGGCGGAAAACCTCTATATCTGTTACATATAATTATAAATAGTAATTAGTGTTATTGTTCTTGTTATTATTGTTATTATTATCATTATCTATCTATTTATTTATTCATTTATTCATTTGTTTACTTATTGATTTATCTTATGTATTTATGTATCTAGGTATCTATTTATGTATTCATTTATCTATTTATTTATTTATTTATATTGTTATTACTATTACTACTGTTACTAATAACAATGTGAATATTACTATTATTCGTAGGATTATTACCATTCTCAACATTGTTACTACTGTATACATATTCTCTATATATAATACTAAATGCACTATAGTATGTACATGTATATATATATATGTCATCAATAATCATGTATAAATCAACCAGGGTTTAGACATCTGAAGAATGAACAGTACAAATCATCCATTACAAGTATACCATATCTCACATCCTACAATCTTAGACAACCATTTTTTCTTTCCGTAGAAACATTGGTTTCAAAAAAAAACAAACATCGTTAAACCATCGTTAACATAGGTGTTCCCTATTCCATTAAACCATCGTTGAACCATGTTGAACCCTCCGGGGGCACCACTGGGCAAGCCCAGTTCTCGCCAAGCTTCGACAATGTCCCAGGCCTAGTTGACCTTCAAAGCCCTTGCCCCAGGACCAAAGTTCTCCGCCGACGGTGATGGCCAAGGTGAACCTGATCCAAAGTTGGTTGATCGGTGTCCCTACTGGTGATAATACTGGTTGGTGGTTGACCTACCCCTCTGAAAAATATGAGTTAGTCAGTTGGGATATGTTGGGATGATGACATTCCCATATATTAATAAAAAATGTTTGAAACCACCACTCAGTAATATGTTGTAAGGGGGGAGACGAAAACTATCCCATCTCATTATACTAGTTGGTTGATAGGTTTACTGGTTAATATGCTACAAGAATCCCCAAACCAGGTAGTATCATCCTTTAACCAATCAACAGGGGTATTTTTTCATGGCTCACGAAACTTTTTTGATTATATCAGTCATATCCCAGGGTCTTTTGTTGAAGATATCTATATATAATTATATATATATACATGGTTTGTTTTATCACAGGTGTTGATGGTGGAATCCCCATGTGTGTGTGTTGCTGAAGTCTACATTTCTTTTAATATGTTGGTTGGATCCGAAATTCTTCTCGTTTGAAGCACTGTTTCTGGTAATTAGTTTAATCCATGCTTTTTGTTGGTTACACTTTACTGATATATTCCCTGGAAGTATCACTACGGTTGGTGCTTACTCATAGACATATAATATGATAATATGTAATTATCCATGGTGCTTGTGTGCTTGTAGAATCATATCTGTTGAAATTCAACAGATACTATCAACATCTATCAACATATTTTCGTAAGATACTTCTGGATTATCTTATTATATATATATGTATATACATTACTATAGTATATGACCACTATCAACCAGTAGACCACGCATCCAGCCGCACTCCATCTTGCCCCTCAGGTTGCGGCTCGGATCCGCAGGACACCTGCAGGTGTCTTCATGAGACTGCGAAATCATTTTTTGGGATCAGATTTCTTTCAGATTTCTTTCAGATTTCTTTCAGATTTCTTTCAGATTTCTTTCAGATTTCTTTCAGATTTCTTTCAGATTTCTTTCAGATTTCTTTCAGATTTCTTTCAGATTTCTTTCAGATTTCAGATTTGATTCCATCTCTGACTTTCAATCAGCCACTGATGGGCTTGGAGAAAAATTTGCGCGGACTTGTAATCGAACTGAATCGAAGATATGGTCCTTCAGCAGTCTGGATCTGCATCAACTACCGGATAACAAGCCACATGAAATCACACTCACGGACATTCATATCCCACTTATGACCATTTCTATATGATTTACGTATACTGAGGGTAGAATTATCCCATAATTAGAAGGGTTAACTAACCATGACTGTTTGCAGGCTACCCACTGGAATGTGCATCAAGGTATTTGTCACTTGCAATGTTTTCAGTCCATCATTTTGTCACTGAAACCGTTCTGCAAAGTTCTGCAATCCATTCCAAAGCTCCTGAGGTGCACCCAATAATTGGCCACACCCAATGTCCCATGTGTTTTTTTGAACATACTATGAATAGACCTCCAAAATTGGAGTTGTACCCCTGGCTTTCCCACATTTTAAAAATGCCATATCTCCACATATCCCGAGTCCAAAAATGTGTGCCTCAGAAATTCCTGGGATGCTAAGGGGCCCTGACCTGCTTCACCAGTTTGCCAGGCAGCACTAGTTCCTTTGGAACCCAGAAGTAGGTCTGGGAGTCATCTGCCGCGGCGTTGGCGCGTCTTGTGGGGGGCCAGGGACGGGGACCCTCAAATTGCTGATCACTTTGAGAAGTTGAAATTCTGAAAACAGAAGACGCCCCGGAATTGTAGTTTTAATGATTTTAAATCCATCTATATCATTGGCAGCGTGATTTCCTCAAACTGTGGGATTTTGTTTCCTACAAGTTTCAAACAAAACCCTGTTGCGGACCTCTTTCAGGGCGCGGTACAAATGCAATGATCATACTGGTGCTCAATCTTACAGGGTGGGGGGACTTCCAAAGACATAGACATAGCATCGAGGCATCCCAAAGGTAGGTCAACCACACAACGAAGATCTCTGAAATCATGCAGTTCCGCAGTTCGCACAAGTCTTCGATGTTGGTCACAAGAAATCCCAATCCCCATTAGTGAAAGGATCCCTCATCCTTGTCCCTCAAACCCTCTTCGATATTGGCAAAAGTCCCTAGCCCACCACAAGGAACAGAAGCGCATAAAAACCTTGTCTAGACAATGTGGCAAACAAGAATTAAACCATACGCCAGACGCTTTGGCGGTATAAGAAAGAATAAGCGGGTTGTAGCAGCGAGTTTCTCAATGCCATCAAACGGATGACTTCCCAATGCGAATTATCATTGAGCCACTTTAATTTCTACAAGTGTTTGTTTGGAAGAAGACAATCTTGGTGTTCATGCCCTGGTTTTCATGCCCTGTTGCTGGTAAACACCTCGTTCTGGTCACTCGCTCCATTTTTGGTGGTCGGTCTGCAAGCACATGAAACTACACTCTTTCAGACTTACATCCCCATTTTTGTTAGTTAAATCCACATATTTTTGTTGGTTCAATGTATATACTGGTTGGTGGTTTTAACCCCCATGAAAAAATGCTCGTCATAGGGAATGATCAGCCCATTTCTATGGTTGAAAAGAAACATTATGACACTATGAATATGAACGATACCACCAAGCGGATCATCTCAATCCAAGTGCCTGGTCCAAATCCCTGCACGCTCTTTGTCGACGTTGTCGACCTTGTCTCTCATCCCTTGATGATGGTAGGACAGCAGGAGGATCTGGAATGGACTTACCCTCTGGTAATTTAACATAGCTATTGAAAATGGTGATTTATAGTGGATTTTCCCATGAACAATGGTGATTTTCCATAGCTATGTTAGTTTACCAGAGGGTAACAACATCTTCCAGGCTGTTTCTTGTCGATGCCGAGTTCAAGCGAGGCAGACCTTGTCGATGTGTGCCTCCAGCTGAGATCCGGCCGGAAGCCTTGGGAAGCTCTGACCGGCCGGAAGCCGCAGAGTCACCAAACTCAAAAGGCCATTGGTTATATATTTGCCCAGTATATCTCCATAATCATATCATTGGTATTCATTGGTCATATTTCCATTTTACAGTAGACATAGTCAACGAATATAACAGTAGATGGTTAAGTTATTATATCAAATAATTTGCCAGACATCCTGCAATTGATATTCTTTTAGGTTTATAGATACACCAAGTCATCATAGATACACCAAGATAGATACACCAAGATAGATACACCAAGATAGATACACCAAGATAGATACACCAAGATAGATACACCATAGTCATCATAAGTATCATATTCCCATCATAGATACACCAAGTCATCTTCGTCCCCGGTACCCAGGGCGCCATGATGGGCCATGATGGGCCATGGCCCAAGCGCCTGCCAGTCCCAATTCGCCACAGGCGTTGGCGCCCCAGCCGTAGATGTGGCCGCCCGCTGTGCGGGCGAAGCAGTGCGTGGTGCCACAACCTGCCGCGGGCGGACAGGACCCAGGGACTTTTGTTGGGGGGATTGGTTGAAGGTTTCCATCGAGTCTCAAAAAAAAAAAGTTGGCCCATTTTATAGGGTTCTACCAGGAAAATCGGGAACTTCAGCAACATCTGTGGTTTGACCAGCCAATATCTGGCCAAAAACTTTCCAATGCATCGATGTAGCCAGCTTTGAAACCATACTGGTACTTGACCAAGCAAACATAACGAACATAACATATTGGGATTTAAATCTAACCAACAAACCACGGTCATTTAACTGACAAATAGAACATGATAGAACCAATCAAGACTGGGGATATGATTTGGGATCACCCCTTGAGATGAATCAAGAGATAGAGATATGGCCGCCTTCGTTGGGGATCATCCTCGCAGGGAAGGAAATCGTTGCATATATCTTGTTGCAACAAAATCATGTTTAATGTGAGAAAGCCAATGCCATAAACCTACCATTTGGGGATGATAGTTATCGGCCATTTATAGGGACTTTAGGGATGATTCATTATTGAGTTTACGACATTATTGGATATTATATGAAATTATTGCTATATTTCCTCCATTTAGCGTCATTTAGGATATTTCAATTTTGGTTCGCGAAATCAGATTGCATCCCCGGGAATCATAAGCCCCTAGTGTTGGGATTGATAGCAGCTAGTCACCAAAAAAACATAGTTGGGAACATCACATTTTGTGCTGGTGATGTCACCAGTTTTTGTTGCTTGCAAATCCATTCTTGTTGATACTTGGGGATGCAGTTGGAGTTTAAAAAGGACTCAACTTTGTAACAATGGCTACAAATATAAGTAAGGATAGCACTGTAAGTATGGGTATAGACCTACGCAAAATTATATGAGTGGACAGCATCATAGCATCACCCCAGTTACTACATACAGTATGTTAGTAGGTAGCCCTTATATGTTTTCACTGTTGCATACATACCAATTATGGCCTGGTTATAGCCATATATCATGGCCAATCCTAGACGCCCCATTGATCTATAGCAACAGATTCAATTACCTAGATACCCAATGGTGATTGCTATTATGATCTATATATTGTAATGGTGATTATCACCAGGTAATTTGGGTATCTATGTAATGGACATTCTATAATGGACATTGCTATTATGGAAAATACCTGGTGATTTCGCATTTCTTCCCATGGACAATGGACACCCATCGAAATTATCCATCTTACCCAACGCTGCAGATTTCCTCCCATTGAGATTAATTCAAGGGAACACCCAGATACTTATCCTTTTTTCAATGGGTTTCCATTCATCATATTTCTTCCCATTAAAAGTATGATGGGAATTTCCCATGATTTCCATGAAAATCATTCAATTCTTCTCATGTTTTCCCAATATAACTGGGACTTCCCAGTCATGAATACCTTATTCTTCCCATGTTTCCGATGTGTTCCCAACTTTTTCCCATTAAAAAACTGGGATTTCCGTATGATTTCCCGTTGCTTTCCCCAAGATCTGTCGCTGTATGTCGCTGTATGTCGCTGTCCAAGTCACTCAGCTCCACCACTGCAAAGGCATCCGCCTGGCGTGTAACGAAGACGGCTGGGTTATGTACCAGTTATATGTGAGATATAATATACATATAATATATATATATATAATGATATATGATGATATATGATATAATATATATGATATGTATAAGTTATACATATATGATATCATATGTATGAGTTAATAGGAGTTATATGATATATGGTTTAAACAAAATCCTGGAAGGACGTCATACTTAAGTATAAGTACAACCAATACGCGTTTTCTTGTTCATTCAAATCAGTTTTTGGTGGTTATTGATTATAACCATTATACTAATAGGTTGTGTGACTGGGTTACGATGGGCTATATCACCAGTCATGACAAGCCGGGTAGCAAATCAGCCAATTTTATAAGCCAAGATGGTTGTAGCAAATGGGTTATATGACCAAGTATATCTGGTTGAGTAGCTAAACCCAGTACATCCTGGTCCCCGTACAGTTCTAGCTGGTATAACTAGGTATTCAGTTATACCGTGATACCTGAAGTAACTAGATCTATGACTAGTTAGTGACTGGCTTGTAAATGCAGTCTATTATAAGAGGATAGAATGCAGTTGCGATCACCATTTCATCAACTCCATTGCTCATTAACCCCGAAGCACTGTTGGACTTAAATCTCTGAATAAGTTCAATGCGTTTTGGAATTGATCCCCAAAGATTCTATAAGATTCTCAAACAGTGTTTCCAAACATGCAAAACGCACTTCTTTGGGGGGTGTCTGTTATTGAATAGAGCGGGAAAAAAGTCCAAGCAGCTGGGGGTGACAATCCTTGATGTTCGCCTGTTCGCTAAAAGTCAATGTTTTCTTGCTCATTCCTGCTTGTTCCAAGACACATCAAAAACATATCTGAACGCCCCAAAACATACAATTTCTCGTGAAAATCCTACCATTTTGGATGCTGAAAAGCCCATGTCTTTGGCCAATGGTCGCCTCCTCGGGCCAGCTCTTCACCGACTCCACATCCTGCGGTGGCGTGGGTCTCATGGGTCTCGGCCCTGGCTGGATGAATTTCAGATAAACGAAGAAAATCAAAGAAATATAGATACTATGGGAATAATGGAAAATCACTATTTCTTATGGGTAATTCAACTATAAATGGCCATTGTCAATAGCTTTTTGTATGTTTACCAGAGGGTATCTGTCAATGTAGATCAGAATATAGATCATCTGGACCAGATGATTAGAAAGCCATATCATCTGAATATTCAAAGATACATAGATATACAGATCTGGCATGATCTGGCTGAATGATTTTGGCCACCTTAATTCAACCATCCAAGCCAAGCAACTATATAGCTTGGTGGTTAGACAACCTCTGGGACAGTTTGCTATGGAAAATGGCTGTGTTCAATTACCAGAGGTTAGTTCGAAAGATATCCTAGGCATTCTTTCCAAAGATCAAATCTTTATGAATCAATCCAAAAGAAAGCATAAAGAATGCTCCCTTTTAACAAATGGGGAGGTGAACGGTTGAATAATCCATTCCTATGACATGGGTGGTTGTACTCACACCATGAAACCTACCAAAGAGCGCAACCACCAGACCTTCAATCAATGTTGCTACACAGCCCCCCTAATGACCTGGTGGTAGCTGTAAGTATCATTGCGGATGGTAATCCTCATAACATGTCCCGTTTGTATTTGGATACTACACTACATGTTACTACCCGCTATTGTTGGCTTGATCCGTAGATATATCTTCCGTTCCTATCGATTTTACCCCTTTCCATTTGGCTGTACCTACAATCTTGTTGGCTGTATGACAGCTTCCATTCTTCTTGGCATTGATGACGTCAAGAAGGACCATCTTCAGCAAGCAAATTAATCGACCATATCGAACTATCACCGCAATTTTCAGGTTCCACATTCATTTGACTTTGTCTTAACATAGGATACCACATGATATCCCCAAATTCCCTGGTGTATCATTCTGGATAACTTCAATTATAATGATTCACTAATCTGAAATAAGCCTATTTTGGGATAGCTACCCCAATCCTAACCATCATTCCAGTGAGGTCGCAGTGAGGTCCTGATATTTTTTCAGATAGTATATCCTTGTTAATAACCAGTACATTCCCGTTCATCCCCATTATCCCATTACTGTAATCCCTATTGATCCCCATCATGGATCATTGTATCATAATCTTCCCCGTGAAACTTGCCGTGTGCCATGGGTCATCTCCCCCGAAGCTGCCGCTGCTCCTCTGCCGTCCTTGGCGATGCCAGGAACTTCGGAGAAGTCGATTGTGTTGGGACTACCAGGGACTTGGGGATTTGGGCCATTCGAAACGATGGGGAACTATGGATCATCAACAAGGAGGTTTTTTGGATTATGATTTAACCATTCAAACTAGTGATATAAATCATATTAAATCATTATAATTGGATATGAATGGGGATATACAGTATGAGATACATATTCGGAATACACATGGGATATGTACCACCAACAATGTGAGCTATCTGGGTGTCAATGGGGCATTCACCACCCAGTTATAGCCAATTTGGATAGGGACACTGATGATTAATCAATGGATATCTTCCTTGAGATGCAATGGGATGCCATGATCTTCCTGAAGTCAAATCGAAGTGATTACGATTTAAGCAATGGGATGGCTTATAATTGCTTAAATCTAAGATTATCTATCATGATAAACCAAATCATCTTATATCTTTGGCTTATGAGTTATCACTATTCCAATCATCTTATATCTTTGGTTCATCAGTTGCTTATAATTCCTTTAACTGAAAGAACGAGCGTTCTGTGTCATTTTCCAACCCTGAAAACAACCCAGACATGACATGTAACAAATACCAAATATCTGCCAGATTCTGGTGAGGCTTGCAAACAATCAAACGTAGAAGCTATTTCCTGTTAGAACCGATTTAAACTGATGAACGTATATGTGGCGTACGGACTGAATCCGCATCCAGCTGATGGTCTCACCCCGACCTGAAGTTCATGCTTGTCATCGGGGGTCATCATGCCAGTGGAATTTTCAAGGACTTTCGAACCGTGTATCTTAGTTCGACTACAAAGTTGTGCAGTGTCTTACGGCACAACTTGAAATCACCAATCAAACCATCATTCGTGATATTATGCTACCCATTATATTACCACTATGTATATATATATACAATATATATATACAATGATATACATAAATCAGATATCATCATTGGTTCTCTTCGCATTTTATATGTTTAAATCCAACAATATCCCAACGACATAAAACCAAATAAAGATAAATAAACCATGAGCATCTGAACTTCATCATTCCGAGGTGCAACCGTCCACTGATCGTCTCGGAGTCCTCAAAGTCCTCAGGTGGTTTCGTTTCATCACCGGAAAAGTCAGGATTCATAGGACTTACCATCTGGTTGTGACTAACATAGCCATGGAAAATGGCCCATTTATAGATGGTTTACCTATTAAAAATGGTGATTTTCCATGGCGAACTGTTAAATCACCAGAGGGTAATCACCCCATAAGGGTCGAAACTCCTGGTGAAACCCCAAAGAAATGGGAATTCACCAGCAAAACTGGAGGCTTCACCTGCAAAAGTCTTGCAAAATCCGAAGATTTCAACCACAAAAGTTTGGAGAAATATGGAGAAATATGGAGAAATACTATAAATCAAAATTGACAGATTGGTACTATTTAAAACTATTTAAGACTATTCCGTCATGGGATAAAGTGATATAAACTGAGGATTTCATGCAGCAAACAAATTCTTTGGCTGGGGATGATGTATTCCTCCTTTTATGGCTGCAAAATAACTAAGCTATGAACCTATCGAATCAATGAACTAAAATGGGATCAAAAGGCCACCATTTGAAGGGAGACTTACTAGCCAACCATCGAGGTACACGAGGGGATAAACGCCTACCGCTTCAGAATCATCTAAATTCTTTATGGATGCAAAATCATGAGGTGCAGGTTGTGTCTCCGACCCATGTACAAACTGGGTACAGTAGAAAACATCATGCATCCACATCAACACATGCAAGCGCCACCTAATCAATATCCGTAGTGAATTTTCCAGGCCTCAACTCTTGACCTGTACCTTCTATAGTTCATGGATTATGATCATCCCCAATAATTATATTGGATAGTATAACCCCCTATACTCATCAACCAGCAGGGGTTTTGAACACTGTTCATCTTCTTCAGAACCTCTAAGGAGGAAGCGTTTCATTCTTTCAGATAAGGACTGCGCACAAATAATAAATGGTGATTTCAGCCCCCCTGCAAAATATGAATTAGTGGGATATCATGGGATATGTGATTCAATGGGATATAAAAATGGGATATGAATAAATAAACACCATATGTGTATATATATATATGCGCCGACGGTTGGCACCCTTCCATGACATACTTCTGCTTAAGAACAAGATTCCCGGTTCATGGATGATGAACATTTCCCCAATACAATACAAAGGATAGGCTCAGAATGACAGAACTAATCATCAACCAACCATCATTTATCAATTATATGTCATATTTCTGGATTATCAGTATCCCCCCCTGTTGAAATGAATGATGGTAAATCAACCCCCATTTTCATCATGGTCACAATCATCAACCATAAGACAACCATCATTTATCAACTGTATTTCCATAGTTTAATGACTGAAACCCTACAAAAATGATAGATCTGATGGTTAGATCCCATTAAAACTCAGTATACCCCATTAAAATTCCATGAAACTGATGGTATTTCCCATTAAAATGGTTAGATCCCATTAAAAATCCATTTACCCTCTGGTGATTTAACAGTTCGCCATGGAAAATCACCATGCTATTAATAGGTAAACCGTCTATAAATGGGCCATCTATACCATGGCTATGTTAGTCATAACCAGAGGGTAGGTCTCAGTATATCCCATTCTATCATAGTATATCTGATCTAATATCCCCACTTTAATGGATATATCATGGTATACTGGATCTGATATATCTGATATCTGATGGTTAAAATTCCATTTTGATCTCAGTATATCCCATTCTATCCCCATGATACCATCATTTTTCTTAGGCGCCAGAGGCTTTGGCCGCGACTCATGGTACTGGGCGGATGGGATGACAATGGGGGGTTGAAGATCAAGACCGCAAAGTCATGAGAATTACCCTCTGGCTATTAAAAAAGTGACCATAGAAATAGTGGATTGTCCCATTTAAAATGATGATTTTCCGTTATGTTAGTTTACCAGAGGGTAGTGGGATTGAACACTGGTTGGTGATTTGAACCCCTCTGAAAAATATGACTTCGTCAAATGGGATGATGATATATTCCCAATATATGGAAAGTCATAAAATTAATGTTCCAAACCACCAACCAGAACATGACTCAACAATCAAACATGGATCAAACACCATCAAATGTCACAAAGTTGACCGGCAAGAATGGTGATAGAACTGAGGAAGAAACGTTTGTGGAGTCTTTACCCAACGCAAGGGAGAGCCTTCATGAAACACCGGTCTTGCATGGCCTTGGTTCCAATTTACCTTTATGATATCCATGTACTCTAATTTTAGGTATATGTACACATATGTATATAATAAACATAAACATACGTATGTATTCATTGCTTCTAAGTTATAAGTGTGGCGGACAAAATTACCTGTTGGTCGGAATGCCACACGCATGCATCGTCCCAGTGTATTGGATGGTGGGTCCAAGAAGGAGCCACTGAAAAGTGATGAGCCGGGAAGTGACATCATTCGTGACAAAACTACCAACATCAATAACAAGGGAACAACCTACTCTATATGTATTTAAAAAAAAAACATGGTAGCTATGAAAGCGGAAGTGGAAATCACCCAGTAGGAACATGATCTTCAAGGCAGGACTTGCTTGGTTGCCGCATTATTAGGGAACATCATGTGTTTGCTCTGGTTCAGCTTTTGAAACCACCCTCCGGGAATATACCCCCGCTACTGAAATACGTTCGCCTTGCGTTCCCATGAAACACAATTCACATGAAAACAGTTGATTTCTCTGCAGTTATGACCATTTTGAGCGGGAAAGTCATGATTCATGATCAACCTATCCACCATCCAACATGTCGACGGTTTTCCCATCATTTTCCGACCATTTTCCCACCATGTTCTCCGCCCTGGGCCCCAGCAATTCCCACGCTGCAAAATGTCTCTGTCCTGAGGCTCCTCGGCAATCTGCACTTTGCTGCCGAAGCGACTCATCGCGCCATGGCAATCGGGATCGACAGGGCTGGCCGATGATGGGAAACACTCCCCAATTTTCATGGTCTATGTTTAAAAATATGGCTATATCTGCCGAAACTCCGAAAAAATCGATGGTTCAGCAGCCCCTTGGGCCAAATCAACTAGACTAGTGCTTCAGTGGACCAGAAATCAAGGCGTAAGCCAGCCATTTGCGCATGTGGAGTGAACGACTGGCCAGGACCATTTTTTGAAGGACGGGAACGTTGAGCCGCGAAGGCCTTCCTTGAAGAGCCCACTTGAAATGTCCGCAGTGTACTTTATGCATGCTTCAGAAAGATTCTAATTGTCAGGGTCAGGGTAGTTCAAATCCCCAAGAGACATATGAGCTGTTTTTGCCTCTGCTCGATTGTCTTCCCAGTTCTCTCCATCCCATCACCAGGGGCAAGACCCGAAACCCGGTCCCCTGTGTATCGAACATGCATCGATTATTCAACGGTTTTTCAATCAGAAACATAGTTTGATTAGAGTTTATATAACATAGTTTAGCTATTATATAAAATATCTATGTCTTCAATAATCATGATAATAATTATAATAGCTATTCTTATACATGTATATAATTACATACTATGACTATGAGTATGATTACATAATAATTAGCCCGTTATCATCACTATATCATTATTATATAGATTACAGTATATAGAATTCAACAGTTCGCTGTTTCCATTGTAAACGCAGCAGCCGTAGCAGCGATGCCAAGCAGCGAAATTGGAAGTCCCAAATTTAGTCATCAGAATGCTGGAATAATGGACATTAATTATTGGGATAATATGTCAAATCCATTTTGCGAGGCTTCAATTATTATCATTATTACCATTATCATCATTATTATCATTATGATTATGTTTCAATTATTTAATCTGGTTGGTGGTTTCAACCCCTCTGAAAAATATGAAAGTCAGTTGGGATGATTATATATTCCCAATATATGGAAAGTCATAAAATTCATGTTCCAAACCACCAACCAGTAATTGGGATAATGTGTTGATTGGGGCATTGTCATCTAATTATTGTTGCCCCAGCCTCTGCGTCTGAGCTATTTTTTGGCCAAAACTCCACTTCTGCTACCCAGCAATCATGGCCATAGCAATGGAAACTCCACCATGTATAGATGAAGGACCTATGAAAAATATTAAAAAATGGTGATTGTCCATAGCAAACTCTTAGTTTACCAGAGGGTAACCCACCATTCATCACCATTTATAGATGATTTACCGTTTCCAAAGATTCCAGCATGGGAATTGCTGGGGAAAAAAGGGCCGGACATTTTGATGGACATTTTGATCAGCCATCACCTGAATTTTCTCCAACTGTCTCTCTATAAAAAGCACCATCCCCAATCAACCAGTTGCCGGCAAGAATCAAATCATGATACACCCAATTATAGCATATATATGCATATATATAATTATGCATATATATATTTATTATGGTCAGCGTCCCCTGGATTTTCCATTTCTTGATTCAAGGCTTTTTTATTGGGCGAATCAATGCGCATTAGATTGTTCACAAATGTTCACAATATACTCCCGTTCACCAATAATTTATTCCTTAACAATTATAAATCAACTGGTTGGTGGTTTCAACCCCTCTGAAAAATATTAGTCAATGGGAAGGATTATCCCATATATTATGGAAAACAAAAAATGTTTGAAACCACCAACCAGTCAATATAAATCCCCATATTTGGTTCATCCATACCAATACCATGACCCCTAGTCTCCCCATTCAGCCCCAGGTCTTTTTTCGACCACGGATCGTGGTAGATTCGCCAGGGCCACTAGAAATCCAAGTCGTCGGCCTCACGGAACGCCGCTACGGATGGTCTGGTGATCATGCGCTTGGGGTTGGAGGGTTGGAGTGGGGTGGGGCGTGTATCTTGGGCGTGTCACCATGTCATTAAAGGAAAAAAAAATCTAGGGGTGGATATCTCATTGGAAGTCGCCTGGCCTGTGACACTGAGTTTTCAACAAGTTGGATAGGCTGTGGCACCACTGCAAAAAGTTTCAACAAGTTGGAAAAGCCACAGACCAAGACAAGGTCAAAGGGATTTGTAAATGTTGTGGAATCGGTGCTACCAATCTGCATTATATACAGTAGACACAACAAAATACGCTGAGTGAAATGTTTTCGGCGAAATTTAGGTTTCGAGGACACAAATCTGTTTTAAATACCAACAACCATACGAGTCCTGTCGGGGAGTGTTACCTTGTCTAATATGGGTATTGCTGTTGAATACGGCTGATTGTTCAGCAAGCATATTCTGAAATGGCTATGTTGATGTATATTTGTTGGGAATTTTTAGCAACATGGGTATTCAACATATTCCAGGGATCAAATATGGTTCATCATCCAGGAGAAGCGATTGGGCTGAAAGATTGGGGGACTATCCTTGGGTTTTCCACAACAGACAGATTAGATTATATAGATTACATTGAATTAGATTAAAGTAGACTAGATTAGATTTAGATTGGATTGGATAGATTAGATTGGATTGGATTGCATTGAATTGGGTTATATATATATATAAAGATAGAGAGATAGAGAGAGTGTGGTCCACAGATACCTATTGGATGGAAATTCTATAACATTCTATAACCATGGCTGGTCAGCCGCGAGCTGAAGGAGAATACATCACATCCAGTTGATCCTTAGCTGGATACCCTCTGGCAATTTAACATAGCCATGGAACATGCATTGACATTGCCCATCTATAAATGATTTACGTATCAAACATGGTGACTTTCCACAGCTATGTCAAATTACCAGTGTGTATAACATGTGATCTTCCATGAAAGTGGCTACGACTTAGCCGCTACTTCCCCTTTTCAGACTACCCCTTCAGTGTTTGCCCAACACATCTCTCCTTTGGTGCTCAAGTGTGTGTTACCTCGCGAAGTATGTTGGACAATACCCATCCATGGGGAAAATGATGATGAACCAAAATGAGACCCTGGAGAAACAGCACCGATGATAATACCATTGCACCCAAATTGCAAATATGATATGAATGCTATAATAGTGGTGTTTATTATGCTGTGCTATCCCATTGATATCCCACAGTCACTAGTTTAGTATGAATATCCCTTCATACTTGTGATAATACCAAATTTAACCATTACCAACCTGTGGATTTCTCTGAACATATGCCACCTCCACTGGTCACCATTTTCCTGCCATATTCAGCTCATACTGCTGGCGACAACCTCATTGTATCCCAAAGCTTGGTTCATTGGTAAACGATGAGGTTCTGCCAATCAACATAGCTATGGAAGTCCTGGCCAATTTATAGAATATCTACAGAAATGGTGATTTTCCATAGCCATATCATTTTTTACATCAAATTCCCCGGGCAAATCCACCCATATTCCAGCAAAACATCCCCAATATGTTGTTATATCCTAATATAATATATGGATTACATCATAATCCATTATATCTCTATTCTACCATCATTCTACCATTATGTCTTGGTGAAATCATCTTTACAGTCAAAATTCAGCAAAGTGGTGAGAAAAATGTTGGTCAAAATCCATGGTGAATTAATAGACATTCCATAGCCATCAAAATCCAACAAAACCTTTCAAAATCCATAGTTCACTAGATCAGCCACCATTTTCGATAGATAAATCAATAACTAGTTTCGGAGGAACATTTCTATAGCCATCAAAATCACAATTTTCATCGATAAATCACCATTTCAATAGATGATCACCTTGATATTTCGCCATCAAACTCCAAGTTTCATCAATGACCACGCGCCTTGTGAGGCGGTGCCTTGTCGCGACTTCGGCTGGCCTGGGAAGGTGACCAAAAACTGGGGATTTAAGCATCAATAATTGTCAATCATGGTGTTTTCACCAACAAACATGGTGATTTCACCAACAAAAATGGTGATTTCACCAACAAAAAATGGTGATTTCACCAACAAAAATGGTGATTTCACCAACAAAAATGGTGGATTTAAGTGTCACACATGTGGATTGACTTAAGTGACTCATGTGAATTCATGGTATTGAAGCATCATCCCCAGTCAGGATCTCACCTCCCGTCGCGCCCGGTAGGATGAAGCTCTAGGCCTCGGTTGGATGTTGATGCATAAAATGATGTAAGATGATATTAAGATGCTATAATATAATAGTCAATTTTGAATGTTAGATGGTATTATATTATGTTAATGGGATTCTGCCGGGATATGATTCAGCTTTGATTGGGTTTTATACGATTTTGTTGGGATGCATAATGATTTAAAGGGATTATGAACTGATCAAATGCGGCGAGACCAACTTGATCGTCGAATCAGGTGTTAAAGAAACAAATCTGATCTTGGTTGGTGGTTTGAACCCATGAAAATAGTGCTGAAACATCAAGATATCGGGTATGGATCAATACCTATGAAAATACCATTTTTAGTGGGTTATTCACATCCATAAATCCCAGCTATTTTGATGTGAACAAAAAAAGGGGTACTATTGGTTTTGACACACTGCCATATGAGATGATAGAGAATAAACTACAAGACTTTGAAGGTGACCCAGAATAGTGGGGTGTAAAACACCAAGAAACTCAAAGATTGGCCAATGATTGGCCAAGGATCTTCCGGTACTACGTCGAATTTTAACGGGAAAAACTAATAAATGGGACATTGTCCAGAAAATCATGTTTGATTGCCAGAGGGTATTCCAACCAAGGGAAAAACCCAGCGTACCACAATGGAGGGGTACCACCACGTCTTTGATCATCGCGCAGAGGGTCTGGCTCAAAATCCTGGTTTTCACAGCAATGGTTGGGCTGGTCTTTACGGATGTCCAACCCCCCCGATTCAGGTGAAAAAAAACACAGTTCTTTGAGTTTGTCTGGAGATTCCGGAAACAACAACTCCAGTGTTTATGCATGTTTTTCCATGTTTTTCCATGTTGTTCCATGGTTTTTCCATGTTTTCCCCATGAGAAATGACAATTTTGTGGTCCTTTTGCCCCCATGACCTCAGCCCTTTCCACCAAGTGTCTCCACGGAGTCAGCGCCTCGGATGAAGCACTACTGACGTTAGGCAGCAAGCGAACATATCGCAGATGTTAAACGCGCAATATTCTGATGTTGCAATAAATAACAACCAATTGTGAGTATTGTTTATGATGTTGCAATATCATGATGATTCCAATACAACTAACGTAGTTGTGCTTTTTTTTTTCTTGCCAGGCATTCAGTCGCAGACAATCGCAACTCATACGAATGCTTCGGCGCTTGGCATGATCTCATACTACCCTTTGTCTCGCTGCCCGTAAAATGTAGTTGTGTAATTAAGATAAATATAACTGATGATTAATAGTTGAACAACAACAACTACCAATAATAATAATAATAAACATAATAATATTTATAATTACGGACTCTACTAAAAACTAATGATGGGATAGTAAATAATACTTAAACAACTACAAATAATCATAATACTATATAACAATGACTAAGTGTGATTAAGTGGCATATTGGGCTAGAACTGAAAAGATATGATGATATGTGATAGGACCATTATTCATGGCATCCGGGCATACTATTGGAATAGGTAAGTACCTCCACAGGAGTCTGGAAGATGCTAAGGCCCTCATTTCACGGTGTACCCTTGACAAATGCCCTTGCAACTTACATATTTTGTTTGAGTGATTCCCACTGTTGCTGATCACATTCCCATGTTTGTAGCTGTATAAAAACTGTTGATATCTGTTGATAACAGTCATGCTGGTCAATAGATATCCTTTCCCTGATACAATCGTTCCAATGATCCTGGTCACGATGTCGGAAAAATCTTCGACCAGGATCGTTCAAACACACCTTTCAAGGTTAGTCAATGGCAAACTCCCAAGTCTCAAAATGGCAGTGTGTCAAAACCTTGTACCCCTGGTGAACATCAAAATAGCTGGTAAATGGATGTTCATCCCACTAAAAATGGTATTAATAGGTATTGATCCATACCCAAATAGGTAAACTAAACCAACCCCAAATTTGGGTACCAACTCCTATGGTTCTGGATCCAAACGGTCGTCGGAACATGGAAATGGCTGGCAATTCCCCCCAAAGATTGTCCCATTGCTACATATCCCCAAAAAACGAGCCCCTTGGTATTTTGGCTAGTATAACCCCCAACTAATCATCAACCAACTCTCAACCAACCATCATTTATCAACTGTATTTCAAAATAATTGTGGTGACATCCCATTAATGTGGTTAAAACAATAATCAACCACCCATTTGAAAATGGTAAACATACAACCTATTTGTGGTGAATTTGGGCATGGTATATGATTGTTTCACCAACATTCAATCCAATTTTCTTGTGAAGTCACCAATCTTAGCAGTGCAAATGAAAAAACGGTCAAACCCTCGTCACCCTCGGCCTGCAGCTTCTGGTGTTGGCGCAGCTGGCGCAGCTGGCGCAGCCGGCGCAGCTGCTGCCGGGGACCTGAGCCGCTTCAGCACTGGGCAACCCATTAATGAGGCAGTTTTAGATACCCGGCCTGGTAATGACTAACATAATGGTATTTTAGTGGGACATCATGGGATTTTATGGAATTTTAATGGGATTTAATGGGATATATGATGGTTACCCTCTGGTAATTTAACATAACTATGGAAAATCACAATTTTCAATGGGTAAATCCACTATAAATGGGCAATTTTCAATAGCTTTTTGTATGTTTACCAGAGGGTAGGATATGCGGCAAAATAATGGAACATCCAATTTTCTATGGGAATATCATGGGAGCAATGATACTGTAAGTCACTGCCACCAAGGTTTGTGTGTTTTTGGTTGCAACCAAGTTGAGACATACTCAGAGCATCTTAAATGTTCTTCTGTTGAAATTATAACATTCTGTGTGTACATATATATATAATTTGGATCTGCGATTTATGGCCAGTTCAGTTAGGGGAGTTTTTTACGGGTTTCAGTTCTGTCGGCTTGACTTAGGCCCCATTTTTGGATAAACCCCAGCAAGGAGTATAACAGTCATAAAACCACAAAATGTGTGATCAAAAAAAAACAGTTCACCCTATTGCGTTTCACACATCTCTCTTAGCGAAGTGCAAAGTTTATCACCATTGAATTAATCTGGTTGGTGGTTGACCTACCTACCCATCTGAAAAATATGAAAGTCAGATTGGATCATCATCCCAACTATTGGGGAAAATAAAAAATGTTCCAAACCACCAATCAGTGATGATATTCATGGACCCTACACCAACCCCAAAGCTTGGTGCATCCCACAAGTGTGATCCATGGCCATGATCGGAAAAGCCTCCCAGTTCTATGATGAAAAATGATGTTTGTTTAAATGTGGTATCACATGGTATTAACATGTATTAACGAAATTATAGTCCTTTACAACACCAAAGATAGGGAGGAACTTGGGCAAGTAGCAAACTTGTATGATATAATCTAAACAATTACACATACATAGCGGTTTTATCTCCATAAAAAACACAATCCTATTCAACTACCTATTACCTGTTATGATTAACCTGTTATGATTGTAAGATTGTCCACCTTACAATGAGCGTTCGCCGAATTGAAATGATTCGCCAAGCTGAACTTTTTGGTCGTTTTTTTTGTGGCTTCAATCGAGCGTGGATAAATCTCCATTGTTGTTCCTTCCGGACCGCTGTCGGCGCGCACGGGGGACAGCGTAAAAATGCTTGTCAGGGCGTGTTTATGTTCATTTCGCTCACTGTAGCCAGTGTTTCGTGATGTTTCGTGATGGTACGTTGAAGTTGTGCCCGTCAGTTGGAAGTTGTGCCCGTCAGTTAGAAGTTGTGCCCGTCAGTTAGAAGTTGTGCCCGTCAGTTAGAAGTTGTGCCCGTCAGTTAGAAGTTGTGCCCGCATGACATGTTATTATTTTTGGGGTG
>Ga0126342_10002674_pt1 | contig 28274 bp, 16 predicted proteins | sample Cyp1metagenome_FD_92528 | JGI IMG/M metagenome (GOLD analysis project Ga0126342, IMG submission 92528) | Coral microbial communities from Lord Howe Island, Old Settlement Bay, Australia - Cyphastrea 1 metagenome | ecosystem: Host-associated > Invertebrates > Cnidaria > Coral ... | reverse complement strand
GGAATGATCCAAATTATGGGGGGAATCATCTAGAAATGGTCCAAGAGTTATACAGAATTATACAATGTGAGGCCCCCAAGATAGCTGTTTGTTGGTTAACAAAAGCCCCAGTAACTATAGTTATAAATGTTCTAAATGCCATAAACCATAGTTATTGGACTTATGTGAACCCCAACTGAACGCTATCGAACAGGGGCCTCACATTGTACAGATATCGACGGTTTCGCATGGGAAAACCATCTACACATGGAGGTTTTAATGTCCTCCCCGGGTGAGACTCAACCATGGTTTATGACAATTAGGGGGTAGTACGGTACTCCCCAAATAGTCATAAATCATCTGATACTTTTTTTATGGTGTTCCACCAATTAAACGGCCGTAAACGGGGTTTATTAATCTAGGGTCGACATTATACCAGGCGCGGGCGCCATTCAAAGATGATTTCCCATGATTTCCCCATCAAAACCTTCATTTAGTTACCAGGGATTTCCGAGCCATGTTTGCCATGTTTGAGCACATCGGAGGGATCGAAGTGACTGGAAACCTTCGGTATTTTGCGGATCCGTAAACATTCATAGAATCAGAATCTTGTACAATGTGGTGCCCCCCCAGATATAAGTTGGTTTATAAACCCCAACAACTGGAGTTATAAGTATAATATTCCATAGTTATTGGAGTTATTGACCAACTTAGCTATCTGGGGGGCCTCACATTGTACCCCTGGTGAACACAAAAATAGCTGGGATTTATGGATGCTCATCCCCATCAAAATGCTATTGATAGGTATTGATCCATAGCCATATGATGATATCTGGGATTGAAGCATGGCAATCCATAGCAATATGTTAAGTGACTGGCTAAACCAACTGGATGGCTAGTTTAGTCATCCAATTTAATATCTGTTCGTTTTAAATTGGGACATATTGACATATATTAACCCAAGCAGCGAACGAACCAAGATTGGCGATCACGATTAAGGTTCAACTGTTTGATCATGGGATCATCGACTGGTTGAGAATCGTGAGAAGAGAAACAAAATGTGCCCCCCAACCATTAGGTTTAGGTGTACTAGCTTATAACCATTTATAACACCCAGTAACTATAGTGACAATCACCACATGAACCATAAAATTCACCTAGTTATGTTCACCAACTTGGCTGTCTATAGGGCCCACCTTGTAATCATGAAACCTATGTTCGACTCAGTAGATCATGATTAAGAAGTCTTGTGCAAACTGATCTTGTTGGTTGTCTTTGATCATTACATTTTCGTGGAAACGGTCCCACCTTGTTTAATCATTAGATAAGTAAACTAGCACAAAATGATGGTTAAAGCACCGTGCAGTGAACCATTTTAAAATTTCTCGAAACAACTTAAAGATGCATCGAGAGAAAATCGGAATATCTGGGCCACTGTTTCCCTCACTGGATAAGGGAGATCATCCCCAAATGGCCTTAATTCAGGTTAGTGAATATTATATTTCACCCAGATATATGGTAGATATATCATGATATATCTATGATAAACTACATTTAGTTTATAAATTACCCAGGAATATGATCAATTTAATCCTGTACAACAGGCAAAGGACGGTTGCTGCACTGCTGATTCAACCACCAGCGTGATGGTAATTTCACCACCAAACATGGTGATTTTCACAAACAAATATGGGATTTAGCCCTAGGTATCCCTAGGTCATATAACTCATATAACCATATGATATTTTCTACCACATATGTTTTATATATGTTTGGGATTGCTTACCTTTTTTTCATGTGTACAAACGGAGGCTCTAAGAAAAGTTACTTCAAGACTCTAGCGACTTGCACGATCGACAAACCCAGGGATATGCATGCCAATCTCAGTGCACTGTTTCGACTGCCAGATTTTATGGGCGACTTGGCGAATGCTGGGTTATGTCTGGGTATTTTTTTTTGGCAAACGCTACTTAGTAAAGCACATAGCAAGCCCAAAAAAATTGGAAAAGTAATTGGTCAATATTTTTGTGGGATGTTACTTTACATGTTTATTCGTTTGGGGGTTACTATAAGTATCTATAAGTCATGTAATGATTGAAAACTTTGAATTTCGCTACTTTACCCAAAGTGTTTTGTTTCCTGCGAAGTATCTTTGATTTGCCACGAGATATTACCAAAACTATTTGAACATTTTGAGCTGGAATAACCCTGGCCATTAACAACGAAATCAGGGATGTCATCAACACTAAACATGACATTGGCTACAACGACGTTTGGGTGATTGACCTGAACTTGATGAATCTCCATTACTGTGATTACTGGTCTAAACGCTACTGGACCACGGTTAACTTTACCTGACTTTTCCTCTTTACCCTGGATATCTAGACAGACCAAAGGGGATGAGGTGTAATAGTGATCATATCTGGTTGGTGGTTTAGAACATTTTTGATTTTCCCCAATAGTTGGGATGATGATCCAATCTGACCAATATTTTTCAGGGGGGTAGGTATACTACTAATTAGATATATGTGGAAATCCCATCTAAACCCCAAACAAGGAACATCTAATGTGGATGAGATGGTAAAATTGGGTAATATCAACCATGAAAAAATGGATTTGACAAATTTTGACCATACATTGATGATAATTCTACAATAGGGTATACGGATGTATACGGTATAATGGCTTATATTACCAAAAATGTATGATATAAGAAGTACTGTTTTTATGCGTACTTGGAGGACCACTCCACTGAACGGCTGGTTGGTACTTGGTGGCTCATCCCACGAATCCTAAGTAGGTTAGTCCACCCTAGTTATTTCAGTGGGCATTGCCCTTACTTATCCCACTGAAACAACCAGGGTTATAACCTACTTAGGATTCGTGGAAAATCCACTATAACTAACATAACTAATTATGGAAAGATCCACCATTTTTAATGGGAAAATCCACTATTTCTATGGCCATTTTCAATAGCTTTTTGTATGTTTACCAGAGGGTATCATATCATTAATCATCATTATAAACATTATTATCTATTATTCACCATCCATTCACCACTATTAACCACTATTAATTATGGAAAACCAACATCTTTTCATGGGATAACTTCACCCATCAGGGACCTGCAGGATGGGCCCCCCGTAAACGATAGCGGATAGCGTTTTGGCGTTCAGAAACGAGATATGGATACGTGGCTGAATGACCCATGGTTGATTTAGGATGATTTAGGTAGATATAACGAATATGGATGTAACCTATCTATATGGTGAACATAACTAGGTCAACTATGGTTTTTGTTGATGTTTATGGAAGATATAACGAACTATCTAACTATAGGTAGTATTCATAGGGTTAATAAACAATTTTCCCATGAATTTCCCATAGATTTTCCATAGATGACTGCGGTTTATAAACCAACAAACATAACCGAGGGGCCCGATCCACAATCACCATGCTTCTGCAGCTTCATGACTAGACCGATCCGAGATAGCATAAACATCCACCAACCATTAGTAAACCGAGTTGTAAACCAACTTATCTATGACAAAACCCAAATATATATATATACATATATATATATATGGTTGGTGGTTTGGAACATTTTTTCCCCCAATAGTTGGGATGATGATCCAATCTGACTAATTTTCAGGGGGGTAGGTATACCACCAATTAGTATATATATATATACATGTATAAATCATGATTTCCTTGTTTAAGACCAATGATCCAATATTTCAATTGGTAGACACCCATGTTCTCATCATTTGCCAAGGACACGACTGCGGTGGCCGCTTCCGAATGGCGACTTTTTTTAAGCCTTCGCCTCGTGAGTTCATCACTGACTTTTCAGCCTTGGTCTGTCCAAAGATGGCGGATATCTTAATTTCATTGGATAATAGTGATTAATAGTGGTTGATAGTGAGATATATAATTCCTAGTGAACGACCTCACTGGGTAAATTATAACCATGTATCCATATATCAGGGTAAATTATAACGACCTCACTATTCTCCCTCACTGGAAATCATGGTTTATTTTAGGGAAATCATCCTCAATGGCCGAACTATTCAGGTTAGTGAAAGATTATAATTTACCCAGAGTAATTTCATTGGATATGGTGAGATATATATCAGTGAAAATAGTGGTTCATAGTGGTTGATAGTGGTGAATAAGCACTTCATGGGAATTCCCCATGAATTGTATCACTTAACTATTTGGGATACCCTCTGGGAAGCTAACAGTTTGCTATTGAACATGGCCATTTAGTTCGTTGATTGACCCATAAAACATGGTTTTCCATAGTTATGTTAGTTTACAAGAGGGCAATGGATATCAATGAGATACAAGCAGCAACATGCGCAGAAAGTCCCAATGACTCACAAATTGCCATATTTTACCTATGGATCCAAAAAGTGGATTACCATCTGGTTATTTAACATAGCCATGGAAAATCACCATTTTTAATAGGTAATCCTCTATAAATGGGCCATTTTCAATAGCTATGTTAGTTTACCAGAGGGTATCACTATTGTTGGTAAAAGGAACCATTTGATATGCAGGCATATAGAAATAGTCAATGGCCATTTCAGGAACCGATTTATTGGAGGTACCTACCATATATACCGCATAAATTTCAGACCTATGTAAGGGAATATCCCAGCAAAATATGGCCTTATATGGTGTAGTACCTCCATTTTAGGATCCTGAAATTCCCATTGATATAGGATTTAATTGTGTTTTGCTGAGGGCTCATAGGGCTTTTATGGGATATGCAGCTAACAAACTTATGGTGGCATAAACCGGAAACAGGCTTGGGATATTATGGGCGTTATAACCTGTTTATCAGGACAGATTGGACAGAAATGGGACAGAAATCATCAGAGGATTTAAGCAACAAGATCTAGGCAATTGCTCTGAGAAAATTGTTAGTGTTGGATACCTTCTGGTAATTTAAGACAGCTATGGAAAATTGCCAACAATTGATTTACCTATTGATTTTAATGTGGTGATTTTCCATAGCTATGTTAGTTTAACAGATGGTATTTTGCAAAGAAGCATTTGTCGTTGTTCGCATTTTGATGGGCATAACTGTCTTTTGGGCAATGGCAAAGAACTTTCTTAGCGACCCCGCAAGGGTTTCAGCAGATGGCTAGGATTTGCACATCCCATGTCGCAGATGTCAGGTTTGTACCCTCTGGTACTTTAACATAACTATGGAAAATCACCATGTTTAATGGGAAAATCCACTATAAATGGCCATTTTCAATAGCAAACTGTTAGTTTCCCAGAGGGTAATGATTGTTGTTTTCGTTTCCAGATCACACACCGTCACATGGCCGAGCATTTTTTCACATGATCCACTCCTGGGGGTCTTACAAAACACATTGGTCATTCAGAATCCTGCATCAGAAAACAAGACAGGCAGGCTGTTTGGGAAAACCAACACTGGTTGGTGGTTTGGGACATTTGTTTTTTTTATTTTTCCCATTTGACTTTCATATTTTTCAGAGGGGTTGAAACCACCAAGTAGAACAAGACCGTGTGCATTTGGAATGATTATTGCCAACAAGAGGACTGAAACGTTGAAAACTAAGAAACATAGTGACAAGACATGAGAAAACCAGCTAAGATGAAAAGCCAATGAGGATGATATACATGGCTGATTCTTCTGGGTAACTTTTTGTCGACCTAGTGGCCGCATGTTCAAGAATAGGTGGTTCACCCTCTGGTAAACAAACATAGCTATTGAAAATGGCCATTTAGTTCGTTGATTTACCCATTAAAAATGATTATTTTCCATAGTTATGTTAGTTTACCAGAGGGTACATAGAGCTCCCCACATCTCCAAAATGGTACAGCTGTCCAGTTTGGAGGGTACATGATTTGCCCAGGACTATTTACCATTTTTTGATGCAGGATGGAGGTTTCCCAAAATGGGGGGGGGTACCCCAATAGCTGGATGGTTTATCATATTTTATAATGGAAACTCCTAATCTAAATGGATGAGAACTGGGGGTAGCTCCGTGACTTAGGAAACCTCCATATGTATTCATGATGTAAATCACATGGATGGTGGAAAGCCCATGAATTACATGGCTGCTGGGCCGCTGAGGACAAGCCATATCTGTATTTTTGCATGGAAAAACCGAGCGAGCACATCTTCAATGAGAAGAACAAAAGTCTTGACTCTCACTCGCAGGGGTATCTGGCCTGGGGGTGGCCATCTCCAAAACTTGTAAAAAGACGGAAAATTGTTGGTTCATTCCATGCCCCCCCAGATGCATGCAGTAAGGGAAGAATACCCGGAACACCACATGTTGGGTGCTAATTTCCTTGGAATATTCCATAATATTCCTGTAGCCAAATTCCTCCCGGTTCCATGATTGACTCAGCAGCCCGTACAAGATGGGGTTCCCCAATTATGTTTGTTGCTTTATAAACCCCCATCTTGTTATGTTCATGGGAATCAATGGGAATATGTTCGATATATCTACCATAAACCCAGGAATCAATCTTGATATGTTCACCAGCTTAGCTTGTACAGAGTCATCCGCCATGGATGCCTTCGTGAATGGTGTAGAGCTAGACGGATTCCTAGTCGACCAGTTCCCAACATGTACCGCTGATGTTTTTTTCATAGCCAGGATGGTTGATTGATGGGATGGTTGATTGCTTATAGCCAGGGGTTATACTATGTTATATGCACTTCTTGGTTTATTGTGGATTGATTTTGGATTTTTTTCACTGACTCACACTGGGATAGATTTTTTCCAGCCAGTATAGTTGGATAAGAACATATAACCAACTATATGTGTTGTTTCAAAACATACCATAGGAAACTATATAGTTGTTGGCTATGAATACTTATATTATACCAACAAACAAACTATTCATGGCCTAAAATGTTCATACATTCATATTACACAAGATCTATAGTAACCAATCAATGGGAATATTTCAGGATCCTAAAATGGAGGTACTGTACCATATAAGGCCATTTTTTGTGGGGATATTCCCTTACATAGGCCTGAACAATAGGCCTTATATATGGTAGGTACCTCCAATAAATCGGTTCCTGTTGCATGGCCATTGAACCAACGTTCAAACGATTCATAGTGATACCCTCTGGTAAACTAACATAGCTATTGAACATGGCCCATTTATAGAGGTTTACCCATTAAAAATGGTGATTTTCCATTGCAGAGAGTTTGAGCTCAGGATTTGACACATCCCATCTGTGTCAGCAAGTGCCCTGCGACTCGGTCACATCTGAGGGCCACTGGATCCAGGGCCACTGGATCCGCTTCGGAAGTACGACTGGGGTATGACTACAATGTGGTGCCCCCCCAGTGATGTGAACGTTGGTTTATAAACCCCATGAATACTATAGTTATAAGTATAATAAACTATAGTTATTGGAGTTATGTTCACCAACTTAGCTATCGTTTGGGGGCCCCACATAGTAGGGGCTATGGTTAAGTAGTGTCTTGTAGCTTCTCAGACAGCCATGGATCCATCATGATGGTTTAATGATGATTTGTGATGGTTTAATGATTATTTAGACTGATTTAGTTAGCGAAGTTGATGACCATGACTCCAATTTTACTTGGCTGCATGATAGATATCGAGCTACTTTCTTTCGCGGGGTGACCAACAAACAGAACTGAGGGGATGGCAGAAATCCTGCCCCAGTTGCTAGATGGTTTATCCCATGAAAAATCCCCATGAAAAATCCCTTAAAGAATTCAAAACGGGAGTTATACTACTGGGAATATTGGGATTGTATGATTTCACCCTACTTGGATTGGGAAACCTGTCAACGAACTAGAAACTATGAGATAGGAACATGGACATAGATCACTGGGTAAATCGTCTGATGCTTCGTTGCGTTCGGTCAAGAATGGCCTTCCTAAAAGGCACCTGAATATAGGGGACCGGTTGTGTTGTGAAAACAAACTCAAAAGTTGGAAGACAAGCCATTTATACTTATATACTTATATATATATAATATAATATACACACATAGTTATATATAGTTTTAGATATGGGATAAGTCTAGGGGACTTCCGTGCCCTGTGCAGCACTGTATATTCGTTGTGAGTGCTGGATATTCGCGACCCAAAAGATGGTGCCATCGAATGAGGATGTCGTACACTTGGCGTCAATTTCATCAAATGTGTTAGCTGCTGTTCGCCAATACATGACGGCTCCCAGCCATTCCCAACCAGACTTTGTTCGCTAGTTTGGTAATTTATACAACCAAGTAATGATAGATGATTATCCTCCAAGTTGGTTTATCAACTGTAAAGCATTATAATACTACCCTCTGGTATTTTGACATAGCTATTGAAACTGACCATTTATAGTGCGTTTTCCCATCAAAAAAGGTGATTTTCCATTGCCAAGGTGTATAATTCCCAAGCAGTGTTTGGTGATTGGATCATCCCACGGATCGCCGCTTCACGCGGGTTATCCCGCGACCCCTTCCCAGTGAGATCGGAAGTCCCCGATGGTATCGTCGGGTTATCCCATATATAAATGGGTGAACTAACTATGGTTCCTGCAAGGTTGGTTACTACAATGTGTGCCCTCGTTGCAAGTTGGTTACTAGAATCTTAGAACCCCTAAGAAACTACATTGGATATATCATACAATGTAGTGCCCCATAGTCAGCTACGTTGGTTTTATAACTCCAATTTCACCTGGGTTTATGGCCGATATACCGAACGAAGGAAAATTCATGTGGGTTATGTTCACCAACGTTCCATCACTGCAAGGGAACCACCTTCTAGCCGCGCAAACTTTCTGGGGGAGCTGGACAGCAGAAAAACAGGGGGTGGATCATCAAGCCGACCCGAAGTGGTGCTGAATAAGCCTGGCGACTTTGCCTGAACTGGGGCTATCCCATGTATACAATCTATGTAACTCGTTTTCTTTTGCGCCGGAAAGTGGATCGCTTCGAGCGCCGGAAAGTGGATCGCTTGGAACGCCGAAAAGTGACACGTACAGACACATAAGAGATACATAGCGGTAGAGCTACGTATATACGCAGAGACACAGACACATAAATGGACACATTCTTACGTGCCTAGACGCTGAAGGGCAATGTCTCGCTTGTGACTCAAAAAACATCTCGCTTGTGACTCCAAAATCATCTCGCTTGTGACTCCAAAATCATCTCGCGTGTGACTCCAAAAGCATCATCATCATCATCATCACCACCATCCATCATTCATTATTCATCATTAATCATTCATCATTCATCATTCATCATTAATCATTAATCATTCATCATTCACAATTCATCATTCATCATTCATCATTCATCATGCATCATCCATCGTCATCATCATCATCATCACCATCATCACCATCATCATCATCACCACCATCATCATCATGTATCATCATGTATCATCATCTATCATCATACATCATCAGACACCATAATACATCATCATGCATCATCATACATCATCGTACATCATCTTGCATCATCATCACCATCATCATCATCTTCTTCTTCATCATCACAACCATCATCATCAACATCATCACCATCATCATCATCATCATCCTAAGTGATTTGGTGCTCTAAATGATCCACTTTCCGGTGCTCTAAGTGATCCCCCAACCATGTATGTATATATAATATATATTATATATATACCATATATCATAAAATATATTTAATACATAATATAAATGAATATATATATATATATATTATATTATATGCATGGTGTATGGAGTCGATGATGAAGATGATGTCCTCCAAGTACACAAAGGCTTACAAAAGGCCGCTCTACAGATGTCTACTCCGGTGGCGAGCTGACGCCTCACGTCGTGACATCACTGGATTTATTACATCTGGTTCTCTGTTTCCGGGCCAGTGAATTATTACAATGTATCAAGATATATGTATATATATGTATATATATATATCATATTATATCATATGTATCTAACATAAATGTATATATAAATATATATTATACAGATATTCTGATAGATGATTTATACATAAATAACACAGAACCACAGATATTAAGCATTTACGTTTGGTCGCATGATCCTCCAGGTACACATTATACATGTTGTTCTCCGTTGTTCTGGGTTTTCTGTGAAGATAAAACCACCCAAACGGACAGACAACTCTGGATATCTAAAGTGAATAGAACGCAGATATTTTATTCCTGAGTTTACGGGTTGAACATAGACCCACATTTAAACACTAGGCTTTGAAGGATATGGGGGAAGATGACCAAATTTAACATGTTTCTAAGCTCGCGAATGATGCTTGACAATTCTATCACACTCCCCTATTCTCTTGTATCTGTGACCCCTGAAATCCATGGCTGCCACGTGTTTTTCAGGAAACGTTCAATACGTCGAGCCTTTGCTATGTCACTCGGAACACAGATTTTACGGTCGCGTAACCCTTTGGTACCAACCTGTGTTGGATGTTGATCATCGATCTATATCTGTGTAAAAATATTATATATATATATATACACACAGTATGCATATATATATATAGTATATATATAGTGTATATATATAGTATATATATAGTGTATATATATACATAATGGAAATGGGTCAAAACCCGGCTCCCGAAAAATGCGATTGTTTGCAGTGCGATTGAATCTGTGTGGTCCATACGACGACTATGTATATGGCCAAGGTCTGGTAATGACTAGCAGTTCGCTATTGAAAATGGCACAGCTAGTTCGTTGATTTACCGAACTTAAAGATGGTGGATCTTTCCAATTCGCAAACTGTAAACGTTTACCAGAGGGTAAAATGTTTCATTTACAGCCCCCATGAATCAAGTAGTTTGATAGATCTACCATACCCAAGTGGAGTTACAAACCAAGTTAGCCTGTATTCCTGGGGTATCTCCAGATGGAGTAGCAGCATCTCATCAGCATGATGCCTTTAGACATCCAAAAGGCTTACCGGCTCCGGGGAAATCAAGATAGGACTATCCAAAAATCATGGGGGTGATCCAAGAAACATGAGGGTTATCCATGTTGTTTAGGGATTATCCAAGAGATAATGGAAATTATCCCCTTCACTTTGTTGAGAATTTCCCAACAATCTTTAAAGAAAACTCTAAACTTAAGCCGGGGTTATCCAACAAACATGAGGATTAAATGGGATTAGCACATTCAGTCGGCTCGAGTCATGATGCGAATACCGGATGGGTAAGGTCTCAAGTTATCTCAGTAAGTTTTTGTTCCTAGTTTGATGCAAGCACACTTCAATGTATCCCCAACAACTTCCCACATCATTGAACAATATTTTTGTTGTAATCCCATCCTCAAAGATGAAACATTTTCTGATGCTACCAAACATGTGTAAATCCCCTCTTGCACCATGGTTCAGGGTTGTGTTTCATATTTTGAGGAAGGGATAAGATCTTTTTTGGGGGGGCTGGTAATCCCAAGGTCCTTCGCCCCGCCCGATCGAGGTGGGTGGAAATACCAATTCTTCAGATGCATGGGAATGGGTTCAAGATTACCCGTCTCAACCCTTAGCAGGCCGACTTTGGAACACAGGGATGTTGCTGGCACTGGGTTAGCAGCCTAGAACCTTGAGGTGAGGCCTTTGGAGGCAGGTAAAGAAGGCAAAGTTGCAGCAGCCAGGTAATGAAAGGTCACGTTTTTGATGGTACAAACCACTTTTGAGAAGTGTCAAGGCACACATCCAATGCCCATCTCTGGGATTGGGAGCTGGAACATCATTCTTCAGAACATTTGATCCCATTGAGGAAAATGACTTATTTTTTGCGCATGTTCGCCCTGAGTGTTGGCTGCTGGTTTTCAATAGCAATGTGTGTGCTGTTAAAGTTCTATCATAATTATTTTAGTTTTATTTATTTGTGAATATATATTACACATATATATTTATATACAAATCTACCATAATACGTGCTAGTGTGTATATATATACACATACATATTGAAGATCTGTTTGTATATATATACACATACATATGTATTGTGGAAACGTAATGCATACATTGATTCCATGTGTATGCATATATATATATATATTACATTTTATTATGTTATTATAAAATGTTATATATATATATACATGAACTCAGTGGTGAGATTACACCGTGGGCTAAGCCAGACATACCCGGCTTCTAAGCCGGTGATGGAGATTGATGGTGGCAAGAACGTTGTGGCACTGGTAAAATCATAGTGTAGGGATTTTATTTTCAGTTTGAGTCCATTTTCACCGATACAACCAAGAAATCTAAGGCAGAACGATAGCAATCTATAGTAAGCCCCCAAGCAGATAGAAAAAACAAAGATGGTAGTTCAATGACGGTTTCCCATAATCATTCCCCAACCATTCCCTTATCATTCCCTAATCATTCCCTAATCATTCCCTAGTCATTCCCTAATCATTCCCTAGTCATTCCCTAACTATTCCCTTATCATTCCCTTATCATTCCCTTATCATTCCCTAATCATTCCCAGATTTCCAACCTTTGTTTTTTGGGGGTTACGTTTTTGATCAGCCGTCGCCAGGCTGCATTTGCAGGCAGCTCGAAAGCTCAAACCTGTGGGAGCTGAAAAATCCCCGAAGTAAATGGAGGTTTTAAAGTAGATGGGCTCCCCGTTCGATAGCGTTCACTTGAGATATGGCTGCGGCTGAATTCTAGGGTTATGGAAGGAACTAGTATTCATGGGGTGAATCTAAACCAACGTTCACATCACGTTTGGGGGCACCATCCTGTCGAACTGTGGATATAGCTATAGTCATAGTGCGACATAGTCTTGGATTTGTTGAATCGATAAATTGTTTGATTCCGGTTCCAGGGGAATTTCACTGATTTTACCATCCAATGATGGATTCTTTTGGTAGGGGGGATCATCCTCAATTTTTGTTACCCTTGGTGAATTACATATTGCCCTAGATTTGCTTGATGATTTTTTCCGCATTTTCCATTGATTTATCCACCAGAAATGGGGACTACTGTGTTTTTTTTCTTAGGGCAGGGATAGAAGCCTCAATTCCAAGGTTTTTCGGTGAACTTCGTGCGGATTCCACCATCAAAAAGATTCAAACATGGTGTTTTTTTTTGATGAATGCTGGTTGATCATTTTGCGGGGTTACACTAAACTTACTACCTGGTTCACCTTACTGGTGCTAAACGTAGGGAATGGTGGAATGATCTATCCAGCAACCCATCCAGCAACCCTACGTGTTTAACGCACCAGTAAGTCATTGGGGGATTAAAAAAATAAGCCATTGGAATCGCCTTCTTGGCGAAGTATAAAGTTCTTTTTTTGGATTCCCAGGATCTGAACACATAAACTCTTTTTGATGGCACATGCCAACTCAACCAGTGGGTATATATATAATCAATACATACATATTACATATACATATAATAATATATACATAACACACACAGACATATATATATATATACATACATCTTGATTGTGATTTGTTTTTCCAGCTTGGGCTGTCCGACTTTGTTGTTCATCTCTACCTGGGATGATGGTGATAGGATCGGGATTCTTAGATGGTAGGGATGCAAGGTGGGTGAATCTGTAGAACATGGGGTGTTTTTTTAGGGATTTGTCCAACTAGAACATGGGACAACCAATATAGATATATATATATATAGATAGATATATATCTGTATATATATAGATATATATATATATAGATAGATAGATATATATATATATATCTATATATATATATATGTCAATACAGTATATGTGTAAATGTAAATGGTTGGTAAATGGGACGTTCTCTTTTTTGTTGTGATCATTTTGGGTGGCAACATGACCTGAACGAACAACTGGTTCGATGTTCTCCTCTAGGAGTGGGGGACAAAGCTGGTCCTGACAATTGCTGGCAAACAGCGACTGTGATCTTCCCATTCCGACACAGAAGTGACCTTGCAGTACCATACAAGGTGAGGCCCCCAAGTTAAAAGTTCATTGTTATATCATTATATAACATCCATTAACTATAGTTTTAAAGTATTGAATGCACAATATAAACGCTATAATACCTCATTAATTAACCAAAGTTATAAGTGTAATAAACCATAATAAACCAAAGTTATTGGAGTCATGCTCACCCACTTAGTCAACGTTTAGGGCCCCACCTTGTCGCTATCAGTGGTCAATTGGCTCCGATATACAAGTTGGGTTTGGTATAGTAAATGTCCCACAAATATATATATATATATACATACATACATACATACATATATATATATATAGAGTGCATGTATATAATATTGCACATGTTGCATATATTGCGTATATTAATATATATATATATATATACACAAATTACATATATATATATATATATTCCACATATATATATATATAGCTCATTATCGTGGAGTATACGGTTATGAACCACCAACAAAAATATTCCTTGGTCCCGCACATCCGTGGTTGCCAAAAATGTCAGGCCGCACATCCACTTTGCTGTTAACCTGTACAAAGACTACGACTCCCGCCGTGGAATTTGGCCTAGGGGGCCTCCCCTCTTTGAATTTGGTCGTTTGATGGAAAACATGATCTGGTTGGTGGTTTGGAACATTTTTGATTTTCCCCAATAGTTGGGATGATGATCCAATCTGACTTTCATATTTTTCAGGGGGGTTGAAACCACCAATTAGTGATGATATAGACTATAGAATTGGATTTTCGGGCACTTCATTCTCCATAATGTTTCCCATAAATCACCCGAGATGCATAACATCATGTTTCCATCATTTTTCCTAATATCATTGCATTGCATTTTCACCCCAGATGTAGAAGCAATGTGGGTTGTTGATTTTTTTGTCAGTTCCCATCTTCCTTGGAGGTTGATCCAAGGGTGATTCGTATCTTGTGACAGTGTGGGTTGACCAATAAACACACAACCAGATTTGCTAGATTGATCCGTTTCTGGTTGGTGGTTTGGAACATGAATTTTATTTTTCCATATATTGGGAATCATCCCAACTGACTTTCATAATTTTTCAGAGGGGTAGGTATACCACCAACCAGGTTTGTTAGACTATTTGTTTTGACGATGAGTGGAGGAACCTAATTTGTATGCCGCATCTTGTGTTGCAATATCCAAAAATGGTAATATAGTAGCCACTGGTTGTTTGAACAACTGAGGGATACCGTAATCCCCCATGAAACAACCAGAAGGCACGCCGGTAAACCTGGTAAATTGTATACAACGCGTACCTCTGACCTAGCGATATTCCATATGATTGCCAATTGTTGGCAAGAGTCACCCAATTTTGGGTGGCAAGAGGATCTTAGTTGTTACCCTCCAGTAGTGTGGCAAGGCAAAATCTCGTTGTGTTCCTAAGTTGTATACGAACGGCAAAGATTTCTGGTTGGTGGTTTGGAACATTAATTTTATTTTCCATTTCATATATGGGATGTCATCCCAACCCCATTGACGAACTGCATCATTTTTCAACATGGTTATTGCACCACCAACCAGGTAAATATTCCAACCAGGTACTATATGGGATGTCATCCTTTCCATTGACGAACTCATATTTTGATCTGCCTCCAGATCCCTGAAAAGGATAAAGCTTTGACCACGGCTCCGCCCAACTTGACCGTGTTGCTACTTGGCTAAGCCTTGTTGAAGGGTGCTGTGACATTATAGAAATATATATATTATATATATAATAGACATATAGATATACTTGGGAAAATCCACTACTGTAAACTTGGATTTGCCGAATGATGAGTTCTTACTTTCCAATCGGAAAATCCACTACTTGGGGCATCTATAGAGATTATGTTTTATCTATTTGGGATTCATCAAGCAAATCCAAGATATCTAAATCTATTTGAATCTATTTGGGGTTTCCATAAATGGAGGTAACCCTAAATCAACCATTTTAATAGGATTTGCCCATATAAACCACCCATTTTGGGGTACCCACATTATGGAACCCCCCCCATATATGATAATATTGTATTATTATGGTGTACATATACATGGTGGGTGGACATTGGACATATGAGACAAATCACTGAGCTGGGGTGGAAACTGGATAAACCGCAGGTGAATAGTAAGTAATCGTGAGTCAATGTGTACCGGTTTACTCGTCAATATGTATGAAATATTATATCACTATATATATATGTGTGTCCCAAAGTGAACTAATATGTAAACTAACGAAGGTATGCAGAGGATTCAGTTCCGGCGCGGTTTCAACGTTCTCCGTTCTCACAATATTCACAATGCAGAACCACCCAAGAATAGGTGAGCAGTGTCCAAAACCTCTGGTTGACGATTGTATGCGATGGGATTTTACTCAACAAAAACTTGAGATGATCATCATCCTGGGATCCCGGGATTCCTATCAACTAGCCAGTAAAGAAAAGGATGGGATAGGGGTATTCTTAATGGCTCAGGTGTGTTAAATCTTGGATGTCCCTAGAAGTTCTACTTGTGAGAAAGGCATGATTATGGTGGTTCCAGTGAGGCTCCAAGGTATGCTGATGCTTGCGGATAGTAAGCAACAAGCAATGGTGAGGCAGGCCACAAACTAATAGGCAGAAACCAGGTAAAATGTTGGTGAATTGCACATTTCTCATTTCACTGGGTTACCCTCTGGTAATTTAACATAGCTATTGAAAATGGTCATTTATAGTGAGTTTTCCCATTAAAAATGGTGATTTTCCATAGTTAGGTTAGTTTACCAGAGGGTAAACTGTAAGTAGCCATTTTGATGCTGACATACAGTATATTATTCTACTAAAGATTAACCTCATTGCAGAGATAGCTACGCTTAGCCACGGAAATCATCGTTCTTGCAAATGGATGATATTCCCATGCAACGTCAGGTCTAAATCGACATAATTACCATGGCGGCCTATCTGAAAATGGGTTCGTGCTCGGAATGACCAGTTGTGTGGCCCATGATGTCCCATGTGGCTTGAAACAGCTTACGAACCGCGCAGGGAACAGTATTTGTTCAGCATGGACATGGTACCATTCTATACATGTTATACATATATATATACATATAATGATGATGTAGTCATAGTCATATAATGTAGTATTGATTTGAGTTGAGATGGTGCTTACCATTCAGGTATTCATTATAGTACCCATTGATGACATGGTACCATTCTATATCAAAAACATGTTTGTTTCTCAGGTACCATGCGTTCTGTTTGATCAAGGTTTAACTTAACCCCAAAATCTCATTGGTGAGGCTGTACATTCGGAACTGGCCCATCTATATGCTCTCAGCACCTTGGCTTGGCGAGGCCCAAAAAGGTGGTGAACATAGCTAGGGTAACTATCGTTTATGGTAGAGATATCTATACACAGATATAGATACTTAGATGTATACATAGATGGATAGATAGATAATGCGGTATCCTGCAAGGTGGGGCCCCGTCTCCGATAGCTAAGTTGGTGAACATCACTGCAATAACTTGTGTAGTAATCATAACCATTCATGAGGTAATTGTAAAAGATACCCTTTGGTAAACGTTTACATAACTATGGAAAATCACCATTTTTAATGGGTAAATCCACTATTTCTATGGCAATTTTCAATAGCTATGTTAGTTTACCAGAGGGTAGTTCACGGGTTTTTATCATGGTTGACCAACAAACATCATTTTTTGGGCTCCAGCTTGTAGCGATTCGCTTGTTCTCTGTCCAAAATGAATGACCTAGAGAACCATACCCAATCTTGGCTTCATACAATCCCATCCCCCTTAGATTCAATAATATATAATATTATATATTGGGATGTCATCATCCCAACTGACGAACTCATATTTTTCAGATGGGTAGGTAAGGTATACCACCAACCAGACTATGGTTTTTAATGTCAGCCAATTGTACTTGGAACACCCAAGAAAAAGGAGGTGAATCAAGATATTGACTTTCATATGTTTATATATGTTTCAAGATGGTTAAAACCACCAACCAGGTAAACCAGATAAACATCATCATTAATCATCAATCATCATTAAGCATCATTAACCATGGAATAGCCATGCTCGAATGTTATTGGGTAAATAAATTCTATGTACGCGTTGAGACCAGTTTTTCTTTCTCCGTAATGATGTCATAATGGATTGGTTGAAACTTGCAACGTCGGTGACCAATAAATTCTTCCTGCCCAAATCCAAGACATAAGACACTGGCAAACTTACATTTTGCTATTGAAAATTGCCATAGAAAGTTCGTTGATTTTCCCATTAAACATGCTCATATTTTCCATAATTTTGTTAGTTTACCAGAGGGTAAGACATTCATTCCCAACGTGATTGCACCAAGAAAACTGATATGAAACCCATTTTATGGAGTCCTGAACCCTGACCGGACAATTCATCATGACACCATCTGCGACACCCATTTGTTTGGGGTTCCAGGTTATTTTTGGATGCTCCACTTCCGCGATTGTCAGGAAGATTCTATTTTCAAGAAACCATACGAGGCCATAGTTTGCGAAATATTCTCTCATATTTGGGTCTGACATAGACCTTAGACCTTACATATGTTAGGATATATTAGGAAGTTCCAATGTAGGTGCCTGAAATGTAAGATATCCAAGAAATTGATGAGGGAGATCATCATTTTCCCATATCTCAATATATATATATATGTATATATCCTATCTGGTTGGTGGTTTCAAACATGAATAATATATTTTCCATAATATATGGGTTTTCAACCCATTGGCGAAGTCATATGTTTCAAGATGGTTATTGCACCACCAACCATATATATATATACACCCTCTGGTAAACTAACATAACTATGGAAAATCCAAATTTTCAATGGGGGTAAATCAACTATAAATGGCACTTTTCAATAGCTATGTTTGTTTACCAGAGGGTGTATACATATATATATATATATATATAAATATATATACATATATTATACGGTAGTAATGTTCCCTCTAAAATTGCCATCAGTTGGGAAGGTTTTCTCCACCTGTCAGCCTGTCAGCACCCAGCTTTGCCCGCGTACCAAGATTTTTGTCTCGATTTGTTTCTCTGAACCTTGGCGTTTCGTTCAACAAACTTCCAGAGGAGATGAGCTGGTCCCAAGAGATATGGGTATGGATCAATACCTATTAATACCATTTTTGGGGGGATGAACATCCATTTACCAGCTATTTTGATGTTCACCAGGGGTACAAGGTTTTGACACAACGCCATATAGATTTCATGATGGTGATGTTACAAGTAATAGCTGTGGGAATGTTCATGAGATTTCATGGAATTTATAACCAACAAGGTGAGGCCCCGAAGATAGCTAAGTTACAAAAAAAATGGTGAACATTTAGGTGAAATTCAGGAATTACGATATATATATACATATATATATACATATATATATATATACATATATATATATTGCACTAGTTACACTAGTTGATGTTGGTTTACAATTTATCACCCAAACATCACAGATGGGTCCCCAGCTTGTTTTTGACATGTTACTTGCTTTTGGGGTTGAGCTGGATCCAAAGGGATGGTTTTCACAATCTCTGATTGAAAAGAAGTGCTTGGGTGGTTTGGAACATGCTTGGTGATAATCCCATTAACTATAGGTATATCACCTATAAACCATAGTGAAATTGAACTTATTTTCCATAATATTGGGGAATGTCATCATCCCAACTGACAAAGTCCATCATTTTTTCCATTTTGTTGGGGGAATTTCATAATCCCAACTGACGAAGTCCATCATTTTTCAGAGGGGTTGGGCTCAACCACCAACCAGAACCAACCAGATAATGTACGGATAAGTCTACTGTCAGGAATTGTCTCGGTAAAAATGAGTCCCTTGAGGAGTTTTTTGTCTGCATTGTTGTGAGGAACCGTACAGCATTGATCATATTGAACTGGACCAGTTTCATCATATATTTCATGGTAAAAACCATGGTTTCCGGTTAAGATTTTCCCAACAAAACCAAGCCATTGATTCAAGCATTCAAGCTGTCCATGTCTCTGTGAAGTTTCAAATCCCTGGGATGATGATTCCCAAATTAACCCATATTTTTGCAGGGTTGAAACCACCAACCAGTCCCAGAAGCGGTTTAGGGTAAATTTGCAGGGACCCCCTACTACAGGCAAATCTGGGTGTGAAAACCATGGTATCGGTTTGCGTGCTTTGGATGACTAAACTACGCTAGAGGAAGGCCCTCCTGAGCTATAGGTTTGTTTATGTATCCCCGTCGAACCAGCAACATACATCCAAGTTGTGTTTGTTATACACCAACCGAACTATAGTATCTCTTGGGGGCCCCTTCCTGTGTAACATCCACTTATGTTTTAGGCTTTTGTGTTTTGTTTAGGATTTCGTTTCTCAAGGTAGTCTCAGAGCCTTCCCCCATGAAAACCAATAGGTGGACAATAACAACTTTTTTTAAAACCAACCTGGCACTTTTTTTTCTCCCAAAAGGACGATAGTGGCACAGGATTTTTTATCTGGCTGGTAATGTCAAATAGTTTTTTTTGCAATGTTTAAAGATGTTTGGCATGATGATCCCCTATGACGATTTTTTGTGTTCAACATCCCCAACCAGACTATGATTTGCCTCAAGACAAATCTCTGTAATCCCAGAAAACGTACAAAGAGCGCTATTGATGTCGAAATCCATGACTCCCGTTTTTATGATGTTAAATGTTAGAGGAAACCATTGCTGTTACCATCCAGTCCAGGTTTTTGCATGATTTTCCTGGAAAGCAATCCATTTATCCGATTCTGGGAGAATTCATAAGAATTAAATCCCTATATGTTTTTTTCTAAAAAATCCACAGTTTTCTCCGTGTTGCAAAAAAAAGTTGTCCAGTTCAAAAATGATTCCTCTCCGGAACAACACACTGAGATCGCCTATATCTTGATGCTCTCAAAGTGTGCTCGAATTTTGATTTGGTTTCTTGCCTCGGGTTGCCGCAAGGGTCGGATAAATTGCCGGGGCACCGGCGATGGTTGGTTTCGGTGGGACCTCATCGACCTCGGTTTCCTGGAATGTGATGGTACCCCCAAATCATCCACAAGGAAGCCATGACTTGGTATTGAAACTTATGGGTTTTGGGGATCCCCCATGTTAAGAAACCTTGAATCTAACTAGCTCGGTCTATCCACCATGGTTCATCGTTAAGCAGTTCGCCTAGTTATAAAATGCTATCAACCAACTTTACTATCATAAATCAGGCAGGATTGTTTGCAAATAGGCTACCCCCAGATGCCATGGTTCATCATAATTTTCCGGCCTTTGATGGCCATTTGGTGTTAAAAAAGAACACCCATTATTCGAGTGGAATCCATACTCCCAAGGTATGTTTCGCAAATCCTGACAAGTGGTGTTATGACTCCATCGAAGCATTGCATTTTGTCCAGCTCTTCAACCCAAGTCAGCCCAGTATTTGGGGGAGCCGCTTCCTAGAGGGTAGATTGAGTTGAGGGAGATCACTTGAACCATTATAGCATTCTTGATTGATTAGCACAGGGGATCAGAAAACTTCCTGGTTTGTTGGGGATTATTACATATTATTACCATGAACTGGGAACCGCGTCTCAACCAGTATGAGATGGGATAAAGGTATTTTTATGGGCTCACCTGCTCCATGGTTGCTGGAATATTTACCAACATTTGCCACAAAATCACCCAGTTATGTAGGTGTTGATATACCAGCACCATGGTTCGCATATGGGCAGCAAAATCTCTCAAAATCTTCTGTAAATCACCACCCCTATGGGCTCCACGGGGGCATGATCCACCGGTCAGGATTTCTTTCCTCGTGGTGGCTGTTGCTTCCGGACTTATGTGTACTTTGGCAGGAAACTGAGCCGACACTGGGCCGAAATGTGAAGGAAAAGATCGATTTTTAGACGAAATTGGTAAGATCCAATTTCGAGATTTAAAATTAGTTGTATGAGTATGATTGGTTCTTCATCTTTTGGAGGCTTCCGAGAATGGCAATTGGATTTGAATCACCAGAGCAAGGACCGTTTGACCAACAAACATATGGATTTGCCCATGGCAATCTAACAGAGCGACGGAATGTGACCATTTGGGGTAGAAACATCATCTACAGGACCGAATACAAATGGTACAAGATGGGGCCCGCGTTCGATAGCGTTCAGTTGACATATGGCTGTGGCTGAAATCTATGGTTTATGGGTAGATATAACGAACTAGTATTCATGATGTTGATGGGGGTTATAAAGCAACGTTCACATCACTGGGGGGCACCATCCTATACCCTCTGATAAATTAACATAGCTACAAAAAATTGCCCATTTACTTCGATGATTTGCCACTTATAAGATGGTGATTTTCCACTTTGCTATGTAAACGTTGACCAGAGGGTAAGTTTATAAATCCCATTAACTAGTTCGTAGTGTCTACCATAAACCACAGATTTCAGCCACTTATATCTCAACTTAGCTATCTTGGGGGCCCCCACACCTTTTTTGTGACATGCCATTTCTTGGATTCCTGGCTGAGCAGAGTTTTCTGTCAGATCCTCTTCGCCTGGGGCTCTTGCCTGTTTTTTTTAACAACTTGCGTTGTTTTTTCTGCTACGTAATCTTGGTTACCAAAGAATATAATTATAATTATATATATATAGCTATATGATGGGTTTCTTAAAATAGGGCTATCCCCAAATCATCCATGGTTTTTCCATGAAAACCAACCAGCTATTGGGGATCCATGTGTGGAAAGCCTTACCGTCGCCTGAAGATTCGAAAGGGCTTGGGGGTGTCTTTTCACCCTAAAAGCATCCAAAATTCTAGGTCAATCGACTGGATGGGTAGAAACTAATCCTACTGTCGTCTTTTGGTATGGGATTATCTACGTTCACCAGCTAAGAATTTGTCATTTTTTGCATGGTATCTAAGATTTGTCATGAATTGGTCATGTCTTTCGTAGTACCGTCTGGTAATCAAACATTGCAATTGCAAACCCATCATTTATAATAGTAGTTGTTCATTAAAACATCCGTCTTATATGGTAAAATACCTCCATTTTAGGATCCTGAAATTCCCATTGACATTGTAAATAGAATAGTTGATGCACTACAAAAAAATAGTTAATGGTGACCGCAGAGGATACCGATTTATAAACGGCGAATCATCCTTTTGCAATGCGGGTCCCCGCCAAGTATAAGTTGGTTTTTACGCCCCAATAACTATAGCTATAAGTTATAAGTATCACAAACTAAAAAAAATGGAGTGATGCTCACCAGCTTGGCTAACTTGATCATACTTAGTCCCAATAAATCACCATTAAATCACCATTAAACCACCATTAAGACCATTAAACCACCATTAACACCATTAAACCACCATGAAACAACCATTAACACCTTCAAACGACCATTAAATCACCATTCAACCACCATTTTTCACCACCATTACTCTAGTGGTCTCCACCATTTGGGGGTCAGGTATCTTCTTTTCGTATCACTTCAACACCGGCTGTTTCTCGGAGAGATTTTGGGAGAGATGTTGGGAGAGATGCGGAGAGATCGGACTCAGCATTTTTGGTGTTGCGAATGATCTTAATGGATGTTCATGGATGTTAAATCTATTCAATGGGAGATCTTCAGGATCCTAAAATGGAGGTACGTAAACGTACCATCTTTCTGGCCATATTTTTTGGGGATATTCCCTTACATAGGCCTGAAAAATAGGCCTTATATATGGTAGGTACCTCCAATTTAGGTTCCTGAAATGGCCATTGATCTATGTTATATCTATGTTATATCTTTAGCTCATGAATGTTAATGGATGTTGCGTGATGACTAGTGATGATCAATGATGATGGTTAATGATGGCTAATGATGGTTCTTAATGATGATTAATGGTTAGTATCTGATGTTAATGAATATCAATGGATGTTCTGTTTATAGTAGTGGATTTTAATGGTACAACTACTACTGCAAAGTGTATGAGATGGTAGATGGCAAACCAGATTACAACAAGCCGCTTGAACACCCTAGGTGGCGAAGCATTTAGCATTTTTATATAATTCCTATGTATTGCTGGTGAATTATCCATGTCCCATCATTTTTGATGGTGAAATCCCACTTTTTTCACCAACTTGACAGGTAACTGAACCTGCCAAACAAGGTGATCACCCAATAGTCGATGCTTAAGATTCCAGATCCCCCATCTGTCGATCAAATCCATTGAGATTCTCAAATAAATTGCAACAAAAATCCGAAAAAAAATACCACCATTTCTGTTTTACCATGTTATTTTACCTTATTTTCTTAGCGTCATGCCTTGTTGACCATTGTTGACCATTGTTGACTCCACATGTCATCTATTCATTGACCATTCATTGGCCATTTCTTCGCTTCGTCACCGTGTCGTGTTGCTGAGACTTCAAAGACGTTGTTGGGCACCGGGCTGGAGATCCTATAGAGCCATGGAATGATTCGGCATTGACGGTGGCTTTGTTTCACTACAATCGAATCGTTAAGATAGCATTGTTGACCGGTTATAGATATTGTTGGGTACTGTATTTATGGTTATTCACGATTTATCCTGATTTAATATCATATAATATCATATTGTTAGTGAATGGTTAAAGATACATAAAGATACACTATCTGGAGTTCTAGATGCCGAACTACCCACGAATCCTAAGTGGCCCAGTAACCCTGGTGTTTTTTTTTTCGGATAAGTAGGCATTTTTCCACTGAAATAACTAGGGTTAATCCACTTACTTAGGATTCGTGGGATGGGCCACGATTCGTAGCACTGTTGATCGGGCAATGTGCGATGTGGCCCCCCCCAGTGATGTGAACGTTGGTTAACAAAAGCCCCAGTAACTATAGTTATTTGCGTACCATAAACCATAGTTATTGGAGTTGTGTGAACCCCAACTGAACGCTATCGAACGGGGGCCTCACATTCTGGAGTTATTGATGGTTATTGGGGATTATGAATCAACTCACTGGTATTTCCTGAGTGAACACGATTTTTCCATCAATAATTTGGGAGGTTATTCCTTCAAAAATGGTGGATATTGGTATATGATATAATGGGATTAAGAATGATATTATGATGCGGTGAATCTATAATGTGGTTTGACATACGGAGAAGTGATTATAAAATAGTTTCAAGAACAGCCAAGCATCATTTATAGTGGTTTGAAGTATCAAACATATACAGAAATTGCTGGTAACTGATAACTAATGGTTGATTGGTTGTAATAGTTATTTGCCAATGGGTGATATTACCTGGTTAAAAGGGAGATATTATAAAATATTGTAATATCTTATAATATCTTATAATATTTAATCCCAATAAACCACTAGCAATATATCAGTAGGTTGATTTATAATATTTAGCCCATATGCTCCGTGTATGGAACATTTGCCAACATTTGCCCAAACAAAATCACCATGTTTTGTAGGGAAATATACCAGCACCATGAAGCATATGGGTAATCCGAGTAAACTTGATATGTATTGCGAGATTATTGATCGTTGATTTATTATCGTATCCCAAAAAATAGCAATATTTATAATCAAAACCTACTGGAGATATTATAATCCTATAATCTATAATCTATAATCTATATTTATTGGTTTATTGCTTGTCCAACCTACTAAAGGTAGAAATTGTCCAACCCCACGAGGGCTTCATCTGGGGGCCAAGCCTGCTTGGAGGATCCTACGGGATCGCAAGGTGGTGAATGTAACCATGTTACAACATGTGAAAAAACTACCATGTTACAACATGTGGATATGGAAATCTGGGTAAATCATGGTTTATTTTAGGGAAATCAGCCTCAAATGGCCGAACTATTCAGGTTATACCCAGAGTAATTTCATTGGATATGGTGAGATATATATTAGTGAAAATAGTGGTTGATAGTTAGAGAGAGAGAGATATATATATATATTAGTGAACGACCTCACTGGGTAAATTATAGCCATATATCCATATATCTGGGTAAATTTGATCACGACCTCACTGTTCTCCCTATGCCTGGAATAATGGTTAGTAAGGGAAATGATCCCCAAGATAGCCGCAACATTTCAGGTTAGTGAATTATTATCATTTGCCCAGATATATGGGAATGCTATAAACTGTTTATAAACTGTTTATATATATGTATATATATATATATATTTATTTATTTATGGGAATATAATGGGAATGGGAATATATCTAGATCAACCGACTGGATGGTATATAAATAATTAATTATGGTGAATAATGGTGATTTTCATGGTGAGTTATGGTTAATCATGGTGAATAATTTTAGGAAACCTCCATATAACCAACAATGTATATAAAACCAACAATAGATATACACTAGGTCAATCGACTGGACCGGTAGCGACTAATCCTAACTGTCGTCTTTTGGCAATGGGATTATCTAGGTTCACCAGCTAAGCTAAGATTGGCCATGATAGAAACAACATGTTACATCTACATACAACTAGCCATTTATATATGATATAACCCACTTATAACGGGACAACTACTAACGTTTTTTGGGTCACGAATAAATTACACTTCCTATGAGGGATGATCAATGGCCATGCAACAGGAACCGATTGATTGGAGGTACCTACCATATATAAGGCCTATAAATTTCAGGCCTATGTTTCAGGGGATATACCCACAAATATATAGCCAGAAAGATGGTACGTTTACGTACCTCCATCAATTGGATCCTGAAATTACCATTGACATTGTAAATAGCATAGTTATGGAAAATAACCATGTTTCATAGGTAAATCAACTATAAATGGGGCATTTTCAATAGCTATGTTAAATTACCAGAGGGTAGAGGTCAAGATGTTCCTTTGTTTTCACAGTTGGATCATTGTTTTGCCCCCATGTTTCGTTGATTGAATCACGCTACACGCTACACGTTCTACACGTTTCTTGTCTAAAGATGTTTGGTTACCACAATGTGTGTTGCTTTGGCAGCGACATGTTTACTGGATCAACTACTAACTCTTATTTTGTTTGGTAAAAACCAGTGATTTTTGTTGGTTGAACCATCAACCACTATTCCTGTTGGCTGTTGCAGATCACTCCCAGTCCCCACAAAGGTGACGCCCCCCAAGTAATGTGAACGTTGGTTTGCAACCACCATTGGGTAGTTCGATATACTGTATCCAGCTAACATCACTTAATGGATTTACTGAACATGGGGGGTTAAGATATATATATATACCCTCTGGTTACTTAACGTAGCTATGGATAATTACCATTCTTACTGGGGAATTTATCAAACAACATCTATAAATGGACCATGTTCCATGGCTATGTTAGATAACCAGAGGGTAATTAACATTGTACCCTCTGGTAAACTAACATAACTATGGAAATATTCACCATTTTTAATTGGAAAATCCACGGACTAGATGGGTCATTTTCAATAATTAATAATTAGCTATGTTAAATTACCAGAGGGTAAGGGATTCTTCTTCCAAATCATTGATATCCATGGTGATGGATGGGGATGGTGAAACATTCTTGGTCATTTTCAAAAGCAAAGTGTTAGTTTACCAGAGGGTAAATCCAAGTGAATTTGGAGTCGTGTTCACCAAGTCAGCCTGTCCAGATACATGGATCCCATTTTTCATCACCAGTGAACCACCATGAAACCCACCATGAAACCACCATTAAGAGCTTCAAATGAACATTAACTCACCATTAAACCCACCATGAAACCACCATTAAGAGCTCCAAACGAACATTAAATCACCATTAAACCCACCATTAAACCACCATTAACAGCTTCAAACGAACATTAAATCACCACTAAACCCACCATGAAAACACCATTAAGAGCTTCAAACGAACATTAACTAACCATTAAACACACCATTAAACCACCATGAAGAGCTTCAAACGAACATTAACTCACCATTAAACCCACCATTAAACCACCATTAAGAGCTTCAAACAAACATTAACTCACCATTAAACCCACCATGAAACCACCATTAAGAGCTTTAAACGAACATTAAATCACCATTAAAGCCACCATGAAACCACCATTAAGAGCTTTAAACGAACATTAAATCACCATTAAAGCCACCATTAAGCCACCATTAAGAGCTTCAAACAAACATTAACTCACCATTAAACGACCTGGATCACAAGCGCCTGGGTGAGATAGGATGCCACACTGAAAGTGAGAAGACACAATAGCCACGTATGCCAGAAAGAATTCCAAAAGAGATGCCATAGCATGGCAGCCTTGAATTGTCAGAAGTTATGCCAGATAGACACATATGCCAGAT
>Ga0126342_10002673_pt1 | contig 28274 bp, 31 predicted proteins | sample Cyp1metagenome_FD_92528 | JGI IMG/M metagenome (GOLD analysis project Ga0126342, IMG submission 92528) | Coral microbial communities from Lord Howe Island, Old Settlement Bay, Australia - Cyphastrea 1 metagenome | ecosystem: Host-associated > Invertebrates > Cnidaria > Coral ... | reverse complement strand
GATTGGTTCTATAATTATTTTGGACATCAGCACTGAGCACTGAAAATGGCTACAGAATGGTTTTGTAATTTTCTTGGAAATCAACATTTGGCACTTTGAGAAAACAAAGTCACTACAAATTGGCTTTATAATTTTCTTGGAACCCAGCCTCAACTGGCCGATAATGTCTACAGTTTGGTTTATAAATTTCTTGGCCAAAACTGAATGGGCACTTTTAAAAAACCAAGTCACTACAGATTGGTTTATCAATTTTTTTGGGCACTACAAAATGGTTTCACCCAACCCTTCCAAAAAAGCTAAAAAAAAAACCTATATCATTTTGGTTCCGTTTCTGGGGGTTAACCCCCTCCATTTCGTAGAGGAAATTCCAAGGGGGATGATCAGTGAGTGATCAATGCACAAGGGGCACTTCTTGCTAAGACCAAAGTCAATGAGGTACAAATGATGGATCTGGGATGACGAGACTGCTGTGCATTGCTGTGCTGCACATATTGAAAGAACTCCAAACACAGAACACACACACACACATTGTATCACATTGTATCACATTGTCGCATAGTTCACTGGCGCGAGATAGCCAAAGCCAAGCACCAGACTCTGCTCTTGATGCCAAACATGAAATTCTCTGGTTTGATGTCCCTGTGGACAATGCCCTGTTGCAAGCAATGGCAAGGCTTCAAGATCTTCAACCGGCTTTCTTCAGTGATCCCATAGTGATCCCATAGTGATCCCATAGTGATCCCATTGATACACTGCAGATTTCAACATTTTTTCAACGCAAACGACGCCGGAACATCCGCAGATTTCAAGGGCCGCCTTGGAATGAAGGTATTCGATGCGCCTGAGCACTTGCTCCGCAATGAGCACGGCGGTCCTAGGGCGCCGAGCCGCTCCGAGCCAACGCTGTGCAAAATCTGTAGAATCTGAGGAATCTGCAACGTCGAAGAAATTCAAAAAATCTCATATTGAAATATATCAAAATATATTAAATATCCATTAAATATCCATAAATATCCATAAATTCAGTTGTTACAGTTGTGTCCTGGTTTTCTCTGCATTTTTTGCATCTGCCTTGGGGCTCGGGCTGTGCATTGAACTTAGGCTGTCCGCCTTGTGATGATCCCAAACCTTGGAGCCTGTCCTGGCAGCCATCAACAAGACGTGCTTCGGTGCGAGCACAAATTATACAAGACTTGAGGATCTTGTAACGGTTAGTGCACAGGAAACAGATGGAAAATGATGGAAACAGAAATGAAGGATTCACGCAACAGATATGAGAAAGATGGAAAGCGGATGGAAAGCCTACTTTTTAAGCAGTCAAAAATATGTGCTTTCACTTGGCTTTTTCATAGCGGAAATGTCACAGGAAACTGGCCACGACATACGACACCCATCGCCTCCAAGGATTTTCCGAGCATCTCCATGACGAGGCACATGAAGCGTTGCTGGCGCGTCAGTGTTTTTTCTACAGAACAGACTGAACAAAGGATATTCCTGGCATTTCCTGGCGATTTTGCTAAACTCTGCAAGAATTTCTGTCACTTTCAGTTTCATTTCGCACACGCACATTGTGGGACTAAGCACCTCTTGGCCACACCAGAAGAGCTCTGCAAAGCCTTGAGGCTTCTTCGGCTGAGCCAAGATCCTCAGTGTATTTTGGGTGCTTGAAACAGCCATTGGGGGTTCAGCTGATTAATCCTGATTAATCTCCATTGGTTTCATCATGTTCCATCCAAAGCCAAAAACTTTCTGAAAAACCCATGTGACAAATCGAATAACTTAGACCTGCACTTCAGGACATGCTGTTCATGCTCCAGTTGGAGTGCATGTCCCGATGAATCCTGGCGGAATTCGCGATCTTTTTAGATAGCATTGATAGCACTTCTACACGCTAAATCTGCATGTTTAATCATGTTTATGGATGTTTATGGCCTCGAACTTTACCGCAACTTTCTCGTTCGTCTGTTTGTCTCGCCCCTGCCACACCTGCACAACTTGTTGTGTTATGTTGTGTTTGCCTAGACGAAAACACGTGCTTTGCTTTGCTGCAAACTGTCAAAGTGTCACATCCAAAGCCTCTCCAAAGCAGCCTCAACACTCAAAACTGACAGAGTGGGGTGCTCTTACTGACAGGAATGGAACAGTACAACGGGAACAGAGTTCTCTTGTGTCAAATATTCACATTTGCTTCATGCAAACTTCGGTCAGAACCTGCACCCAGCTTCTTCTCAATTTGATACCGGCCGTTCGCCACCGTTGAAGGGGGCTTTGAACCTGAACATGGCACGGCACGGCACGGCACGACACGGCACGACATAGGCGAAGTCCGCAGCTTCCTGTCATCTCCCGTTTCATCTCCAAGTTCACCACTTCCCGTCATTCGTTGTCTGCACTAAGCCTCAGAACAGCTTGGAAGTCAACGATCAACAAAGCATCCAACAAAGCATCCAACAAAGCATCTTCATGGATGGTATATCGGTATATCATGGTTTTTGTTAATGGTATATCAGATTATATCAGGCAAATCTGTCACTGAGTCATTCTTCAACGGGGTGCTCCGAGGTTTCCGCGGACAAGGGGTTTGCGGGTTGTGATCGCTAACCCCCCTTCAAGGAGAAAAGTGGCGGCAAGACGCGGCAAGTGCCAGGTGAAGTTTGAAAACAAAATGGTTCATGATAACAATGATAACACATCAAGGCATGTGAAATCTTCAAAATGGTTCATGAATGTTCATGATGCAGAATCACTTGCCTGGAAGTCCCAGAATCTTCTTGCTCTGAGATAAATGGCCCTGTGATCATTCCAATAGTTTTTTTCACAGTTGTTCTGTGTCACTCTAGTGCAACATGCCCCAATTTCAGGGTGTGAAACAAATGGCGGAAGGATTTCGATTGAAATCCAACCGCAGCTTAGCAGGTTAAACCGTCAGCGGATCACGCTTCCTCCCTGGCTTCCGCCTGCCACTCAAGCCAACCAAAGAGCAACACACAGCCAACAATAGAGAATTGAGGATTCAATACTTGAAGGGAAAGCTGTCAGAGCTTTCAAGGCCATGCGTACCTGCTCTTCTTCCATCTTTTTTCGCAAGTACCTTAAACAAAGGTCTCTTTTTGTCGCATCGTTCAAGCAATGCGACAAAGCAACATGAAGCGTCCAGCAACAGAAGCGTCCAAGGGTACATTGCAATGAATGCAATCTCATCTTGAGGGCTTGCCAATGCCTGCAAAGCTTCTGCGAAAGAAAAGACATGAAAAGACTCTGCCACTGCTTCCAGTGTCAAATGTTCTCAAGTTTGAGATGGTAAAAAGCATGCAAATGGTGGAAACAGATGGAAACCCCCTTTCAGGTCCAAATATGTTGGAGGGCTAGCTATTTCAAGAGAAAGCTGTGTAGATTGGTGGTTTGAAATTGTGCGAATCCTTCAACTGGGCACTTTACTGCATCATTGTGGGTAACTGGTTCCTCAACTGGTTCCTCAACTTCCTATCTCTGACACTCTTAGCATCTCGGCAGCCTTGTTGCCTTTGGACTTGAAACGTTGGCACTCGTAGAGGGCCTATAAACATCACGGTCAAGTCTAGACATGTCTAGACCTACCCTTTCGGCATCGGAGCATCAAATCCTGGAGCCGCTCACCAACTTCTGAAATGCCCATGTCAACACGTCACGTGTTTAACCCGGACAGCCAATGTCAAAAAAATGTCGACGTTTTCAAACCACGAAAAACGCAGCACTTTTTCGGAAAAATCTCGGCCGAAAGTTTCAGCGACGCCATGGGTCCGGTTGGCCTCGCCAAGGGCAGCATGCAATCGTCGACCGATGTAGGAGCGAATGCCCATATTCGTGGGCCTCAAAACACACTGTTTGAGCGACCCTCTGGCGGATCAAAGGGGAAAAAAATGAGGTACAACACCCATAGCTGCCATAGCTTGCAAGAACTGAAGCTCGGGTCAAAAATCATTGCTGAAGTGTGAGCATAGGGAGATCTCCACGGTCCAAGTCCGAGGGCGCGTCCTCATGATATTTTGATATATGTTGCTTTTTAGATGTTTTTTGTCCTTTGGGGCTGTCCTGCAGAAAGTCTGGCAAAGTCAGTGCACCTCAAGTCCTCACCAGGTAAAGTTCCGCCAATGCTGCTCTCCTGCGGCTAAGCCACTGCTATAGATATGTTTTTTTCAGTAATCTGGATAGCCACCTTTCCCAGCATTCATAGAATATATGGATGGCCTTCATTCTGAGGAAGTTTTCTTGATTTCAGAGAATCTTGTGGCAAAATCAAATTGTGCTCCAGTGACTTGACGGTATTCTTTCGCATCCAACGAGGCTCTGCCAGTGTCACGCTTTTTCAGCTGGCAGCTCTGTCCACGCTCCCAGATCTTCGATTTCACCATTGGCAGGCCATTGGCAGGCCATTGGCAGGCCATTGGCAGGCTGGAAAACCGCAGCCTAGCGGACGGTCTTGGTCTTGCGCGCCTAGCAAAGGAGAATAAGGAGATACGACACGGTGCAAAATGTGACTTCTGAAGTGTCTTCCAGCTTGTCATGCAGTTATGCATGTTGTGCAAGGAGTTTTCTCACTTGTCTGACTTTGCAGTTTGCAAAGGTTTGCAACGAAAACATGGCTTCTTGAAAAAATGCAGTCTGGGTCAAGCTGGGCCTTGGCTTCTTGCTTCAGGCGGTTGATTTTGTCCTGTGATGATTTCTGGTGGGTCATCGGAACAAACAGCTCTTCAATACCGGTCAATACTCAACGACTCGAAATGTTCATCACGAACCAACCGCAGTCCTGCGCACTCTCTTGGGGATCTGAGACATTGGCGCAGCGATGTTCGGGGCTTGGCGGGACTCGCTGCGCTTTCTGCGGTCCCTCGTCTTTCTCCACGCCTTTCTTCACCGCCAACGCCTCGGCGTCCTCCGTTCGCCCCGTTCGCCGCGCCCAGCGATTCGTTCGCGCCTCGGGCAGGGCCTCGTAGGACTCGTAGCCTTCGCCAGGCGCCGCGGAAGCTGCGGAAGCTGCGGAAGCAGCTGCTCCGAGGCACTGATCCACGTGCTCTTCGATGGTCGAGGGCGGAAAATCCAAGTTGCACACAGGGCACGTCACCACTGCGCTCGCTGCGCTCGCTGCGCTCGCTGCGCTCGGACGCCCTGGTGTATCCGAAGCCGGTGAGTCCAGGTCAGACTTCGGCTCAAGGAGATCCTGACATGAAATCCAGAAAAAGAAACGCAAATGCTATATCTTAAATATATAAATCTATATAATATATCTATATAATTTCTATATGACAGATCCAACAGCTTTCTCCGTCTGGTTTGAACATGAGTCTATACATCGGCACAGTCTATCAATTGTTTCAATCCTGTGACTCTCTCTGAAGTACTGATTGACTAAGATTTCAGTGCCAAGCTACATGATCTCCATAGCATCCCGAAGCCGAGGCCTTTGCTGGGATCCAGCTGAGCGCTTCTTCCAAGGCGGTCAAAAAGGCCTCTTGAACTCCCTGAAGTCGTTCCCGATGAAATTCGTAGGCGCTCCAAAAAACATCGGAAGCTTCAGGCGGTAGCTGCATTTGAAGCAACGATTCCAGGAGCTCCTCAGGAAGAACATCCGTCATATCCGTCCCATTGATCTCCAGTTTTTCAGACACTGCAGTCTGCGGTTGGCTGTTTGTGAGACATTCCTCCACGTGTTGTTCTAAGATCGATTCCGGAAACTCCACGTCACAGACAGGGCAAGCCCGGTACGTGGCTGCGCGGGGGGCCCCTTTCTTGCGGCGGTTCCGCGACACGGGCACAGCATGTTCAAGCAGGGAGCCCAAGGTGTATTTAGAGGTCTCGGGCACCAAATACTGTGCTTCTTCTGGGGAGAGAAACTCATCCAAATCATTCACCAAATCATTCACAGATGTCAATGCTGTGTTTCTTTCGGGCAAAGATTCAGATAGGAAATCTGCCTCCTGTCGAGCTTGGCTCATCGAATCCCAGCGCCAAGCAGGAACTTCTATGCCGCTTGAGCTCAGAGAACTCGGTGCATTCAATGCATTCAGGTGCTGTCGCTTGTGTAGCCTGCAGGGCACTGCAGGGCTACAAAACAAAAAGAACTAATGGCTAAACAAAGCCTTTGCGCAACTCAATTTCATTTAAAATATTTGAAGGACAGAGGAATAGTACACCATTGATAAACCTTTCCGGCAAGAGACTCCAATGTCCGACGCATGGTAAATGAAGCACCGCACTCAGCACACGTAAGGAGCGTCGTCTCTTTCGGAGGCTGCACTGCACAGAACGACGCCTGTCGGAGATGGACAAAAAACACGGCTATGAGTTATGAGGTCAATGCATCTTTGAGAATCTATGAGTTACCTGCCCACAAATACACACAAACTAAAAAATGTAATAGAATGATTTAATAGAATGTATGTGTTTTATGCCAAGTTTGATCTCAAGTGCAGGGCTGTGAGAAGCACACCACAATTACTTTCCCACTGGGCATGGATAGAAATGAGGAGCGGAACGGACATCTCTCAGAATTGGCTTGACATAAGGAGCTGACTTTATTTGAGAAAGCAACCTGCCTTAGGTTGAGCACGCTCTTCACGTGCGGCTTGCAGTTCTAATCGATATGACTCGATTGCAGGCCCAACTGCCGCCATGAGACCCAAACGTTTGAGCACCAGATCCAGTTGCGCAGAGGACAGAGGTGCTATGGACTCCGTTTTGACACAAACTTCTTCGCTGTCGTCCCACACGGGGCTGTTGTCCAATTCCTCACAGTGCCCGTTGCAGTAGATCCAATAACCATGCCAGGCCCGACACGGAGCATTCTCCGGTGGTTCAGGTGCCTCCCGTGGTCCTGGAAACTGCATGAAACTGCGCCACAGGGCTTACCGGAAACAATTAGCAACAGCAATAGTGACAGTCACTCAATGATGTGATGGGATGCCCTTTTATTCAAGAAAAATGTACATGGCGGCGTTAAATTCTCGTGATGAGAAAGGAGGATAAGAAGGGAAAGGAAAGTAGCACATGTGCATTGATGCCATGTTCCCAAGGAGATTTATAGAATCATGGTTCTGCCCTCAGCTGCAAGGAGCAGACTGGAACAGAGATCCAAGAACCAATAAATGGGAACACAAAAAACAACAAATGGTGAGCAAGGGTTTCCCGAGTTCTGACTCGAAACATGGTTCAAACAGTTTTTGATACTGCCCAAACTGCCCAAACTGCCCAAACTGCCCAAACTGCCCAAACTGCCCAAACAGCTGGCACATGGGAGTCCTGCTTCCCATCGCTCCTTCCGACGACCGTTAGGGGCTTCCTCTTGCCGCAGAAATTCATCGTAGGCGCAGCCACGCTCAACCACCGCAGGTTCTTTTAACTTGACACCACCTGGTCCACGAACACAAGCCAATTGTCTCAAGGCTGAAGAAACTCGTTCGGTTTGTTCACCTTGAACTTCGACATCAAAAAACTGTCCTTTGCTATGAACTGTGCCACCAACTCCAAGGAGACTTGTGAGAGACTGGCACAAGGCACGTGCGTTGCCTTTCACGCCATTGATGATGGTCACACGTTTGCCTTTGGCACGGCGCTCAATCGCCAATGGCAGTTGGCCACCTTTGTCAGCATAGACGGCAAAGCCGCAGGCGGGAAGCGCCATGGCCCTCAAGCATGGCCCTCAAGCATGGCCACAAGTGGCCACAAGCGAAACTGTGAAAACTGAGAAAACTGAGAAAACTGTGGTGAAAACTGTGAAATTTATCCAAATCTGTTGCAAATCAATGGTTTCTGAAGAGTTTCAAGCGGCTTTAGAACCTTTTTGGGCGCAACCAGAAGTGGACTTGGTGGGATCTCTTAGGGTCTTTTGATGTCTCTTGGCACTCATCATCTATTGACTCATGGAAGCTCACTGCAGCATACCCAAATAGTATCAAATAGTATCAAATAATGATTCATCTGATGGCTTCTTTTGCCTGGTCCTTTGTCCATCAAACTTGTCCCAGTCGCCTTGAAAAGTTGGTGGTAAGTTTGGATTCTCGGACAAGCCTTCTGAGCCATACATTGGTCCACACATTCGTAGAACACTTCAAGGTCTGAACTTTCCCATGCATAGCATAGAGATGCATAGAGTAAGTTTGTTTCCTGGCCATAGAATCCATGTATTTCTCTACATTGACGCTACATCTCATGCATTATCTGAATGGCTTGACAGGTCGATCCTTGCCCTCAAGCACGCTCTGAATCTCGGCCATCTGCTCCTCTAGTCTCAGTCTCGTGATTTGAATGGAGATTCATGGAGTATTCTTGGATTGGATTTTTTGGATTGGCTTCATTGGCTTCATTGGCTTCTGTAATTATCTGTGATTTCAATATATTCAATGCCATTTTCAATGCCATGATGGAGCCAAGGTCTGGGGATATCAAGTGGCTCCTGCAGCACATCCATCCCTGTGTGAGCTCCTCTCTCCTGGCCCAAAGGTGTGTGAAGAATCACAGGTAATCAGCAGGTAGTGAAAGCAAACGAAAACAACAAAAACTGTTTCAAGCATTTTCAATCCATGTTGACATCTTGTTTCAAGTTTTTCTTGAACTTGTATCAGGCCTCTGGCTCAGCCAGTCCATGCCTGCAGGCCTGCAATTTCGAGTGAAATCAAGCGGAAGAGCTGAATTTCCTCAGCTTGGAATTTTCAATGGCCTGATGCTCTTCTGCTGCCCTCGAAATGTCCTGCACTGAACAATTTAAAAGAGGGAAAAAGGAGAAGGGAAGCATCACCACGAGCAATACGAGTAGCCGTACAAGTAGCAAACCACGAGTAGCAATTACAGTAGTGACAGCACAGTAATGAGAATAGCACCGAATGCAGCAGCGATTTGAAATCCGAAAGCGTTTCATCCCACGGCTCCAGCTTCACGTGGCTTGGCACTGCATCCTCAGCCCATGTTGAAAAGTCGCAGTTTGGACCACATCGGACCACATCTTCCAAAGTTGTCATATCTTCATATCTGTCATATCAAGTTGTCATATTTTTGAATGAATTCATCATATCTGTCATATCTTCCTGATGAATTCTAAAACGTCGGATTTCTCATGGTTTCTCTGTAGTAACTCATGGCTCAACATGGCTGAGCTCCAATCCCCTCGGCATTCCACCGTGGTGAGGTTCACTTGACTCCTGTAAAAGGCTTCCCAAACTGATGTCACATGAGGGTGAGAGATAGCGAGAGACAGTGAGAAGCCCAAAAAAGGGACCTAAAAGCATAACAAATGAAGCCCAAAATTAACAAATCATTGGAGCAAGAGAAACCCTGCAAAATTTCGAAACAAATGCAACATGGATTACGTCTTGTTGAAAACCTCTCGTTGAAAGCGGTGAGAATCACCATCACTCACCATCATTCGCTCGATGGAGAATCTCAGGACCACTGTTCTCGCTTAGCATTACCAATTGTTCCTGTCAGCAATTCGCCAAAATGTGGATGATGCATAGGCAAAGTTCTCAAAAGTTCCCAAAGGTTCTCAAAAGTTCTCAGCTTCCCACACGTCTCAGTCCAAATTCACTCACCATTCAAGTCATGACTGCGCGATCCATTTTTTGTCGATTCCCGAAACCATCTCAGAATCCCATGGGAAATTTCAATCATCCCATAGGAAATCTGAAAAACCACCTGAAAAAAAAAAAGAATTCTTCGACTTTCCGGGCATCTCCAGGCGCTCCTCACGACGCGCACCAGCTCCGCCAGGAGCTTCGTCAGCGCCTTGGCAAGACATGACCAACTCAGCCGTGCAATGATGGACCAACTCCACGATGCTTTTCACATTTTTAGGGACCACAAGGGTCACAAGGGTCACACACTGCTCACAGCTTTCACTTCTTCTGGTGGAGCCATCTCGTCCTGGCAAGCTGAGCTGCTGATGGGAAGATAGAATGACAAAGGCTGCAATGCTGAAAGCTTGAGGAAAAGAAAAACGAATCTTCGGATCTTCAACTTTTGATTACCCTCTGGTCACAAGTGAGGAGAGTTGCTGAAGCAAGGCTGTCCCCAGAATCGTAGTTGTTCTCGGTGAAGACTTTCCGCAGCCTCTCAGCCTACAGCAGCTTGAGAACTCGACATAACGCGTTTAGAACTCGCTTCAACGGACTAGGCGGATGCCGCCTTGGCAGCTCTGGCTTGAAGCTCTTCCTCCTTGCAAGGATTCAAGAATGGCGCCTACGCCGCATAATATGTATATCTGTAATTATCTGTATATGCATATGTCACATTATATATCATTGTATCACATCTTGATGCACGTTCTCACTTGTCCGGAGTCATGTCAAGAGTCATGACATGTTAGAGTGTTACAGTCTGTCACTCGCGCTACCCACCCTGATATCCCAGAAACTTCTCATAGAACGTCCTCCAGTTCCTCCTGTTCCTCTTCTCCCTCAGGTTTAGGTGCCTAAGGTTGATGCAAAACTGTCAAAACCGCACAGGGCAATGACGAGCAATGCTGTTTACATGCAGTGCTACACAGCTTCGCAGGAAGGAAAGTTTTGCACAGCTCAGGATGCTCAGGTTCAAGCCACATAGTTGGAAGTGTCGTAGTCCGCTGCTGACAAGTTCTGACGACCCACAAACAGTGTGGGTACGTCGCAGACCTGCTTTGAAAAACCATCGAGTTGTGAAACTCAGGAGGAACTTCACAATGCTGCACCGGAGAATGAGCCTCAACTGTCAAGGTGCGAAGTCGGCTGCACCTCCGAACTACGCCTTGGTCACACGGTTTGCAGAGTCTCGCAAGGCCTTTGAGGATTTTGAGGTCTCGACCCAACAGGAACTCAAGGCCGGTGTGGCCCACTGGATTGGCGTGAAGCTCCTGGTAGCTGCAGGATGCGAAACTGTGAACCCCAGCCAAACAGAGCCGAGCTGAATCTCAGGTTAACAGTTCAACCACCGAAAGATCTGAACATGTCCAGGTTTGTGACCGGCATGTAACGTCAAAATCTAAACTTCCCCTGAATTCCCCACCTCCAACTGATTGCTCTGGCGTAGAGTCAAACAGATCTGCGCTAAGCCTTTCCGGAAGTCATCCAAGCACCAATCAAAATCTGCCGATCGGTGGCAAATTTCATACATTGACCTTGTAACATTCAAAACAAGCACCATGCAAAATATGCGGCACCGTTGTCACTGATGTTGGACTCCCGGATATCCAAAACCTGCGAAAAGTGCCATCATGTGCCATCTCTCACTCTTTGACCAGATGAAAAGTGGTGCAAATACACTGTGATTCAACTGTGATTCAACTGTGATTCAACTGTGATTCAACTGTGATGCACCTTAATGTCCGGATTGCTGGACAGGAAGGATGCCAAAGCCTGCCACAAAATCCCAAGCCACGGAGCCACGGCTTTGCAAAAGCACATCCGAGAGCAGCAATTCCTACCTCTCCACCGCGATTTCGGATTGGGCATGCGCTGGGATCTTGATCTCGTACCTGAACACTTGGGGGAAACAGTCCCGAAAGCATTTATGGCATCGTCAAGCTCAGGTCAAGGCCCCACAACAAAAAAAAAAAGGTGGAATCAATCCATGTTGTGAACAACGACAGTTCCAAAGATTTTGTTTGCCCTGGGCACAACAAGGCAACGCCCGTCGTACTCCAAGTTTATGCCAGCCTTCGGATTGATGAAAAAAACAAGACATGAATCACACTTGCCAAAACTGAGAACGATAATTCTGGAGCGGGTTCCAGATGTTGATTGCACCATTTGAGTTTGGCCTGCGCCAAGGGCTGCGGAATGACCGTCATCACCAGGTCCTCAAATCTCACAACCAACTTGGACCAAGGCCGATGTCAAACCAGCGCTGTTTCATCGATTCCTGCAAATCCTTCGGATACCAATAAAACAAAATCAAAGTGCATTCAGAAAGCTAAGGCATCTGCACAAACACAATACCATGGACCAAGATACTTCCGGAGCAAACACAATGATCGCGGCAGATACCAACCATGCATCAATGTTAGCAGCTGCTACCAAGAATACAAAATGGATCAAACACGTTGTGAGGAGATGAGAAAAACACAGCATGTTTGAATCTCGCAAAAGGCAAAAACGGCCAAGATTGCGACAGTCCCTATCAACTGAGCACATTCCTACTGTTGTAAGTGTTGGTTCAAGAAGCCTTTATGGATCTTCTTCAGCAGTTTCGGAAAATCGGTGCGAATTGCTTTGGATGTCACAAATCTTCACTTTTTTTCCATCCAATCTATCCACTCGCCTCAAGTGGCAATCTGCCAAGAAAAGTCAACTGCAGTTCCCGGCATCGCTTGCCAGGTCCTTCCAAAGAATCAGTTGGCTCAGTTGAAAATGTCACCTACGCACGAAAGGTCGATCACCCGGCCTTTCGGTAGTCATTCGCCATTCCGGCACTGGCGCATTGACCCATTCTGCGACTATGTATTGCAAGTGGCCCTTTTCTTCCAAAGTCTGGTAAAGAGAAAGTCTCCTGTTCCCGGTGTAGGTCCACCACCGTGCTATACCCGGAGACTTCTCAGGATGAGCATGCCAGGTGATTTTGATTTTCTCAATTTCCTCAACTTTGCAGTCTCCAGAAAGAAGTTTCTCCAATGTGTCATCCAATGAGTTGCCATCTGTGAACTTCTTGCCGATGGAGTCTTGACTAAAGGTGATCTCACTCGGACGAATCTTCCAGAGCCTCCAGGCACGCGGAAAATGCGATTTTTTGTTCCTAGATTTTCTGAGAAAATCGAAACCTCAAAACTTTGTTTTGGTCCTTCCCTTCACTGCGCCTTGTACCATCTGCCATGTTTGGAATGCGGTTGCCAGGGCGGGTTTCGGAGTGCCCCCAACAACTCAGAACACGAGGCTTGTACGGCTGGGAAATCACCTCCATGAAGTCAGAGCCTGGGACCAAGCCGAAGCCGTGAGTCTGGCAGTGGTGGTTGCATCTGCTACAACCAATGACAATGTGGACATGCTAGGGGATGAATTTACAAGGATGTATGCCAAGTTGGGATCTAGTTTCTTAGGCATAAATTTAGTCTGGAAACCTTTTTTTTGATCAGGTAACAAAGATGCACCCCATGCATACAGTAAACATCTGATAGAGTTGCATGACTAAACCTTGGTCGCACGCTGCTTAACAGACATCCGGACTTTGCGAAATGACGCCCTGCAACAGACTCACCATCACAGCCCTAAATCCTAGGTTCTTCCAAACAGGCAAAACAGGCGGAATTCAAGCATGTTCTGTGATATTGAGAGTTATACAATGTTCTCCTGGGTATAAACTTGGACAAGGAACAAAAGGCGGTAGGATTGATGTTGGTGCACCAGTGCTCCGAAGGGCTCTGGATACTCTTCGGATAGGACAAGAAAAGATGACTGAACTTCCGGCACTTGTGCCAGCCACGATATGACAAGTCGGCCCATGAAGGCAACCAGTCAACTCCATGATATCCATGGTGGTCGATGCAACCTACACCGATGCTTTTCGAAGCATCCAGACTTCCGGTTGGATGCTCTTCATACTCTGGGATCGCTTCCTCGATTTTCGACTCGACGATCCCAACATCTTCGACTGGCGCCAAAACTGGCTCCTTGCTCTCCATTTTGGCAAGACGCCCTTTAGCTCGCTTCAGTTTGTTCTGCAGCTTGTTGCGGCCACTGTTCTTGGTGATAATCAAAGAGCCGTCTGCATCTTTCTCCTGCGCCCAGTGTGCCATGGTGAGAATTATCTTTGTATTTGAGATTATAGTATGCATTTGTAGCAACAGCATCAAAGAAGGAACATATGTACCATATGTACATAATTCATTCAAACGGCTCTCCTGCAGTGCTTCTTCAACTCTTTGGATGGCTTCAGCCAGCTCGCCATCGACCACCGAATCCAGCAGATTACACAAGTCTTCTGCTGCAGGAACTCTTTCGCTTGGAGCAGGAGTCGGAACCTCCAGCGAGACCTCTTCTGGTGGGACCTCCAGAATTTGTGGTGCCGTTTCTTTGGGCTTGACGTGGAGCTCGTCCGCCCAGGAAGCAAAGCTGAAGTGAGAGCTGAAGCTTCTGAAATCCACGGACACAAGGCGTTGGAGCATGGCCATTTGAGGACACAGCTGCTCGTGACTTCGGTCGGATTTTTGGCACTTCTCACTGCAGTATCGCAGAATGCCACAACCACTGCAGTTTCGTGAAGAAGACAATACCTCTTGACCTCAATTTGCTACAATGTTGCGACTCAAAGGATGGGAACAAGCAACAATGCCACAAAAATAGCTAGTGAGGAGCTTGGACATTAGGGGCAGCTGGGTCTTTCCGTGTTTTTCGGGATGCTGTTCAAAGCGTCACTTGATACTCAGAGTGTTTTGTAATATGATACCAATATAACTATAACATACTGCAAAATCTTGCCATGAAACTAACCAAGTAGAATATGTCTATTGGCCACCATCTACCAAAAAAACAAACAAACTGTCCACGAGACTGCGGGGTTTGGAGGGCTGGTTTTGCCACGCAAAAGATCATGTTGCGTGAACATAATAGATCTCCGGTGGAAAGCTGCTAACAATGGAGAATGTTTAGATGACAAAATGGTCAAGCAATCCTGGTTTTAAACGACTACAGCAAATCCACGCAGAGAGTAAAATGAGCGGCCCTGACGACCAAGCTCAATCAAAAACCCAAATCTTTGCAACCAAGATCAACCGAGTCACCGCAGCCACCACAATTGGCCTCTCCCGTGGAGCAGTTGAATCCCTGAGCGATGAGAACTTCAAGTGAGGCACTAAAGGAATAGACCAAAGAGTTCTTCTTCACAAGCACCTGGCCAGTTCCACTGGTGATGTCAACGTCATTCGCCTCTGCATATAGAATTGCCAGGGTAGAGCCTGCTTCAATCTTGGAGCTTCCAGGGACCAAAGGCTCGTCTGATAGCAACAAGACTTCCACATCGCAGACCTCAGCTGACTGATCTGCAAATTTTGTTCGAAGTTTGATGCTTTTTGCCGCATCCACACCAGAGGAGACCATGAACGAATGGGCATCTGCGGTGCGTGGAAGATCAACCGAGATGACTTGCCCCACCAAACACCAATGACGTGAAGGGACTCTGTCAGCGGTCCGAAAGTAGAACTGCGCATTTGGATCATCCTGCTTTGCACTCAAGCTTTCACTGCAGGGCAAGCACATAAAAGGGGGAAAATCGATATGATTTCCCAAGCCAAGCTGATTGCACTCTGCACTGTTCCCAAGCTCTGTACAAGAAAAACCGCAGGGACAAGCAGTGGTCAAATCGTAGTTTCCTCGTGCAGCAGCTTCCCAGGCCAACTTTTGCGGTAACGGCTGTTTGCCTTCGATGCCAGGCTGCAACTCATGGACTTCAGGAACTCGCTCGGAGTTGGACAGGAACTTGTTCCCTGACTGTCGCACTGCCTGATGTGAACTCCAAGCACCCGCTTTTTCATGCTGCTGGCGGTTTGCAGAAATTTTGTCCTGCAGGTCTTTTGGGCCATGTTTCTGCAATACTTCGCGCATCTTCATGGCTTTTGTACTTGTTTCGTCCATCACATCTGCCAATAAGTTTCTGGCAAAAACCGAGCCTTCCACCAGAACACTCCCGCTGTAGTTAAACCCGACCCGTACGCCAAAAACATTTTTGAGGAACCGGCAACAGCTGATTGTGGCATCCGACCCGCCCTTGACCAGCACGCCGATTCCAGGCCACGGGTTTGAGGTTCCCTTCATGGTCCCCTCAAAAGTGCACCGGTTTAACACTGCCGCGCAGCCATCGTCAATGCTGCAAGCCAATCCTCGAGAGTGCTTGATGCTGCAGTTTGACATCGACAAAACAAGCCTGCCATTCCAATCCAAATCCTCTGCTCGAGCCCTTGCCAACATAGATGTCTCTTGGCCCATTTTAGTTGCTTCCAGTCTGCCGCGCCAGCCTGGCATCCCAGGACCTTCGCAACCTGTATCTTTCCCAAGTTTCTTGCTTTCCGGAGTTTCAAAGTCTCCTGAAGCCATGACACCTTCATTGGTGGAGTGTTCAATCAATACATCTTCCATAACAACACTGCGGGCTCCTGCGTATGCACACACGCCTTGCCATACCTGGCTGAACTGTGACCGTCGGATCTCCACTTGCCCCATCCCTCTCACCTCCACGGCGTGTCGACCGCTCCGGCGAAACTGGCAGTCTTCAATGGTGCAGCGGCCTTCAGCTGCTGCGATGATCCCAACTTCACAGGTGTCTTCCACAATGCATCTGGAGAGCGTCAGCCACCCCGTGCTTCCTTTCACGCCAAAAGCGGCATATCCCAAGTCATACTTGCCTCCATCAGTCACTCTAACGTTGCTCAAGTGAAGCCGGGCACCACAAACTGACAGAACATGTCTGTGGCTCTTCAAAAACGTGACATGTCCCAGGCCCACAATTGTCAAGTCGTGGGTCACCCTGTGAGGCACCAGTGCAGGGCATTGGTAGTCACCAGGCTGCAGTACCTCGGCAAAGCACACTGCAGCAAGACCGCTTTGCGGCCTATATAATCCTATATATATATGTATCTTTATATGTCATTATATGTCATTATATGTCAATGTTTCTCTCATTGGAAAATTGTGGTAGGAAGTCTGCTGTCTAGAGTGGCCCCGACTTAAAGGGCACAAAGAACAATTTTGATTTCCGTTGCCTGTATCACTGTATGACCCTGTAAGTGTACGCCTGCAAAAGACTGGGGGACCAAAAACCAAAAAATAAGCTTCGGTGGTATCCCCAACAGCCGCAACGTTTTATTTTTACAAATCTTTCTGAAGCGAACTGCGAAGCCGAGCGCTGGAAACCTTGTCCTGACCTGGCCCTGCACCAAAGACCTGCTCTGCAACCTTCTCCTGACACCGTTGAACCTGACTTGGCTTTGCACCAAGGCTTCCTGGAACCTTCTCCGGAACCTTCTCCGGAACCCTGTTGAACCTGACCTGGCTCTGCACGAAAGCCTCCCAGACCTTACCTTCTCCGGAACCCTGTTGAACCTGACCTGGCGCTGCACCAGCCTCCCGGAACCTTCTCCAGAACCTTCTCCGCAACCCTGTTGAACCTAACCTGGCTCTGCACCAAACCTTCTCCGGAACCTTCTCCGGAACCCTGTTGAACCTGACCGGGCCCTGCACCAAAGCCTCCTAGACCTCCGGAACCTTCTCCGAAACCGTGGCTCTGCACCAAAGGCTGCGAGGCCGTCTCCGAACCAAACCTGACTTGGCTTTACACCCACGCTTCCTGGAACCTTCTCCAGAACCCTGTTGAACCTGACCTGGCTCTGCACCAAAGCCTCCCAGACCTTCTCCAGGAACCTTCTTCGGAACATTGTTGAACCTGAACGGCTGCACCGAAGCCTCCCAGACCTTCTCCGGAACCTTCTCCGGAACCCTGTTCAACTTGACCTGGCTCTGCACCAAAGCCTCCCGGAATTTTCTCTGGAACCTTCTCCGGAACCCTGTTGAACTTGACCTGGCTCTGCACCAAAGCCTCCCGGAATTTTCTCTGGAACCTTCTCCAGAACCCTGTTGAACCTGACCTGGCTCTGCACAAAAGCCTCCCAGACCTTCACCGGAACCTTCTCCGGAACCCTGTTGAATCTGACCTGGCAACGTACCAAAGGTCGGTTCTGTATTAAAGCCTCCCTGGAACCTTCTCCCGAACCCTATTGAACCTGACTTGGCTTTCCACCAGGCTTCCTGAAACCTTCTCCGGAACCTTCTCCGGAACCCTGTTGAACCTGAACTGCCTCTGCACCAAAGCCTCCCAGACCTTCTGCGGAACCTTCTCTGGAACCTTCTCCGGAACCCTGTTGAACCTGACCTGGCTCTGCATCAAAGCCTCCCACACCTGTTCCGGAACCTTCGGAACCTTCTCCGGAACCTGGTTGAACCTGACCCGGCGCCTGCACCAGTGCACACCGGAGCTATTCTGGGCTGAAGACCCCATTAGCTTACGCCCTTGAGGAAAAACAATGGAAGTTTAATCTGCGCAAATATGTTTTGTGTCATCTAGTGTGTGTGTGTGCAATCGTCTTTCAAGCAAAATGACACTCTGCAACAATATGCAATGCTTTGTTTTTGCATGTATACAAGCACGTCTCGTTTGATAGTTTCAACATCTTCATACAAGAGCTTCTTAGAGAACTTCACCAGGATCTCCACAAAGGATTTCCTCACTCCTCTAATACCAGTACCAGATCTTCATACCAGGACCACCGTGGCACAACAAGAACGATCCAACATGCGAAGAAAGTTCGGAGATGTCTATGCGAGAGATCTCAATATGAGTGCTGCGCTGCAACGAGAGCAATCTGACGTGCACAAAATGTGAAACAGGCTTCTGCGAGCGAATGTTGCAAATTCATCAAATATTGCACATGCAGTTTGTCAATGAGGTCTCCAAAGTACTGAGCCGGCCACGAACACTGCACATCTGAAGTCTTGCACATGGCATGCTGCCATGCAAACTGATCACGACGCGCTGCACGTTTTGCAGGTTCAAAACATAATGCAGGTTTACCAAATATTGCACTTGCCACGCAAGAAGACCTCCAACGGCACCTCACCCGCAGCTGCCAACAATTCGCAAGCTGCACAAAATACTGCGCCTGCGACACGATACGTACATAGCTTCCAAAAATGGAATTGCCAGCGTGGCGAGACAGCCTCTAGAAACGTATAGTGCAAAGCTTCTTTCAACGAAAGAGCGAGGAAATGTTGTGCTGCAAGGGCCACCAATCCACCGAACATTTTCTATTTTCGCAGGGACAGAAGGCGTCACCACACTGTTTAGGGAAAAACATTCTCACTGACGAAAACCATCGAAAACCTGTATAGCAGCCTTGGCCCCAAGGGAGGAGGAGGTAGGGAAACAAAGAGCAAACACAGCAAGGAAGACAAGTGGGAAAGGAAAATTCATCCCAAGGCCACACGCAACGCAAGCCCGGGTTGAAAATCCCCGTCCGTAGTGTTTCTGGAAAAGGCTCCTTTTGGAGCAAGCCGGCCTCTCAATCTACAGGGGCCATTTACAGAACTCCTTGAAATTCGAGAATTGAATGGAATCCAGTTCCGTCCGCAAACCAACTTGACCGGAAAAAAATGTATTTTTCTGTAAGGCCAAGGCTGCACTTCTCTGACACTTATGAGTCTAAGCGCGCCTGCTAGTGTCAGCTGAATAGTAGTAGACTAAGCGCATCTTGTGTTGAAGAGAATCTGGATGTGAATCTTTCTGTGCAAGTCTGCCAGCGCAATTGTCCAAGCAACCCTCTACAGTTCTCCCTGCCTCAATTTCCATGAAGAATAACATCCTAGTCCTATTTCACATTTCTTTACATTGGGACTAGCGTGTGGCATGCAACAAATCTCTTCAAATAGCTTGACTTTCCAGCCCAAGTCACTATGAACTTGATCTGCTGCATTGCCAAAGTAGAACTGAGGCGCGAAGATGTGCTGACTGACGCGATCTCATGCTGTTGTGGCACAGGCTTCGCAGACTTTGCAGCAACAGCTCCGAGCAAATCAATCATGGAAGGTTCTGCTTTTGGAAGTAGCGCAAGGGCAACACAAGTATGGAAGGCAGCCTGATTTATGTCCTCTTGGCTTGCAACTTCTCCCTCCCGAAAAATAGCACACGCTAGTCAAAAGTGCGACTTTGCATTGGCGGGTTCAAGTTCGACGGCCAACTCAGCATCGCACTTTGCTGGATCCCACTTCCGTTGCTTCAAGAAACAGAGAGCCCGGTTGCAAAGACACTTGGTCAGCTCTTCAAGTCCTTTCGGAGTCTTGTGAGAAGACAATTGCCTTACAACTGTGTTGTAGCCGTCAACAGCAACATCCAGCTCACCTCTGGAAAATGCCTCGTTGGCTTTGGTCTTGACCTCCAAAAACTCATCCAAGGAAGAGTCTTCGAGGACCTCCAAATTGCCCGTCTGTATCTTGAAAACTTCTGGCTTGCCAGTGTCGCTATCGATTTCCACCGTCACACGCTCCAAGTCTTCCTTCTCTTGAGCGGCAATGACGCCCAGCCGTCCGTTCAAGCTCAGACCTTTCTTTGATGTCAATCCTTTGACTCTGACACGCTGGCCAACCTTGCAATCGTCCAAAAGCTCTGCCAGATTGTTTTGACCTTGCACCTCTGCCCGGTTTTCAGCCTTTGTTTGCGGTGCCTGATACTTGCCTGCTGCTATGCTTCCAGCAGGGGGAAGACTTCTGCAACCAGGCAAAAATATGTGGATCTCAGCGGGGTTGTCCACTCGTATTCCGCGCTTTCCGTCCATCATGATCTTCAGAAAAGGTTCTGCGATGATCACTGTGCATCCATTTGGTAGCATTCTTTCAGCTGATTGCTGATCAACCACCCCTCTGAGATTGTAAATGCCACATTGAACGGCACTTCCATAGGCGTCTTGCAGAATTGTGGTGATTCCAACTTGGTGACAAGGCTCCCCGACCACTTTGCATTCTAAACGCATGCCTTTCATCGTCTGAAAGAGTTTGAGCTGGGAAATTGACATGGGTTTCAAGACATCCCATGAACTATTTTCGCTGGACTTCTGCACAGAATGATTTGTGGTACGCATCTCCACAGTTGACTTGGACTTGTCTTTGCCCTTCTTGGCTAGAAGCTCATGGCGGTGAAACTCTGAAACCTGATGCTCGATAATGAGCATTTCGGAGCTTGTCGGCACACCCCAAGATCCCAAGAACTGAAACCGAACATCATCGAACACCTCATCTTCTGCACTGACTACAGTCCTATCACGAACGGTTTCAAGCAAGGCTTCAACCAAAGGGTCTTCACCAGAGCATTTCAGGGATTTCTTTCCACGTGTTGCCTTTCTTGAGTTGACTTTAATTTGTGCAAACATTTGCGCTGAATTGGCCAGCGCTGTCAGCATAGTCTTCTTGCCTTCTTCGCTGAGGTTTTCATACTCTTGCTGCACTCCAAACTCGCAATAGGTCCGCAGCACCTTTTCCCAGCATAAGTTTCCCTTGGCAGAGAGCTCTGGGAGACTTACATGCTGCGTTGGCATGGCCCTATTCCACTCACCATCAAATTGAATGCAACGGATTTGCAAATGAATCAAGTTCTGCCATATCAAAATGTCCTGTATGTTTGACCAAATGGTTGACCATCATGCATCCGACCTGGTTGGTTGGCACTGCTTTATGTATCTGTGGTCCAGCGTCTTCAGAAAATATTAATAGGAAACGGAAATCGAAACATGATCTATGATTGTCTATGATGTATGCATGCCATGAAAATTCTGTCAACTAAATGCTCAAATCTGCAGGACGAAAACAGCAAATTTCTGCAAAGCACGTCTGAATTGTCTGTGTTGAATGGAATAGTAGTGCTTGGAACAAACATCTTCACAGCTGCCCAAAAAACACCCAGAAGGAGTTATTGTTATTGGTTTTACATTTGAAACAAATTCGTGTCAAACCTATCAAGTTCGAAAACGGATTCTGTTTTTTGAACAAGAACGTTTTCGTCTTGTCCTATGTTGCAAATGTGCCGCAAACAAATTTGCGTTTAATGATTAATGATGTGTTTTCTTCTGATATACCACTACAACAAAGCAAAATGTGCACAATAGCCAACATCTTTCCAGGCAGGTGAACAAACATAAGGCAAAAATCAAGATATCCACACTGGTCTTTAGCTGCACTCTGCACACAAGTTTGGTGTTTGTAGCGCCTGATCGCTAGGGTGCATTCACCTGCGATTAGCATATTCACGAATACCGACCCAACGACCGTTTGGAACCCCAGGCCCCAGACCATGTCTGAAGATTGTGCTTGATTAATTGCCTGTTTCAAATTTTCAAGACACGAGTGCATGAAAGACAAAAAGCACGCATTTAAAACTCAAAAAACACACAGTAGTCATGATATTCAGAAAAACGGTTGGAATGTGAAATGACGGTACCTGAATCAAATCGAATTTGCAAATATTGCATGTGGACATACCAACAACCATTTTGTCGTTGTTTTCTGCCCAAATACTAAACATGGTTTGATACAATGGGATACTAGGTTGCTCTTGCCAGAACAAATGACGAAATCAGAAGAAAAAAAAAACGGTGCCACATCAGGCCACATCATAAATTCCACATATAAAACGCATGCATAAATGCAACGGCAAGAATGTAATCAACGACAACTCCAAATTTACCTTCGTGTAATTCAAAGTGAACAAAAACATATTCAAAATTATTGTGCGCCATGACAAGTCTCCATGAATACAGCCAACATGGATGGTGTGAAGTACTTGATACATGAGACAGAACAAAACGATCAGGTCGAGGCTCTAATTCCAAAACAAAAATTCAACGGTTTTGTTTCCCCTGGGCACAACAAGGCACTGCCCATAGTACTCCAAGTTTATGCCTCCAGATTGCGGGGAAAAACAAGACATGATGTCACAGTTGCCAAGATTTCGAAGCATCTTTCCGGAAAGGGTTCCAAATTTTCATTGCACCACTTGGGTTTGGCCTGTGACAAGGACTGCGGAATGATGGAATGACCATCATCACTAGGCCCTGAAATTTCACAACCAAATTGGATTCCTGTTAAAGCATTCCGTTGAAGGCCGACGTCAAACAAACTCTGTCTGATTCATGGATTCGTGCATTTTTTTGTGATGCAAACGAACAATGCAGGTTCAAAGTGCCTCAGAAAACCAAAGCAGCTGCATAAACACCATACCATGAACACGATTTTTCTTTCAGAACGAAGACGATGATTGCAGCAAAAACCAACCATGCAGCATGCATCACTGTTAGCAGTCATTACAAAAATGGATCAAACACGTTGTGCAAAAAGGATCAACAAAACACATGTCTGAATCCGCAAAAAACAAAAACAACCAAGATTGCGAAAATCCATATCAATTGAGCACGTTCCTACCCTGCAAGTGTCTGAATCTGACAGTAGGCAAACACAGCCAGTCCAACAACCCATATCAACTTAGCACATTCCTATCGTGTAAATGTTGTTGCAAGATTTTTCTTCATCACTTTCAAAAAAATTGTGTGAGGAAATATTCGATATATCTGACGAACAGGTAAAATTTGATCCGACGGGCAAACCCAAATGCACATCACGCAAAACGTTTGCTGGGGAACGAGCTATTTCAACCCTTTCATAGTTTGTGTGCAGTGGAGGGAAGTGGAGTGCGAAGTGTGACGTGTAGAACATCAATAGTAGACTGTAAAATGTGAAGTGTAGAGTATAGAGTGCTGAGTGTGGATTGCAGCGTGTTGGAATGCAGCATGTGCAATGGGGATTGGGGAGTGCAGAGTGTGGAAACTGGAGTGTCACGTGCAGAGTGTAAAGTGAAGAGTGCGGAGTGCATAATAATGCGGAGATGATATGCGGAGTGTAAAGTGTGGAGTTTGGAGTGCACAATGCGGACGCAAAAATGAGGAGTGTGGAGTACGGAGTGTGACATGCGTAGTGTGGAATATGGAGTATGGAGTGTAGAGTGCCAAGTTTTAAATGCAGTGGGGATTGGGGAGTGTAGTGTGGAGTCTGGACTGTAAAATGTGGAGTGGGGAGTGTAGAGTGTTGAACCTCGGGTGGGAAGTGTTGAATGTTGAGTGTGGGGCGCAAAGTGTGCAGTGCCAAGTGCATGGACTGTGGAGTGCGCAGTTTGGGAGTGTAGAATATGGAGTGTGAAGCGTCGCGTGTGGAGTGTGGAGTAAAGGAGTAGAGCCGTGGAGAGCAGGGCGTGGAGAGCAGAGCGTGGAGAGCAACATGTTGAGTCTGGATCTGCAAGTTTGAACCACAAAGCCTGACGATCCACGTGTGATTTTTCCATCTGTGCCATTGCAACTTGTTGCAGTTCTCATCATGATTTACGCATGTCATGCTGCCAATGAACATGGACGAGACATGTTCGCGTTCTTCCTTCAAGATGTGAGTGTTCCGCTCTCATTTTGACTATCCAATCCAAGTCCAAACACATTGCCACAACCATTGTTGTTCTGGTTTCACCTTTTCCTGCGGTAAACAAAATGCGTGCCATGTTTCGTATGTGCCTGAAACTTCATTGTCAAAGGAAGTTGGGAAGCAATTTTCCGAGTTACGGATGAAGTGTAGTAACAATACATCACATCACAATACATCACATCACAATACAGCACATAACAGTCATTTTCATGGCTGCATGGTTGTTGTCACGTTTTGTCGCCATGTGCATAGAGAGACGCGGGTTAGCCACGTCATGCTGCAAAACGCATTATAATGGCTGCATGGTTGTTGCATGGGGGTTGTTTTGGGGAGGCAGCCGGAGCACGAAACTTTGTTCCCCACATCTTTGTGTGGGGTTCTTGGTTTTAATTCTGTATCCCGCCTCCGCGTCCTCCGCCTCCTCCTCCTCCTCCTCCGCCTCCGCCTCCTTTCACACACAACTTTGTCACACACCATCTTTCACCACACCACTTTGTCTCACACCATCTTTCAGACACCATCTTTCACACACCATCTTTCACACACCACTTTGTCACACATCATCTTTCACACACCACTTTGTCACACACCATCTTTCACACACCATCTTTCACCACACCACTTTGTCACACACCATCTTTGACACACCATCTTTCACACACCATCTTTCACCACACCACTTTGTCACACACCATTTCTCACACACCACTTTGTCACACACCATCTTTGACGCACCATCTTTCACACACCACTTTGTCACACACCATCTTTCACACACCATTTTTCACACACAACTTTGTCACACACCTTAAATCAACGCTTCCGCCGCCACGCATGTCAATACTTCCAGGTTACAGGTGCAAAAACACGCACCATAAACGAAACCAAAAACATTTGAAAAATATGTGACATGAAAAAGGTGGACATCAGTGAAGCTGCCGAAACACACCACTTGAACATTGAATTCAAACCAGCTGCAAAATAAACCAAAAACAAACCATGTCGACGATTTGGTTCACAAGTAGTTGTTGGAAACTCGCTTAGAAGGTTTTCGGGTACATTTGCATTTGGCATTTACAAAGGCTTAACCAAACTGAACACACGCAGGTTGCGCGAGTAGTTTTCGTTTGGAGTGTGTGTTTTTGGGCGAACTGTTTTTGCATTGCACATGCACATATTTGAGCATAGATTTTAGGGCGTGGCTAAAAGTTTTGTTCAACAAAACATCTCTTACGCATTAGATTTAAAGCGCTATCAACACGTTGACCGTTTGCATCTTTCACCGCACCATCTTTCACACACAACTTTGTCACACACCAACTTTCACCACACCATCTCACACAACTTTGTCACACACCATCTTTCACCACACCATCTTTCACACGCAACTTCGTCACACACCATCTTACACCACACCATCTTTCACACCCATCTTTGTCACATACCATCTTCCATTTTTCACGCACAGCTTTGGCGTGACACTTGGCGACATCCACCTTCGCTTCGCGTGGCACGTGTGGCACTTGGTGACATCTACCTCCGTTTTGCGTGGCAGGCATGACACTTGCGGCACTGGGCTGGATCTGGTGGCCCACTTGGGCGCGCTTCGGCGCGCTTAGTTGCGGGTGACGCCGCGGCACTTGGCGTGGCAGGTGTGGCACTTGGCGACATCCACCTTCGCTTCGCGCAGCAGCGTGGCACTTGGTGACATCTACCTTCGTGTTGCGTGGGCAGGCGTGGCACTTGCGGCACTAGGCTGGATCTGGTGGCGCGCTTGGGCGCGGCTAGTCGCCGGTGACGCCGCGGCACTTTGCGTGGCAGGCGTGGCTCTTGGCGACATCCACCTTCGCTTCGCTTGGCAGGTGTGGCACTTGGTGACATCTACCTCCGTTTTGCGGGGCAGGCGTGACACTTGCGGCACTGGGCTGGATCTGGTAGCACGCTTGGGCGCGCTTGGGCGCGCTTGGGCGCGCTTAGTCGCCGGTGACGCCGCGGCACTTTGCGTGGCAGCCGTGGCACTTGGCGACATCGACTTTCGCTTTGCGTGGCAGGCGTGGCACTTGGCGACATCCACCTTCGCTTCGCTTGTTTCCTATAAAACCTATAGCGCCGAAAACGTCGCAAAGAAATAACATCACAACTGAAGCAATGAAATGAAACAACAAGACAACTGCACTCAGTGGAGAAAGCGGCCAACATCTTTTTCACACAAAGATGGATGGATGCCATTCGGATTCAGTCCCAAGGTTTGCGTAAGAGCAGCGACAGAAAAATAAGATCGTAAAAGATCTGAGTCAACCACCACGAGGATTGAGAGGTGACCAAAGAGCCCCCGCTCCCAAGGAAATAAATGGCAATACGATTCCATAAAAGGAACGCAGAAAGGAACAAAAGGGTGGCAGAGGGAGGGTGTTCGAAAAGTCAGCCATACTGCAGGATTCAAAAAGCTGAGTAAAACCCTCAAGAAAAACTCAAAACCAAACAGACATCACAAGAAGCAAAACTGACATCACTGAAACAACGCACAGCAAATCACAACTCAAAGCAAGCAATCTGTTCAGTTGTTGTTTGCGCAAACGAGGGGTAAAACCCAAACGATGCTACTACTTGCGACAGTCTTTTGCGTACCGACCGACAGGGGCAACGAAAACGAAGCAGGTAAAACCGCAGCAGCGCAAGTTATAGCCAGGTAAAACTGGACGCAATGAGCAGGTACGAAAGCGACTACACGTAACGGCGACATTCTATAAACTGTACACAGGTTAACAATATAAACGCGGGGAGTAACATCCCATCCCCCACCAGGGGTTTCTTATGAAACAAACCCGTTGGTTCAGGCCACTTTACGTACTAAGTGTGAAGGATTTGGGTGCCTTGAGGGATACACTCTCCTACTTCTTGGTAAACTGACCTAATTCAGCTGCCTCGCGTAGTTTTAGCACAATAACTTGCTCCCAAGAAAAGTTAGGCTGATTCGCCTTCTGTGACTCTTGCAACATGAATAATGGACACATCGGTAATGGTGATGTGGTCACGCTCGAAGTGTGCCCACAGCACATCGTCTGCATAGCTCATGTCCTTTTCCATGAGTGAAATCTCACACTGCGTCTGGAAGGCCATGTGGTTGATCAGCAAAATGAAGTCACGGAGGTCTGCTGAGTCTTGCTGGACGACTTGTGGGGATGCTGTACATGCGATCCATGTGCCTGCGTCAGGCGTGCGGATCTCGAGGATAATCAGTTCTGCATTTGGCCCTATGGTGCACACTACTCCTCTTTCCTCTGGGTCAACAAAGGCAAGTTCCCCGTCCACGATGCTCAGGTGCCGCATGGCTCTTAGCTAGTGGGAGAGAGGAAAATATGCTCTTCCTCAACTTCATTGAAAGATGGACAGCCTGGAAGCTATAGAGGCGCATAATTACTCAAAAACACCAGAGATAGAATATGGCCTCAAACAATAGGTAGCCTACCTCGACCTGGCAGAATTAATTGGTGGCTTTACCGCAACCAAGCAAGAATTAAGGCATTTGCAGATTCTCGCCTTGTGTTCAAGGATGGAACATAGATAGTTGCAGTCAACCTAACAGAACCCCTTTATCAAATGGGGGGTGGCAGGATTTCGTTGAGTACGCGCCTCGCTCGTAGGCCTGGTGGCAACAGTGAGATATGCAACAAGCGCCTTTTCTTTGTTGGTGGCCCACAAACTTCGTAAAGATTATAGCTTGTGACAAGCCTATTGCCTGTAACAGTGAGCACAATTTACACCACAAAAAGTTGCACGAAGAATTTAGCAATATTGGACATAAAAATGCAACATGTACAGCACACTTTTTCAGCTTTGCTCAACCAGCTGCTAAATGGCGCGACCTGCCAAGACAAACCAGTGCAAAAAGAAGCAATGCCAAAACGGAGGGAAAAGGCAACATTGCAAGCTAAAACAACATCACAGGTCCACTTTTTTCTTTCCAAGTATCTTCTGAACCATGAATCTCACGCAGCATCACGCAGCCATTTGCTAGGCAAAACAGCCCGCCAAACTTCCCGAGAAAAAAGTTGAAGAACAATTGAGCAGGTTGACACTGTCAAAATCATCACAAGTGGACCACTGTAGCTCAGAAGGAAGCTTGGTCTATGGCAGAGTTCACTGGCTGCTTTCGGAGCGATTTCTATGGGGTTTACCAGAGTGCCAATTGATACAATTGGCAAAAAGTTGCAGCGACGGTCACTTGTAAAATTGCAGTCTGAAGCCAAGAACCTTCAACAGCAATTAGTAGTATATGAATCGTAT
>Ga0126342_10002672_pt1 | contig 28274 bp, 30 predicted proteins | sample Cyp1metagenome_FD_92528 | JGI IMG/M metagenome (GOLD analysis project Ga0126342, IMG submission 92528) | Coral microbial communities from Lord Howe Island, Old Settlement Bay, Australia - Cyphastrea 1 metagenome | ecosystem: Host-associated > Invertebrates > Cnidaria > Coral ... | reverse complement strand
TCTGTCTATCTATCTATCTATCTATCAAACTACCTATCTATCTATCTATCTATCTTACTATCTATCTATCTTACTATCTATCTATCTATCTATCAAACTACCTATCTATCTATCTATCTATCTATCTTACTATCTATCTATCTTACTATCTATCTATCTATCTATCTATCTTACTATCTATCTATCTATCTGTCTATCTGTCTATCTATCTATCTATCTGTCTATCTATCTATCTATCTTACTATCTATCTATCTATCTGTCTATCTATCTATCTATCTGTCTGTCTATCTATCTATCTATCAAACTATCTATCTATAATACACATGTCACATGTTCCAACTGAAATGATCTGAAATCAACGCCTGCGGCCAGGCCTTGAGTGAGGCTGAGGATGGCAACAGACCTGGCACAGGTGAGCCTGTCATTTCGTTCCAATGTCATCGTAGAACAAAGGGGCATAAGTGCGCTGGTTGCAGGGCGTGGCCTGATTGTTATCCAAACAAACGCAACGTCAGGGACTCGGTGTTTGTGTGACACATTGTGGCATGTTTGATGACTTTGACATTAAGAATTCAGCGCAATTCTGGTTTGCTCCTGCAAATGATTTGCTTACTTCTCCTTTGTTTCCAACGAACTTCCAACGTTCGGGGACGTGTGCTTTTGTGAATGTCTTTTTTGACATACATGATCATATATGGTACCTTCAAAGACTGGCGCGTTTTTGAACTCACTTCTACTGCCTTTCTGCGAGTCAATCAGGTCTTCGTTCCATGTCAGCTTCAGTCAGACTGATGCGCTGCCCATTCGGGGATCGGACGTGCCAAGCTTGCGCCACTCAGAAGAAATTATGAAGTTGGGCAGTACCTTTATTTGTGCAGGGAAAATCTGTCAACAAGACATGGGGAAGATGCCACAAATACGAGCGCCAATGTGTACATACAGCTCAATCATCGATACAATATGATACAATGATACAATCAGTAAAAGTCACGTGGACATCACAGACACCTGCCTTAATTCCAGGCTTTGTTGTGGGCAAGCTTGAGCCTCAGCGCCACGAATTTCGTCCTGAAATCACTGCTATTTCCATATCTCTTGAGAGCACGTAACACCAAACACACTAAACTACGTCCAAGCAATTGTGAACTTGTCTAACCTTTCACATGTTGTTGCTTGCCTTGCCATTGCCACAGGCGTCAAAACTCAATGACATCTGTTGGCCTGGGCAACCCCTACGTGAAGAAGGCATCACGAAACTTGCGTCAGACAGAAGAAAAACGTCCCAATTTTCTTAAGACCTGGACCATCAACGTGCATCAAGTGGCCCCACCATCTATCACGTCATAGCTGCATATGAGTCGGCATATGAGATCAAGATGATCTATCTCTGTACAAGAAGCATTGCAATCCACTCTATCAACCAGGAGTTACAGTATGATTCGTATGATCAGTTTCAATTGCAAGGGTAGACTCGGGTAGACTGTGTAGACCAGTGACGAGAAAAATCGAAGTCGCACGAGGAACCCATTGACTTCACCCGGCAGTCAGATGCCTTGCTCACCAGCAACCCTGAGAAGAGCCGGACTTATTGGCGACCCGGCTGCAGGGGATGTGGACCTGCTGGGACACCAAGAGAGATAGGTGAAGTATGCTACTTGGAGGCATCCGCAAATTTGTCAAAATCTTTCAGAGTGACAACTGAAGTGAAGTGTTGGTTGGTCATGATTTGCATGATCAGCTTTGCAAACCCAGGTTCCTCTATGACAGAGTCTTGTCCCTGGCAGCCATGGGGGTCCAGGCGGGCATATCAAAACACAGTACACAAAACAGATCAAGGATAGACTCTGAGAGAATCATAGACAAACCATGTGACGCTTGCTATTGAGAGGGTCTGACACTGAGAAAGGACAGCCAGTGGCCTCGCAGTATGCGAGATGGAGGATGCATGAGGATGCTATTTGCACTGACCCCCTTTCCAAATGGGACGTGAAGGCTGCCCCATGTGGTCCATACATGGTCCGTATTTGCCAGGGAGCTCCACAGGCGGACGTTTGCCGCCTGGACCCTGGCCCATGACCTGCGACCTTTGGTAGAGCTGGAGACTTTAATGACGGTTGTAGAAATAATGAGACAGAAAGTACATTCCACACAGGTTCAATCATGATCGCACATATGCCCTTGAAAGCTCTGCCAAAATGTGACGGTGAAAGCGGTGGGTCAGCAGATTTATATCCAAAGATCTTAGCATATCTTAGCGCTTTTTACAGTTTAATGACCAAGTATGAAACGATTACATAGTACACTACTTACATAGTGCCGAAACGATTTCTTCCTGACCAGCCCTTTTCGAGGTAGTGTACATACTGTACAGTTCAGGCGCGAACGTAGACAACCCGCTTTCAAAGGTCAACAACGAGTCAACAACCCCCAAAGAGAGATGACCCGAATGTGCTTTAGCCCGTGCCTACATGATGCAATGAAAGACCTCTTAAGCCAAGGCCTTCTGTGTCGATTCCGGGACTCCTTGGGCTTTCGCGCCGAGGCTGTTGCAAGAACTTGGCAAATACCAAAGAAGACCCAAAGAACAGACTTGGCTCAGCCCATATTTTGTTTGATGCATCTTGTTCGCCTGTTCACAACCCCCTTGCCTGGCATGTGTCACCGTGCTCGCATTAGGATTCTTGGATTGCTTTGTTGCTTTGATTTGCTCAAGCTTACACTTTTTAAACCCGCTCCATTGTGATACACTTTGGAGCATTATGTATTTGGGTGGTCATGCCATGCAACAAATGGCATGATCCATATCTCCCATAAAAGGCATAAACCAGCACATAATGGAGAGCCGCCAAGAAATGGCAATGGCCTTGGAGATGATGCCAGAATGTGCCAGAACTTTTCTTAGTCATTCCATGTCAATTCCATGTCATTCCATGCATTGCAAAGTGCAGAAGCACCAGCCATTCTCGGGCAAAAAACTACGGATCTTTGTAGAAGGCCAACTGGGCCAGGGTGAAAGGCCCTGAAGCGTCTCATGAAGTGCACAAAGCAGAAGCTTGCTGTCCGTCTCTGCACTTTATCTCTGTGCTGGGCTGCCTTTTTCCTACACCAAATCCAGCAACCTGACAGACACCAGTGATTTTCTTGAAGCCAATGTTGGATACATCTGAGTGGTCTTGTGACTGACAGTTTTGGAAAGCCAATCCTTTGTCAGTCTCTCAAATCAATGTCTCATGATCTCTCATGTCATATCCTCACACATTCAGCTTCTGTGCTCCTGGAAAAGCAGTCTGCGAAACCGAGATGGTCGGTCCACGAGTGCTTCTCACTGCTGACCGTGTCCGAGCCGCGAAGAAAACTTCGATGGAAGGATGAGCGCCTCAGCAGAAAGTGGACAGATTCCAACAGTTTTTGGCGCAAACTCAGTGTGAGTGTAAAGGCTTCCAACAGCATCCCAACCGTATCCAGCTTAGTGTAGCTTGAAGCGTCATTCATTATTCATTAATCTGGTTTTCAGGTCGGAAAACATCCAGAAAATCTCGGGCCAGGGCGGCCAGAGCATGAAGACACAAATGCAGATCGAGCTCTTGACAGGCCAATCCTTGTCATATCTTGTCATGCTTTGAATCTTGGAGGTTTCGCCGTGTCAAGCTCTTCGCATGGGGTTGAAGCACGTTTGCACCGCTTATTTTTGTCAGAGTGGACCTCTCCAAAATGTTTGAACACGTTTATATACAGTAATCTTTTTAACTTGGGAGTCTTTTGAATATGACCAAGTGTAGTGCTTCAAACTCACTGGTCCTCGGCCTTCTGAACAAAAATAATACTGTATGACATGTATATCTTCCAACAGTGCTTCTCCCATGTCGGCAGGCTATGAGGCAACATTTGCGGCTGTTATGGCTGAGCTGGAAGCCTGTGAAACTGGAGATGTCCCTTGATACACCCAAATTCATCATATTGTTTTTTCGTGAGTATCTAAGATTGAAGTGTTGAGATGATTGAGGGATATTAAAGGGCTTCGATTTCGATTTCTCGGTGCAGGAGGTGCTCTTCAGCGTCTACGTGGTTGAGCCGGGGCCAAGTAGCGAGGCCTTGGTTTCAGCCCTAGCTGCAGCTGCTCGCAGAGGTGTTCGACTACGACTTCGCACGGACAGGGGACAAAATGCTTCACCATGGTCCAACAACGGAAACAGCAGTTGGTTTCTGTTGGTTTGTCAGTTTCTCAACGTTTGGCAAGTTTTGGTTTGCAGCATAGCACAACTTTGACACAGTTTGAACATGTTCGAAGTTCGAACTCTTTGTTTGCTTTGAGAATTCCCGACTGTTGAAAGGAGTACAGTATGAAGAATAAATTGTCTGTGCGTAAGCAGACAACAGATGGCACTAAACCAGGACTGCAGCGTTCTCAGCTCCTTTACACGTCTTTGCGAAGGCTGGGTCAAGAAAAGAATGTGCATCACTTCAAAATTCTGGACGTGAGAGAACAGATCTCAGAGGTTTGACTGAAAGGTCTTCTTCCGGTGGAATTAATAAACATCTATAATACAGTCTATAATTATGATATATATATATATAATAATAATAAAAATAAAAATAAAATAATAATAATAATAATAATAATAATAATAATAATATATATATTATAATATATATATTATAATATATATTATATATTATATATATTATATATATTATATATATTATATATATTATATATTATATATATTATATATATTATATATATTATATATTATATATATGTATTATATAATTACATAGTACATAGCCATGGAACTTTCCATGCATTTGCGAGAGGTACCACAACGTTGGTTTATCGCTTGCAGCAAATGCGAGACGAGATGCCCGACACGGTACCTTGTGTCAAACATACTGACTGGTGATATTCCGATGTGTTTCACTGTTTCCCTATTCGTGCCATTCATGCTATCATATATCAGTACTATTCAATGCAGTTAATGTTTCAGATGGCTGGCAGACTCAACTTGAGGTTGTCTTCGAGCAACCGCAGATTCCTACTCATGCAAAGCTGCTAACCTTCAGGACCGACTTGAATATGCGGAGTTGGACATGTCCAGTTGCCAGGCATCTTTCAAACACCATACTGTAGGGTGAAGTGCAAGAGCAAGATCTTGCTGGTTGGACACTTTCTTTTCCTTGCTCCTTGAAATATCTTGAAATCCTAGTGTCACGAATTGTCACGACTTCTAGAGTCGCAGGAAATTAGCCTCTGCAGACGTGGCCATCTTTGGTGGCATCAACTTTGGGGACCGCTTTAGCTCATGGCGCGACTTTGCCATACGGCTAGAAGGTGATGCAGTTGTTTCTGAGCTGCTGTCATCCTTGGGCTGGCAGCAAATCCCCGACAGTGCCTCGCTCTTCATTGGCGACAAGACCAAAGGTGTGGTGCTTGACATCCACAGTTCTGGCATACGATTGCATATTGTTCCATTTGGGTTCAATTTTATTCGTATTTGTGAAGGAAAAAAGGCTGTTGATGGGCCATGGGTTGTTACTGCAAGACTGGACACATCTGGACACTTGGAAAGTGCCTGAAACTCCATAGCCGTCCCAGGCGATGACCCCTTCGAAGCTCGCGAGAGGCAAAAAAACATGGCTGACAGCGCTGACGGCGCTCTGCAGTTTGTCACAAATCGACCGCAACGTTGGGAGTGGCCAGCATGGCTCCTGTCCCATCCCTTTCAGGGTGAGTTCGACATCGCTCCGGAGATGCTTCGCTTCTACAGCAGCTTTGACTTCTACAGGGTCGCAGCTTCGTACATCGATGAAACTGGAGCAGCAGTCCTGTCCAAAGCCCTGGAACGCGGTGCTCGTGTGGAACTGGTGATGCCTTGGACCCCCAACGTCTATGCGGATTGCAATGCCAGGATGGGGATCTGCAAGTGTGGGAACATAATGAAACTGCACAAAAATCAGCGGTGTAAGTAGTTCAAACCTCAAGTCAAGCAAACATCTCAAAGATTCTTAGAGTTTTGGCGGGATTGTTGGTGGTGCTTCTGCTGTTCTGTGGAAGTGACAATGGTGGTGGCCGTTTGGCAAGCAGACAAGGACCCTGGGAAATCTACTTGCAAAGTGGGGTGGCAGCGGCAATTTCCTTCTAAAGCTTCACAGCTGCTTGGCTGCAAGACTATGCAAGACTTGTGCTTCAAATTGCTTCAGGATTCTGCATTCTGCAAGTATCTGCTCTCTTTAGAGAGGTCCCCGATAGGTTTTTGCATGTTTTTGCTTCAGGCTTTTTCTGCGAACTCACCACTGACTCGACTGGTAGGGTTTCTTGATGTTTCTTGTTTTCTGTTGCATGTTGAAGCGCCAGTGGCCAGGGAGCATGGTCCATGCCAAAGCAGTTGTTGCAGAAGGCACCGGAACAACTGTCTTCTGCTTTGTGTCAGCATTTCGCCCGAAAAGATAAGCGATCAATCATTCCGCCTGTGTGACACTTGTGTGACACTTGTGTGTGTGTGTCAATGTAGAGATGTGTCTTCGAACATGATGTGCTGATAGTGTGATACATGACTTGATGTATAATGTATAACTGTGCACATGTTAAACGATATTTATATATAATTATACTATATAATTATATATATATATATATATATAAATGTGATGAAATTACATGTTTAACTGTGAATACATATATATATATCACATAGCTAGCACATCCTAGCACAACATAGGCCCAATCTTTCTGAATCATCTGAACCCAACACACCCATACAGTTGAGACTGGCACAAGATGTTCCAACTGGATGCTGCAAACAGGTCCGTCATCGAAGGTGGCACTCCTTGGCTCCTGCAATCTGCGACAACGAAGCCTTGAACAATTCGAAGAGACTGGGTGAGTTTGAAAATGTTTGAATTTTTTGGACGTGTAATGACGTGTATATGATGATTATGCCGCCAGTGTTGGGATGTTGAAGGTGCTACTGTATCAGGCTCTAGGCAAAGGACACAGCAGAACAAACCAGCAGCATATCAGGACCATCCAACCTGATCCAACTTGATCCAACTTGATCCAACTTGTCCGTCAGGAATTGCATGCTCGGGTGACAGACCAGACCTTCTGTGCTACACTTTGGCTGGAGCTTGGCCAGTGTTTTGCCGAGAAATTGTGGCAGATTATGGCAGATGTGTCGATTCTGTATCAAACTACAGCATAGATCAGATCAAATCAGATGAAATTAGCATAGAAATTCAATTGCAGTCACAGGCGCGACAGGTGCTTCACTTCCAGATTTCCTTGAGCTCAAATACCTCTGAAAATAGAGGAACGACTCGTTTCTGGTTCTTTTTTGTTTTGGACCACGTGCATCACCCTGTGAGGCTTTTGCAAGAAGCTGACAAAGTTGAGGATCCGGCTCGGTCTGATTCTTGGAAATACCTTGAAATGTTACGAATATCTGTTTCAATGTGTGTCGAATTTGGATCCCCAGCAGTTCTGCTCTTGTCATTTTGCATTCATGTGTCCCCTGGTTTCTCTCCTGGAGATCATGCAAATGCTGCTTTGCCGAGGTTGTCTTTCACTCCAGTCATGGCTTGCCTACATGATTACTTCGGATAGTACGAGTTGAGTGCGCTGAGTCCCAGACAGACATCCTGGACATCTTCGACAGGGCATTGCAGTTTCTTCCTACCAACGTTTCTCATGCTGTTTCTCATGCTGTTTCTCTGTCAGTTCGGCTCATGACCGGACACAGAACTGGGAGTGGACATCTTTTTAGAGCCGCCCGAAGGACAAGAACTATTTGTTACAAAGTTTGATCTAGGAATGCACGTGAGCGAGTCTTGAAGCACTGCCTTCGTGGCAGACATGCAGTCGACTGCGATCCCTGAGCTGTTTCAGAGCAGAGCCACGTTGGAGACTTTCAACTCTCCCAAGTTCATTTTTATTAGCGTTTCTGGATGTCAATGTGTGTTTATTTTCGGAAGGGCCCTCATGGCTGCTTTGTTGAGACACCTCAAAGCTTTATGTACTGTATAGCAGATGTCCGCAGCACAGGATTGCTTGGACGCTCAATTAATTCAAGCAGGTCTTGTGAGGCTTGCCTCTGGAAGGACTCTTTTTGTCTGAGCCACATAGCTTAATTATTGATGCAGTTTAATGTACGGATATTCAACATTATTCAATCATATCAATGCCTGTACAAGATAGCGGGATTGGAAGGTCATTTGTCTGGATTCAATCGATCTGGCTGAGCAAGAAAGAGCTACCTTCAGAATCCGACTTTCTAATCATCTCCTTGGTTTTGAGGGATGCTCCTGGTGTCAAGGGCCAGAAGACCTGATACATGAGACACTAAAGACTCGAGAAAAGACCAAGTTGAGAGTTGAGAAGGGTCAAAACAGATAAGTTTGACATTTACAGCTTTTGGCCGAATTCTAAGCGATGAAGTGCTACTAACTGCTGTAACCGAATGATTCTCTGAGTAATCTGTAGCAACAAAGCCAGTTGAATCGCAGCCAGACGCTGCTGGGAGTTGTTGAGCATCCGGCCTCTTTCGCTTCACAGGTTTGCGAGCAGGTTCGATATGTGATTCTCTCCTCGGGCAAGAGACCAGTGTCTCTACGAGTTGTTCTGGGCTGAGTTGGCCATGCACAAGTTGGCCTAAAGCTTTTCCGTCTCTTTTCCTCTTGTGCACGTCTTGAACATAAACAAACAGGTGGTCAAGATTCTGGCCCATGTCTATCTTCGTCGATGCGACCCATTTGCCTACTGTGCACCTCATGTGTTATAGTATGTTTATGTATGTTTTAGTATCACATTTTCTGATACCTGACCACTGGCTGAACCCGAGGTTCACATTGGCGCACCACCGGACATTTCGATCCCACGGTACCAGCTGAAAGCCAAGTTCAACTCCGATGTTGCAGCCTTTGATTATCTTTTATGATCTTTTATTGAGGTGTGTCTGAAGATGGTGTGCACTGCAATTTTTGGTAGTTTTAGCATGGGAAATTATGATAAACCAGTGGATGGAATGTTTTTTCAATGGTTTTCAAGAAGACTTCAGACAAACCCATTTGCAGCTGAATGATTCACTTGCTTTAACGTGAGGTTCGACCCTGTGACATGGGAAGAGCTTCCTTGGCAAGGCAAGTCACGAGCAATATTCTCTTTGTGCCGTGACATTGGTGATGTCCCACTGCCAAGAAAACATGTGGTACCCATGTCTAAACTACCAAACCCAGCCAGCCGTGCAATTGAATATTTTCATATATTTTCTACGTATATTTTCATGACTCTGAACAGAGCTACACCTAGAACTGCAATCCGGTGATTCAGGCTGCAGCTGTGTTTTTCAACTTGACGAAAGACACATTGAGCTGATGAAGCGTCGGGATCGCCAGACTGAACACTGGATCCCTTGCGCGATATGTTGATGTTTTGACATTTTTCGAGTGTTCCTTGTTGTCTGATAATATCTTTTGTTGGTGTCCTCTTCCAGCAATTGCCCTAATGCTGACAGCAAAATGCAGTTCGGAGTGGTACTGGTACTCTGTGGTACCCATCATGTGCATGATAGTCTTGTATACCAAGGCGTACAGGCCCTGCTTTCTGCATCACCCCTTGGTCCACTGTACCAGCTGGTGCCAGCAGGCACAGAGCCTGACCTAGACAAGTGACAAGAGAAAAGCGTGGCAGGCTTTAGCAAGTCTTGATTGAACAGAGCGAAATCGTGATCAAATCATAGTATCCATAGACATCCATAGATATATCCATAGGTATATCCATAGATATGCATAGTCTATAAATGTCTATATTGTGATTCAGATGTCCTCCAAAAATGGTGAACATGCGATGTTGTGATATCGTGCATTCCAACGTGCTCCAACCAGATATTTCCGGGAAAGCCTGCAGGATGCATCAGCCTGAATGCCGTTCGGCTTTTGGATCCCTTTCGGCGGCCAGAGCTAATCGGCCAGCCCGATGCTCATGACAACACTTGGTATAGAGAAGATGATGCAGGCAGATCATATGCTGGAAACAAAAGAGCATAATATTATATATAGTTATATGATCTTATATGCTGAATTATCATGAATTATCATCCTCTGAAAGGATACGTAATTTTTATCGGGTAATTACCGTGCATTTGCCGATCTGTAGATCGGTTCTTGTGAGGTCCCAGAGTATCGTCACGGAGAGCTCTGGTGAGGACGTGAACTGGAGAGCTTGCTACGAAGAGGTCGAGCTCGTGGGGCCGGAGATTGGCATTGGATATTTCCGGGCAGGTTTCACATCGTTTCACATCGTTTCACATCGGTATTTGGGATGAAGAGGTTTCCCATAGTTTCCCCAAACACCAAAATCACCAAACACCATCAAACACCTAAAGGTTCTCCCAGCTTTTCATTTGTGCGGCTGGCGTCCACTGGACGCACTGTGGTCATGGGAGGTGAATCGGCGCCTCGATCCGATCTTTCACTCTGTTCCTTGGCGATAAAGCAAGGGAAGTGTCACGGTGATAGCAATCTGCATCAATTTCCAATGCTTTGACGTTCTTTTTTGGGATGGATTTTAAAATTCAGAACAGTAATTGGCGCTGCAGAAAAGGCTCCATGGACCTATTGGCCTATGAGATTTGACCGCATGGAGCTTGGTTTGACAAATCCAACGGATTGGAAGAAACATTGGAGCTGACCCAAGTGAAAACAGAGGAGACGCAGGGAAAGAATGAGACTGCAACATCATATTTGTGCCAGGGCTCCTTCATTCTCTTGGACACAGCACAAAAAATGGCAGATCTGATGGCACGCTGTGGCAAGTCATCGGTTGTCAGTATGATTTCAATACAGAAACCATGCATCCTATCATATTCTGCACGACGGGCACATGAGGTGCAGACTGCACTTCGGTTACATTGACTCCAGCAGGTTCGATTATCTTCGCAATTTGCATGCCAGTTGCTTGCTTTTATCAAGTTTATAATCTGATTTGTTCGTCTCAAAATCACATCTCAAATCAGGTCCTGGTGCTCAAGAATGTGTTCGCAACTGAGTGCACTAAAAGTGAAACTCAAAGTTGACTGTGGACATGCTTAAGATGACATTTAAGATGACATTTAAGATGACATTTAAGATGACAGTTGATGACATGTGCACTACATTTGTACTACGTTTGTACTCCATGTGCTCTGACTGCATGGCGAAACCTCCGCCGTAGAGATCGTCCCAACGCACCACTCGCCCGAGGTGACCTCTTGGGTCAAAGCTGTGGAGGAGGCGGGACAAGATGAAGCAACATGAGATATGAACGTAATTGAATGTACTGTAATAGTATATTATTATTATATATTATATATATTACTAGATAATATTATTTTATAATATTATATAATTCTACATATTAATATTGTATAATATTGTAAACTTTTATAAATGAACATGTTACGCACATATGATGATCAACACATGATTGACATATCCTTAACATTTTGCTAGATATGTGTGTCTAGATATTGTACATTGTGTATCTTTGTCATTCTTTGTACAACCATATGTATTTATATCCATATGTAAAAGACATCATAGGACGCTGTGAAACAACTCGGTCACCAGTGGAGGCCTGCGGGTTGCGCAATGCCGCAACACCTCGGGAGATGCTGACCTTCTCCTTTGCCTTCGAGGCTTAACTCATCGCTGTCATGGCTATTTTGGATGTGGAGTTTCCTGTGGTGAAAAGATATTGTCAGATTATATGAGATGATCAATGGGCATCAGGTCTTTCCTGTTGAAGGCGAGAACGTTGCGCAGGCAAGAGCCTCTGGTTGGAGTGGTGATGATGGGTTTCTACTCAACGTTCAGAAGGAACAACTTTTCAGAATAGTTCAGACAATGCGAGGGTGGTGGTGGTGATGATGACAACGATCTCAAGGACGACAAGAACAATAACAAGAACAAGAACAAGAACAAGAACAAGAACAACAACAACAACAACAACTTCTTCTTTGATGATGTTGCTGCTGCTGATGATGATGATGAGGAGGAGGACAATGGTGGTGTGGTGGTGGTGATGATGACGATGATGATGATGAGGATGACGATGACGATGACGATGATGATGATGATGATGATGTTGGTGGTGGTGGTGGTGTTGTTGGTGGTGGTGTCACAGAAAGATCAGAATGGGCTGAACATTTTGCTGTGAGGTGAGGCGTGACCTTGTTCGAGAAATCAAAAACTTGCTAGAGAAGGCAACTCTGCTGTGATTTCGCGTGTTTGGGATCATGAGGTTCTTTTAGAGAGACAAAATGTTCAGAATCTGCTTGAAATAGTTTTCATTTTTTCGCACCAAATCCAAGAAGCCAGGATATTGGATAGATTGCAAGCCCTGACACAGTCCATTTTCATTTGATCAGGAATGGGGTGTCATGGACTTTCGCTCTCCCACGCTGGCACTGTGGCAAACAAAGACCACGTGGCTCCCATTTGAGGCCATTTTTTTGCAGAAGGTAGTCAGCTATCCCGCCGGCATCCAGAGAAACATGTATATAGCTGATATAGCTGCTGTATCTTGTGCCAACTCTTCGTGAGTCCATGAAGTTGCGCAAGGCCTCTTACGTGCCTGTAGCGCCTACGCCCTAGGGCATGTCGCGGCCTTAAGAAGAATGCTCGGGTGCTCGGGATCTGGATGTTTAGATGTACAATGATGTGCAACAACTTGAACATGCAGCAACAGACAGAAACCTTGGGCAGGTGAGAGAGGCGCAAAAGGTAAAGTTTCATGCTGACAAGCTGGCCTGAAACAAAGGCGGGATGTACAGTGTATTCAAAGTGGTTGATCCACAAAAGCTTCATTGGATACGAGGAAGAACTCCTAGGAGATCGAATGAATCTGTGTAGCTTGGATTACATTGGACCTCGAATGGGGTGCCTTCATGTGTTTGCGCTCCTTTTCACCCGCTTTCAGAGAGGCTACATTCTCATATTGCTAGGCTTCAGCCTGGTCAGTCTTCACTGGAACTCTCGCTTGTCAGGCCATGCTGCAATACCCGCGAATGAAAAAACGCGCTTGTTTCAGCATGAGCTACAGTGGCGTCTGCAGTAGTGCACCCATTTCGAGGGATGAATGAAGCTGATTGATGCATGTGATTATCATTCTCTCCCTGTATCTCCCTCTCCCTCTCTCTATTTCTTTCTGTTCTTCTGTGCACAGGGATGATTTGTACAGTACAGCAGAGCGAAAGAATTAGATGCAATAACTATAACCAATAGTAACCAATAGTAACAACCAATATCCATCAATCATCTATGCCAGCTCTACACTTCCATTTCAGGGTGCTTTGTGGGATGACTTTGCCACATTTGGGACGCAGCTGATGGCTCCAATGGGAAGGGAGCCCCGCTTCAATGGCACAAATGAGTTGCTTGGCAGCGGAGTAAAGGCGAAGATTTTCAGAAATTTGCTTCTCATAGATCTTATTAGGATCCATCAGAGAAGCTCAGGAGCCTTCTAGTGGCTGGATCCGTTGGGTTCAGGCACTGCTGAACGTTCTTGCATTGAGAGCAAGCAGCTTGTGCCATTTTCAAATTCTAATATATTCTGATATATTCTAATATATTCTATTTATTTTATTTTATTTTGATTTATTCTGTGCTGCATCCTTAACTCCAGGCCTCCGAGATTCACGTTCTGTGCATTCTGCGGCAGGTGACCTGGCGAAATTTGTGCTTTCGAGCACTCGTCGAGCCTTCCATATCCGCCATATCCATGGCAGAGGACCGCCAGTGCGACTGTGCCTTTTTTTGTTGCAGGATGTGAATGATGTGAATGATGTGCATGGTGGGAGCAGTGATTGATAGTGATATATATATATAGTAGTATGATTTAGTGGTTTCTAACTGTTTCAAACTTTGCTGGCAACCTTCCCATCGTTGGACATGGGGCTGCAAGGACAGGTCAGTCCAGCAGATGCAGTCAACAGCCACAAGGCCGCCATCATGTCACGTAAAGAAAGCGAAATCATGGTCCTACCCGTTCAAGGACCGAGTGGATCTCTTGCACCTCTGTAACTTCCATCTTTGGCCCTTGAACCATGGCCTTTGTGGGGACACTTGCATGACTGAACCTAACCTTTATAAACCCTTTGTCAATTTGACACTTTCCTTTCATCGTAGTTTCATCACACAAGTCCATTCTGATCTATTCTCAGTGCCTTGCTCCCCAGTTTGCAGCTCCTCAGTTTAGAACAAGATGCAATGAATGCAAGTCTTGTCCAGGCTTCTGCAAAGCTCACCTGGGTTCGCCGAAAAGCTGGCTAATCCCAAGACAGCCCCGAGGCGTGCACCACTGAAGCAATCATCAAGTTGTGCAACACTCTTTGACCCTTTTTGACCAAATGGTTTAATTATGTTACAAATTATGTTTAATCATTTTTCCTTGCAGGTCTGGCTCAGGCAAGAGTGATGACAAAGAAGCCATGATCGCAGTACTGCTGGCAACTTTAGTGATTCGTTGATCCGCTGCTCCATGAACATCTTGGCTTTACCACTTCCAATACTGGTAGTATTTTCGGAAAGACATATGTGTGATGATTTGACATTTTGTGAGCAATTTTAGGAATGCTGCTTGGCATTTTACATCCACCTCTGCCAGGAACTTCAGAAGCAGCTCGATGAAGAAAGAAACAAAAACAGAACCCTTGAGGATCAGTGCCCTGCTGGGAATTGAACAGAGGGTTCATACAAGTTCCAATCTTGGGATGCAGGAATCTTCCAATGTACATTTTTATCATTTTTTAAAATTGCAAAGTACCATTATGACACTTGACACTCGTTTCATCTTTTCTTGAGGTACAAACATCGAGTTGCATCTTTCGCACAACTGGCCTGTTGAATGCTGAATGGTCCACGGCTTTGCCTGACCCTTTTACCTTTGCTTCTTTAAGACAGCTTGGAATGTTGTGAACGTTGATTCAGTTTTACTTGGACAGCTTTGATTGACTAGAATTTAGTGACGATTTTAACACCATTACAGGCTCACCTCATGACAGGTCAAGCGCGAGAAAGCCACAATGAAACTTGGACAGCAGACGAAACTATCCACGAATATTAATATGTTAGTTAAGGCAATGTGGGAGTACGAACTAGTTCCGTAGACATACTTGTGGGGCAGATTGGGGCCGTCTTATTGTTATGTAGCATTTTCACATATTTTCACTGAAATTCGTCCCAGAGTATCCATTTTGAAAATCAGCTGAACATCTTCCCGAGACGACTCAGGAACAAGATCGAGGCACTTGAGAAGCGTCTGTTGGAAGGTGCCGAGAACGATGAGCACAGTGACTTGTCAGCAAGTCTCAAACAGATGCTCCGAGATCTTCAAGATCTTGAAACGTCAATTTTGTCGATTCAATGACCAGCTGTTTCAATTTGTTTCAAACAATGGAGTCATACATTTACAGTACATAGTTGTGTAATGTTCTGTATTTAAGATTATTTAAGCACAGAAAATGAAAAAATGCGTTGAGGCAAACGCATGGAAGCCATTGGCAACATGCACAGAAGCGCTTGCAGCTCAGTCATTTTCTTGACATCTCGACGGTCTCGACGTGGCGATTTTCTCGAAATGGTGCTTTGAGGTGATCACTGGACTCGAGTGCATTCAAACGAATACGGCGAAGATTCTTCAGGCCATCAGCCAGTGACCAGCGACCAGTGACCAGTGACCAGGCAGTGACTTTACCATAGACTTTACCATAAAGATATATTATAGAGATATTATAGAGATGATAAAGCCCAGATTGGAGTACCATGAGAAAGGGATTGATGCCACCTTGGAAGCTGAAGGATCAAGAGAAGGATTTGATGAGAGCTTTTAGAGCACGGCTACAGGAAGTGTCAAAGGACAGACGCTGCGTGACACCGCATGGGACTGACAGCACTGGTGGCGAGTGTCAAAGATTGCTTGACCTTTAACTGCTTTGCCTTGATATTGGCCGAATGATGCCGAGTGATGTCGAGGGTTTTGAAATGGTTTTGATTGTTAGGACCTTGAGGCTCAACGAAGCCGGAAGGGCGAACACTCCACAGAGTTCAAACCTAAAGAAATGTGGGTGCAGCACTGTTCGGCACGGACTGAAGATTGCAGCCGCGCATCAGAATGATGAAGTATCACGAAACAAAATGCATGAAACACCGTGCTCAACTTTGAACATTTGTTGTATAGTATGTATTTGTGTGTGCATGTTATAAACTGTTATGACGTGTCATACATAGTATTATGACACCAGATTGTATAGCTCATCTCCCTTGCATCGCCCAATTCGTCCACAGCTTAGAGAAGCTTCTCTTGGTTGCGCCATGTTTCACCTGAGGCAGCAAGCTCATCATCGCAGAGTGGCAGAGTGCTTAGAGCATTTGAGCACTGTGCTATCTGCGCTGCAGTTTGGCCTTGAACAATGTGAACCATATCTATCGCTCAGTTCAGTCAAGGATGAGAAGGATGTTGTCTCTATTTTCTAATGTTTTCCTTGTTTTTGACCTGTACGCTTCATTCATACCATGACAAGGCAAGCCAATACATTGTCGCTCTAATCAGAGCTCCATGCGTTTTGTTTTCCTTCCACTTCATTCTCATAGTGTTTACACTTTCTTCTTGGGAATGACGGTGTTTCCACTTAGTGATTCTGTCATTGCAAAAGATCTCGACGTCCTGCCATTTTTCGACCTGTGCAGCACGATCATGATTCAGGTGGCTGAGTTGCACAAGACTCAGGAGATACTTGGGATGCGCATGCCGCATGTCAATGGATCGTCCATCAATCCATCAGTCGTGTCATTTTGTCTCAATGATGCTGCCTGGATTCTGCGGACTTTAAGCCAACAATTTCCTAACGTACACCGAAACGTGGCCATCGTGGCCATTTGTGGCCGTTTTGGCATTATTTCCGGTCAGAGCTCTTCATACCACCACTCTGCACCAAAGTTCATTCTCATTCTCCAATTTGTATGCTATGGAATCATAATATGTAATTTATAATCACAATTAGTGAGTTCGCAAAGCTATTTGTTGAGGATTCTTGAGGTACTGCTCTCCCTTTGGTGAGTGTGGCGTACGGTGCAGGGTTGTCAAACTGAGTGGGCCTGCAGTCTCCATTGCTGCAATGTAATATATATGTTTGTCGATCTAAAGGTCCATGTAGAGCTTGTCCATTACAAAGGCCGCCAGGGTTCCAACATGAGACCCCGCGATTTTGTTTTTTTCTGAGTTCGCGATAGTATTTTTTTTGGGGCGAAAGATTTTGCGAACTACTGTACTTTATTTTGAGACCCCCGCGAAAGATAAACGTGGGGTTCGTGAAAGATTCGCGAAAGTATATAGTTTTTTATTTGCGAAGAATGGCAATTTTCAGATAAAGGAATTTAGATCAACCGCCATATAAAGCAATATCATACATTCTTGCTACTCAGCTGGATTCCTGGACTGAGCGGACTTTTTGAGGAGTTAGCACAAACCTTTGACAAGAAGAATCAGCAGCTGACAGCTGAAAATCAGAAGTTGGCAGACTCAGTGTACCTCAGTGTTGGCAGTGCATCCATAGACACAAACAGTCTGATTTTTGACGCCCTTGGGAAAGGAGCAAACTGACAAGTACATTTCTGATAGTATACTTGGCACAGGAAATCACTAGAAGCTGATAGAAGCTGAAACTTTTGGCAACGCCAAGGCTTCAGGAAAAGTTGCGCACCCGAGAGGATGACCGACAAGCGCTTCTGCGGGAGCTAGTCTTGTCGAGGAGGGGCAAATGGCTGCAAGCTACTGGTATCATCATTATCTAACGAATTATTCATCATTATCATCTAACGAATCTAACGAATCTAACGAATCTAATTGAATCTAATTGGATCTAACGCGAGTTTCTTTTTTGGTTTCGAGTTCCATGTCAGTCTTTCTGGCCGAGTTCCATCGAGTTCCTGTTGTTTCTCCCGACGTGACATGTCCTTTCGATGAAACTTGGTGGCTCGACCTTGCCAGCCATCAGTGTTCCCAATTGCAGAAGCATCCTAGGTACATCTAGGATCATCTAGGTACAGTCCTTCATCAATTGGGGATACGTTCTGGCAAGTGATCCATAGACTAGATTAGACTAGATTAGATGGTGCGACTATTGCAGATTGTAGTCATTGTAGTCAAATATATGTGTAATGACAACATGTCACTTGTGGATGTGCACATCACGCCGGTGCTAGGAAAGAGGTGCAAGGCTTGAAACAACAGTTCACCGGCAGCAAAGAGAGCGTTGGAAGCTCACAGTGCCATTTCAAAGCACTTCACTGATCAAACATGCTGGAAACGGAAAGCAGCGCAGCTACAAAGGCCGAGCCAGAGGCGAAGTCCTCTACTGAACAAGAGAAACCAAGGAGGCGTCCTGGGGGAGGGATGCAATATTGCAGGTGGAACATGGATTTCCAGAATTTTTACTCTTTGCTCAATTAGATGAGCCCGGAATCCTTGAAGTCCTACTAATTTCCGCCTTATGATTGATCTTGCTTATATTTTCTGATATCTGCCTTTGCTTATAATTTCTGTTTTATCAAAGGCAAAGTCAGGGCAGGGCTCCTTTGTGTTTTGCAGGAAAAGCTTCTCACAGAGGCAGATAGACCAAGCGAGGCTGCAGCAAACGCACGGAACTCAGTATCCATGCAGGGAGTTGGACTGTGGATGACTGTGGCATGCGTATATGAAATGTAGTATAAAGATGTATAAAGACGATGTATACACATCCTTATGAATATATGAATGATATAATATAGGTATATGATTACGTGATCATATGATTCATTCTGTAAATACACAAACAATATATAGTACTGAACAATATTTACTATGGACAATACTATGGACTACATATTGTACATCCTGTATACCAAGGCACAACAAGCAGTACGAACGCGAGGCGCGGTTGCCCTTTTTTCCCAAGGAGAAGCGCTCCCATGACTCTTTCCATTAGTGTTACAGTCAATGTGCCCATGATAGGGAGCCTCCCTGATGAGTGTCCATGAGGATCCACCCTCTAAGTAAGCCAACAAGAACGTGATCCGCCCATGGCATGACCTCTGGCCCCCTGCAGGTTGCACTCAGAGAAGCAGCTCTGAAGCTGAAGCGAATGGTAGATGCTGCCTTCGACTTAGCAACACTATGACAGTGGTGACTGAGAAACTTCGATTAGGAAATTCCAAAATGGTGTCTTTCATTGATTGATCCTTGCAGCATGACATGTGGCACCGGCAGTCCAAGGAGCGTCGCACAGTCGTTGCTTTGAAGCAGCAACAGGCCAATTTGGTTGCTGCAAGAGCACACAATTGACAACGAGTGTTCTACGAATCACATCAGTGTTCACGGGCTTCGGCGTCTGTCTTTGGAACGCCTGCAATTGGCAGTGAATTAATCTCACAGATGCAGTGCGTTGGGACCATGTTGGGACCATGTTGGGTCTCTGAAAGTCACTCTTTTTTCAGGCGGAGATGATGCAACAACGCACGGAGCTGGAAGTTCTGCTGCGACAGAGCCTGGATGATGTCAAGGCCGAGATCCTGCGGCCCCTTGGCGCGGCAGTGGAATGCAGTGGATGTGAATGGACGATGCACTGATGTGGGGTTGATAGAAAAGGAGAGAGCAGCTGGGAGAGAAAAGGAGGTTCAGGTTGTCTTGATGTCTGTGGCGTCCAATCTTTGTAGAAGTCTAAGGATGCGGGCGATGGCAGAGGGCCAGGACACAGCTTTCTTGCTCTGAAACAAACAGACTGCCATGTGCTTCTGGCAGCACTGCAAGAACATGACATTTCGTGACCAAAATCGATTTCTTGAGAAACACCCCCGGTTTTCGCTTTTGAGGATCCCTCAACATCGCCTGGTGGCTCTGGTCCTCCTTTGTCCACAGTGCTCCTTTCCTGGATGTTCTTAGATCGCTTTGCTAGCTGACGAGCAGACGACATTTGCCTAAGCGACTTATCCCACTGTGCTCAGGTCTGTGCATGAGCTTAGTGCGCAAGACCGGGAAAGGGTTGGATGCTTAGCATGTTCTGCCTGACATTCTGCAGTGTGAGGATTGCTTGAACTTGAAAATAGAGAAGTCCCTTTAATCTCACTTTCAACCACCTTCAGCCTTTGTTTAGAACCCCTGTGGAAAGATGAGTGGGCCAATGGATGCTTGATGCAGCCCCAGCTGTTCCAATATTGAGCAAGAGGTGCTGGAGTTGCTTCTGTCGCAGCAACGTGTGGTGGGAGCCTTATTAGTGAGTGGCTGCTATAGCTGTTGCCGTTGCAGATTCACATGAGATTGCGTGACATGTGAAGTATGTGCCGCGGGGGTTGGTTGGCAGGTGCAGTTGCTGTACCAGAAGACCTTCCCACAAGAAGGCGTGAATCCTCCAGCAACTTGCCTGCAAGAGTCGAACAGTTTCCTCCTGGATTGTGAATCTAACTGAGTTAGCAGAGTGCTTGTCGCGACTCAGCAAGATGCAGTTCTATAGTTGTTTGACATTCACAGCATTTCTAAACGGTGTTTTCCAATAGTTGGTTTCTTGTTCGCAAAAGCGGTCCTCTTTCAAACATGAAAGATGGGATGTACAGTTGAGGCTTCTGCGCCTTCTCAGAGCGTCTGGACCCTGGAAAATGGATGAACATAATCTTGAAGTTATCTTGGAAATATATCAAAATGGCAGGCAGTGGGCAAAAACCCGATGAGATTCATCTTGTCAAACCTTTGATCCCTTGAATATGATAAAATGTAATCATATGTAATCAGTATTTTTGGAGGCCACGGCATCTGGAGATGAATTCGCCTGGCTGGGGGACATCATCCCTTCTGATGAGGGCTAAATCAGCCCTCAGACGTTTACATGAGGATCTTTTCACCAAGATTTGGACGCAGCAAGTGACATATTTACAGATTTTTCGGGATGTTTGATAATCATTAGATGATGTTTGGATTTGAATCATTTGAATGAATTTGGCTCTTGGAGTTTCACACATTTGTTTCACAACTGTCTCACATGTAGATATTCATCGTATTTAGGCAGAAAGTTCAGGCCACGAGTCCTCAAAAGGCCTGAACGCCCGATGACGTGTCAGGCTGTATGGAAAAGCTTTTTTGTGCGGCCAAGATATATTAACCGTACTGTTTCCAGAGAGTTTCTGATAGATATTGTATGTGATTCTCCATGATTCTCCTATAGTATTGTGTGGTTTATTGCTATTTGTTACTGTATTTATATGATAATTTGATTGCTTTGATTTCCTAGGACCTAGGAGGCTTTGAAATTGAAACATTGCAATATCCATATGTTCATTGTTAGGCCGTATTGTATTGTGGTTCCAAGCCATAGGCTCAGCACAAGGCGTTTGTCTGGGAAGGACCTTTCCAACAAGAACTGGTCACAACAAGAACTGGTTGCCGCATGAACATGCTTGTATGTACGTACCATTATGTACCAATCGTTCATGGCACAGCACCCTGTAGACACTGTAGATTCTTGACAATTCGGTAACCACAACTGCACACTCTGAGCGAAGTACATGATTCCAGCTCAATGTCTGCCTCAATGGCTGGCCTTGGGAGCTGGCAACTCAGCTTCCAACAGTTCTCAAGACAGTCCATCCACTGCTGATATTTTCACTGATGTGAAGCTGTGAAGCTTGTCACTCTGGAGGTTTGGTTTGGCACTGCAGGACGAGAAAGCCCTTGATCTAGATGACATGTTCTAAACTCTCAAGACTTCGACAGCCATGGGATCCCATAGGCGTGCCACAAGCCGAGGTCCGACTCTAGGAATTTCCAGTGCAGTTCTTTTTGAAACCCTTTGTTGAAGGAAAACCATTTGTTGAAGGACCTTTGGACGCGGCAGTGCTGGATGTGGATGTTCAAGATGGCCTCGAGAACAAGATGGATGCAGATGTTTGGGACGAAGGATGTGAACAGCCTTTGTTGGTGGATTTGCGCAGGGAGACGACAACTCTGTTGTCAGATGTCTTCTTCTCTTTGGGTGCTGTAATAGAGAAATCAGCGACTGGCGCACAAGAGCGGCTTCTTGTATACATTGCGTCCGAGTTTGTTGGAAGCCTGGCCCATTTCCTTGAGGCCCATTTTGAAATGGCAGCCTATTTGTTCCGCTGCCAATTTGGAACGGAGGAGTCTGCTTCAAACAGCTCATACCAACAGTTGTTTGAAAATCTTGAGACGAAAACGCTGTCCTACTGCAATCTGATCGACTCCTCCGTAGAGGTGTCGGAGTCCACTCTCCCTTTGCGCCAACATGAACCTGTCATGCCCAAAAAGCGGGGGACGCTGAAATCCGCACGCCGAGCGTTCCAGGACACAGCGGTGAAACAAGTGCAGAGTTGATTTCTACGATGTTCATGTTGGATCATGCTGTTTGTAGAAGGATTTGTTGATTTCTTTGGACATTTTGATGGTGCATCGAATCAATTGTCGGATTTCCAAAAGCTGGCTGGTTTGGGAAGGACATCAAAGCCCTTGGAGTTATCCAGGCATATGATGTGCAGCATCGAGCCTGGAAACAGGGCACAGCAAGGGATCAGCTGGATGAGCCAAAGCTCAAAGTTCCTCGGTGGAGTCGGCATGGCGGTCATGTCAAGGTCTGAAATTGATTGACATAGGACAAAGATGCGGACAAAGATTGACTATATAACTTAACCATAGATTATGTTGTACTATGATTTATTGTATATTTATATGCACATACAAAAAGGTATTCAAAAATAATGCGACAGCTTGTAGATATGACAATGCAACCCCACCGGAGGTTTTTTCTTTCCCACAGTCAGAACTTTTGGACACCCGCATTTCCTGACGATGCTTAATGACAGCTGACTTCCAACACTCACACGCACGGTTCTCTGAGGAAACGCTCAGAGCCATCACAGATAAGGGTGCCGAACTTTCTACTTCCGAGCTTGTGAGAACTACGACTCTGATAATTTGTAAGTTGCTTAGAAGTGTGAACTTGTGAAGTTTGGCAGTGTTTCATTTTCGTCATATCCTGAATTATCCTACAATCCAAAAGCTTCACATCCGCAGGTTCCAACCTCGCCTCCGTTGTGATGGCTCTGTTAGACATCATCCCAGAACTTGCTGCTGATTTGCGGCACATGCCAGGAGGCCCGGATCGCAGCACAGAGAAAATCTAACCACGGACCTGCCGAAAAAATGCATTGCACCACAGTAACATTTGTAACATCTTGTTAGAATCTTGTTAGCTTATGTTGATTATGTTGATTATTTTTATTATGTATGATTATGTTGATTATGTTGATTATGTTGGCTTTGCAGTTGGTTTCCAGGATTTCCAGCCTGGACGCCAAATGGCATGATCGATTTGCTTGTTGACACAAGCGCAAGCACGGTGGATTTGCAGGAGCATAGCACAGACCTTTCAGTGTTGACAGATTTCCAACGATCAACGATCAATTCATCTGACACTCTATAGCAGGAGGAGCTTTTCCTCGGGCCGATTCCGCGAGGAGGCATCAATCTTTGACATTGACTTCAGCAGTCACAGATCTACTGCTTCCATCTACTTACTCCTAAACCAGTGGAACACTTGTGAACATCATGTGAACATTTGTCACTGGGTTCGGCTTGGTTTGCTCAGTTACTGCTGATGTCTCGAACTGTGAGCCCCTCAGAGAAGCGAGATCCAGGCTGGCCAACAACAAGATCTTCACCTCTTTGCACGGGCTTACAACGGCATGGCAGCCATTGTTCCCATGGTTCCCATGGTTCCTTGGCCTCAACAGTCCACCGTGTTTCAGGTCACACGGAATGCAGTGTGCCATGCACCGCCAAGGTGCAGAGCAACTCAAAGAGCCGACAGTTCGATCTGTGCGAAAGGATGCAGCTGGACTGCCCACCTGGCTAGGTGTAGCTTGGCATAGCTTGGCTCAAGATGTTCTAGACGTCTAGCAGAGTCTAGCAGAGTCTAGCAACCTTAGATAACCTTAGTTGCCTTATGTTGCCTTAGTTTGATTCTGTTTGTACATCTTCGTATCATTTGATTCATTTGTACATGTTTGTACCATTGTGTACCACTTGGTCCCAATCTTCAAAATTTGAGGATTTGTGGCATCCTGAGGCCACTCCGAGGCAGATGCTGGAAGCCATTGAACAGTCTGGCAGGCGCTCAACTGGCTGTCAGTCTGAGGCAGAAAAGGATGGGTTTGCATACATGGTATCATGTGCAGTACAAGTTGCGTGTAGTTGTAACATTGCCCCTTACGGAACCAATAGAATCCTGCAAAAATCCTATAGTAACTAGTCCTCATCTGAGAGTGTTTGAGACTGTTTGTTGGCAAACCAGCTCCATATCCCTGAACCCAAAGCTTTATCATTTGTAAAAGTACTATGTGTATCTATGTGTATGTATTTTTGACAGCACAAGTTCCCGGGTTCTTGGGCTTGCGGTTGCAGGCCCGTCTACCATTCCTACGTTGCAGCTCGGGCCTTGCGTTGTTGCAGACAAATTTTGATTCATACCAAGTCAAAAAGGACAGTCTCTGCAAACCATGGAGAGTTTTTCCAGTTGCTGCGGCCACAGCTGAGATTCGCAATGCCGCACAGTTCGACATCGAAAAGAATTGCGAACAGTCTGCAGTGCTCTCAGTCCAACAGAACGATTTTCTGGAGGTCATGTTTCCTGCAAGATGGCAGTCTCTTCAACTCTTGTTGGCTTCTGTTTGGATTGTTGCTATTGTATGCTATTGTTACTCGACTTGTGGTGCTTTGGGCTCTGAGACTTAATTCGCTGCGAAGACCAACGTAGGTGTTGATGATTATGGTCACAATTTATGATCAAGATTCTGCACTTTATAGCACGCTGAATCGACTTTCTGCTGTCATTCGATCTATTTGAGGGACTATCGATCATTCAACTACAGAATCAAAATCAATATCCACAAGGCATCATTCAATGTAGCTTGCGCAAAGTGCCTTAGCCAGGCAACTTAAGGCCACTCATAACTTGATGTCTTAACACATCTTGACTTCCTTAGTTTGAACGTTGCTACGTTCCAGCTATGCTCTCAATTCATGTGGTGCTTGCATGGGATCGCCGAGCCACGGTACAAATAGATCCAGCTTGCTGTGTGCACGAGCTGCTGGAAAGAGCGCAGGATGCACTGCAGCAGGGGATCAGCTCCTTGACGACCACATCAGGGCAGCTCTTGGCAGGCGCTCGGAACGAGTCGAACACAGCATGTTGCATTGCGACCGAAATTGCCAATAATATGTATCCATGTGGATGCATGACTGATATATATGTGGATCCTTCCCAAATCTTACCCATAAAATTTGAATCCAACAATCCAACATGGCTCAAGCAATCGAATCAAGAGCATGATCCTATTGAGAAGTATGTTGGATCATGTCGGATCTAGGTGAGTTCTATATATTATATGTCCCAATGATGTTTACATATGTTTACGCATGGGTTAAGGGTTGCCAGCGGGATCCTGCCAGGTTGGCACACTCTACAGGAGGTGGGCTTGCGGGATGGTGCCTCTGTGAATGCCTTGGAGCGCATTGCTACCATCGTTTCAAACGACACGGCATTTGCGGTGATTCGCGGTGATGGATCCGTGACGACCTGGGGAGATGAGTATAGTGGTGGTGACAGCGATGCAGTTCAGGACCAGCTGATAGGCGTGCCAGGCGTGCATCAGATTTCGACGTCTTCCTGTGCTTTCGCAGCTATTCGACTGGATGGAACGGTGGTTTGCTGGGGAAGTGCTGCTGGAGGTGGTGATTGCCACGCTGTTCAGGGGCAGCTGAGGCAGGTCCAAAGCATCGTTGCTTCAGCGTATGCCTTTGCTGCTCTGTTGTCCAATGGCCAAGTGGTCACCTGGGGTTCACCGAGCTCTGGGGGTGATTGCAGCGCTGTAAAAGCGAGGTTGACCAATGTGCAGCACATCCGGGCGTCACGCTTTGCATTTGCGGCAACACGGAAAGATGGCACTGTCATCACCTGGGGCGCTCCAAACTTTGGAGGAGATAGTAGCTCTGTGCAGCACAAGTTGAGGAAGGTCAAGAGTGTTCAGGCCTCGCATTCAGCATTCGCAGCTTTGCGCATGGATGGTCGAGTTATTTGTTGGGGCAGTGAAGCTCGTGGAGGAGATGAAAAGGTTTCCCGCGATCTCACTAACGTTCAAAGCATCGAGGCATTCCCCAACGCCTTTATGGCAATTCGAGAAGATGGCACTGCTGTGACCTGGGGCAGTTACTGCGCTGGAGGTGTAACGACCCTTGAAATTCAGAAGAAGCTCCGACATCTCAAAGTGGTTCGTCATACTCAAGGGGCGCTAGCAGCCTTGCGCTCAGACGGTCATGTCTTAACCTGGGGCTGTCCACTCTCTGGTGGCTACAGCCTTACCATTCAACCATGGCTAACAAATGTGAAAGACATTCAAGCCAGCAAGGGTGCCTTTGCAGCCATTCGGAAGGACGGACAAGTTGTGGCATGGGGGAAGGACAGTTGCGGAGGCAACACCTCCAAAGTCGAAGTTCACCTCACAGCGGTTCAATCCATTCGGGCTTCGGCCTTCGCCTTTGCAGCCATCAAGGCGACTGATGCAGTGACTGATGAGGGCAGCAATGTGGTCACCTGGGGTAGCGCTGAGGCAGGTGGAGACAGCTCGAAAGTGCAAGAGCAGCTGAAAAATGTGCGACAGATCCACTCAACACACTTTGCTTTTGCCGCTCTTAGAGCTGATGGCCGGGTGATCACTTGGGGCAGTAAAGATGCAGGTGGTGATTCCAGTGCCGTTGAAGATGAGCTTCGGAATATTCGAATGTACCACAATCAGCTCCGATTTTCCACTGCCCGATGGGGCATCACACAGTTGACCCCGATGAGTGCACTGAGTGACCATGAAAGCTCGGTGCACATGAGTTCTGTGTGCACCAAGCGATCCAAGCGCAAGCGAAGTCCATCTGTGGAAGACGAGAAGGAAGAGCGCATGGAACGGAAAAAAGATCTCTGTCAAATGCACACATGTCATTCATTGTCATTCTATGGTGACATACTGTTACATATCTATTATATACATATCTAAGAAATTGTAAGAGCAAGGGATGTGAGAAATGTAGCTTTTAGTTGGGGGCTCTTGAAACGCGTGAAAACAGCTTGTGGTTCTGATCAATCACAGAGACTTTTGGTGACTGCTCAATAATATCGTACTGCATCCTGCACCTTGATGTACTGTGCACGCTTTGATCTGACAAGGTGGAACTAATCTTCGATCCGGGGCAGTGCTTCCAAACTCATGCTGGCGTGGTGCGCTTCGTTGTGGGTCCAGGTTTTTATTTTTGATTTACGGCACAGCGCCATAGATGGCGGTGTATTCACAGCAGCTTCAGGTTTATTACGTCAACAATGACCCGGAAGTCAATGACAAGCTGTATGTGAGGTGGATTGGTGGAGTGCGATTCTTACCATCGGAGACGGCTGCTTTGAGTATCTTTGAGTGCTCGTGTAGTCTCATGCTCCCGTCTTAACTTCAAGGCCTGGTCCAACAGACAATCGAAGGAGTGCTCAGAAACTTTGGAATGGTAAAGATAGATGAAAGAGAAAGGTCAGAAAGGTCAGAAAGGTCAGATTGATGGCTAGAGTCAGGATAGAGGAGGTACACCTTGTACAAGACGCTTGTCAGGAGAAGCCAGTGTGGCAAGCATCGCTGGAGCCTATACTGGGACCTCCAGAACCCTATGATATGATGTCGGACCTGCGTGTTGGAGAAATTGTGGATTTTGTTTTATCCCTGACAACGAAATTTTGGACGCCTTTGCCAGATCCATGAACTTTGTGGCTGGCAACTGTCGTGCCCTGTGGAAGGTCTTGGAGGCCGAGTGGCTCCGCAAATTTTAAGTCCAAAGTGGCAATTTGACATCAGGAGTTTCATTGACTTATTTCAATTTATTAATGTGATGATTAAATTTCACTTTCTCATGTTTTCTTAGTGATTTGTTTTTTTTGGTTTCTACGTGTTTCAGTGCTGTTGACAGGTGGAGAAGATTGCCCTCGCCAGTTTGGTGTACGTGCCCATCAATCCAGTGATCCCGCCACCCATCGAGGCCTCTTGAACTGGGAACAAATGGATCCAAATGGATGTCTTGTTTCGGACGAGGCACCAGTTTTTTGCACCACTCATTAATTCATGGTATGTGTATGTATGTGTATATTATAAATTAATATAAATTAATATAAATTAATATAAATTA
>Ga0126342_10002671_pt1 | contig 28276 bp, 32 predicted proteins | sample Cyp1metagenome_FD_92528 | JGI IMG/M metagenome (GOLD analysis project Ga0126342, IMG submission 92528) | Coral microbial communities from Lord Howe Island, Old Settlement Bay, Australia - Cyphastrea 1 metagenome | ecosystem: Host-associated > Invertebrates > Cnidaria > Coral ... | reverse complement strand
TTTAAATAGTTAACTTCCGTATATTTAAGATGGTTGGCCGGGCCAGGGAAAACCTGCCCGGAGGTAGTATAAAATACCTATTGCATTGTTTAAATATCCGTATATTTAAATGTAGGTACCGTAACAGTTATTGACATTTATTGACATTTATTAACCATGATGACTAACCATTATTAGCCACTATGAACCACCAAACCACCACCATTCGTGGCTTTCCTCGCAGGGGGTGGCCTACACCCTGGAGGGCTTGGTGCGAAATCCCAGCACGGCCACGTGGCCGCGGGCTATGACCTGGCGGATGGAGTCCTACACCAGAGACTGGGACCACTGGGACCTGGGGGACCTGGAGTCATCTGGAGGTTTTTTATGAGGTTTCCATATTTATAGATGGTAAACATGATGATTTACCTATGAAAAATGATGATTTTCCATAGCTAACCCTCTGGTAATTTAACGTAGCTATGGATAATCACCATTTTTGATGGGAAAACTCACTCTTTCTATGGCCATTTTCAATAGCTATATGTTAAATTACCAGAGGGTAAGTCAATCTAAGCCATGGGGTTACCCCCAGTTCTCATCCAGATTTTCAGATGTTCATAGATTTTCATAGATTTTCCAGAACCATTTTATTCATTGGGGTAGCCCCAATTTAAGAAAACTACCATATTTGATCATATTTGCCTATCTGCCATAGCATCCCCCCAAACATCGGCGAACACAGGGTCGCAGTCCTTGTTCGGTTTTTCGGGCTGCCATGTTTGAAAAGTGATTTGGGAGCGCCGTAATTTCGGGGATTTGGGAGCGCGCAGCGGGATGAGAAAGGTGGCTGTCTATGGTGGTTTGGGAGGTCCTGCAAGCAGATGGGGGCTAAAACCTAGCAACATGGGTCAACGCAACCGGACTTATGTAATCAAACAATAGGTGTTTCTCTACTTTGAGAGATGCATGTGTCAAAGATGAACACCAGGATTTTTACATGCAACATGAATCAGTCTTTTTGCAGCACATGCTTAATTTTCAGTTGGCAACATGGAACTTTTGCCCACAATGAAGCGACAAAAAGGCGTGTGCCAGCAAAGACCATCTTGTTTCCCGTTTCTATCTGGGTCCACCATCATGAACCAAATCATTCCCTGAAAGACCAGGGTCGCCCTTAAGGGTTCATTGCCACGGGCGAGCGCGTGCGCTTGGATGAGTACTTCCTGGAGGGTCCTGCCATCAGATCGCCGGCCAAAGATTTCCAGGTCTCCAACAGTCACTGGGATTCGGTGCCATTGATTTTTTTTGGATGATTTCGGTTCTCATTTTCGATTGTTTGATGATTGATTGATGATTGATTGATGATGTTTACATTGATTTTTTTCGGATGATGTTTACATTGATTTTTTTCGGATGAGATCTTGATGGTTGGCCAATGTTCTCTTGAGGACTGGTTGCGATGCTTCGATGACTTTGGATGAATGTTTGATGGTTTTCAATTTTTTGATGATTGACCTTCGTGGGGGTGAGAAGTTGCACTTCTTGTTGTGGAAATGTGCAAACCAAAAACAATGTTTGGGTACGCTTTCATGGATATAGATGGGTTTTGGGTTTTGAAACAAAAATCAGAAAGTCAGTTGCGGCAACAGACTTTGTATACCATGACTATGGATGACTGGGGCATAAGGATGGAGATGGATGGAGGCCAGTTTCCCATCAAATCCTGGATCCTCCACCACCCAGGTGCAGCTGAGTACTATGGTGGTGTCATCGTGCACGTTGTGGACATCAGCGTGGTGCTTCCGGCACCGTTGATGACGGGGCAGAGCATCGAACCTAGGTTTGAAACTCAACAGGCTTAACATTGCATAACACTGCCCAAAAAATGCAAACCCGTTACTCATCATTACTCTAGACTCTATATGATTCTTATTTAGTCTTGGGTTTGCCCCATTTATCTCGGACCATAGGGGGTGCTTCTTATGAACATCCCAGCCAGATCAGCCAGCTTTAGGTGGCTTCAGTTTTTCTTTTTGCCATGTGATGCTTTGTGATAATTTTGCCAACCTCGCTACAGTTGACGTCTTGGCTTGGGCGCCCATGACCCGTGCCATTGATGGTTGTAGAGGGTTATGTGATCATATAATTTGATTGTATTCAATTCATATGGTATTGTGCTGCCAGGCTTTGTTGGCTTCATGGGGATTTGATGAGCCGATGAAGAGTGGCAATCCCAACCTCAACCATCGTTTATTTGTGAGTCCAAATGGCATTTTGACATTGCCATTTTTGCAATTCCATTCCATCGGCTCATGTTATATATATTTTTTGGTTCATCTCATGAATATACATATATATATATATATATACACATAAATACATATATATATAACATTCCATCCATCTCTGGATGGTAAGATCCATGGTTTCCCATCGATTTGGCCGGAGACACCCGGGTGGGAACCCGGTCGGCCGAGGAGATCAAGGCCCCACGAGGCTTCGAAATGGGTGCAAACTCCAGCAATCAGCCACTCAGAAAGCAGGGCTTGGGAGGATTTCAATCGGGATTCACTGGAGACATATAATGGATATAGGCTATAGGATATATATATAAATATAAATATATATATATATAAATAAATATATATATATATACATATACACATGTACTTATATATATATGTACATATAATGGAGATATATAATGGGGGGATAAGTTTTAAATCATTGATGATTCAGACGCCCTGAAAGCTGAGCCCTTTTCTTGTTTCTCCTCCTTTCCCGAACCATCAATTTACTGGGGTCATTTTTTCCACTGAATGAACATGGGGAACCATCAGCAAACACTGTAATTGCCATTGAACTGCTTAATTGATTTAAACTTGGCAACAGAAGATCCCCATTTTGAGTGCATCTTTGAAGACTGCATCATTGAAGATGTTTGAAGGGTCCTGAACCCGAAGACTGCTGATATACGTCCCAGGAGCTGCCTAAACTTCAGGCCCGATGGGAAATCTGGGGGAGTTTTTATGGGGATTTCCATGACATGTTCTGCATTTTTCCTCCTTTTTTTCCAGATTTTCCAATATTTTTTCCACATTTTTTACATTTTCCATATGTTTCCACATTTTCCTACATTTTTCCATGCAATTTTCCGACGCTGATAGATTGTTGGGCCCCATTCTGTGCTCTAAATTTGGGGAAGTCGACTAAGGGTTAGGCATGGAATGGCGAGGAGATCGTGAGGGTTCACCAAGAAATCGTTAACAATATATACACATAATAATAATGATAATGATAATAATAATGATAAGAATAATAATAACAACAACAATAATAATATATAATATATAATAAATAATAATAACAATAACACTACTACTACTACTACTACTAATAATAATAAAAATAATAATAGTAATACATATAAATAATAATACTAATAACAATAATAGTAATAATAATAATATAATAATAATATTAATAATAATAATAAATAAATAAATATATATATATATATATATTACGATGTTATATATATATAAGCTGCGTGGTCCATTGGTTTGCTTTTCCGTTTTTTTATCACTGAAGGAGTGGGGGACGTATGGTCACCAGGTCATGAAGAACTTAATTGCTGGCTAGCAAGTGAAGTACGGTGATTGGTGAGTCACGCGCACTTATCCCATAGATGCCTCTGAACCTACATAACCTACATAATAACCTATATGAGCTATATAGCCTACAAGACCTATATAACCATATAATCCATCAATGTAACCAGTATAACCTATATGACCTATAAAACCTCTATAGCCTGTAACCTACATAATCAATATAATCAATACAATCAATATAATCAATATAATCAATATCATCAATATCATCAATATAATCAATATCATCAATATCATCAATATCATCAATATAATCAATATAACCTATATAATCCCCATATAATCCTATATAACCTACATAACCTATCTAACCTATAAAACCTATTTGACCTGTATTATACATAAAACTCCTGGAATATCCATGGATGACGGATGTTCACCCATGGCCACCTGCCTCGACCTGCGCCAGGTGGCCCGGCACCTTCCGACCACTGAGACTGGATGCCTTGGGCACCTGCAGCTGCAGCGTGATCCATGGAGAGGTCAGCTGTAGGGTGCTGGTGACCCGGCCGCGGCACCTGGTGCTGGGGTGGTTGGAGCTGGGAGCTGGGAGCCTGAAAGCTTCTTTATCAGAAAACTGCTGGCTCAAAACGCGGGATTTTTCATAGACATTTTGAGATCTATGCTTTGGGGCAAAAGTCACGCAACAGACCCTGGTGAGCAATTCACGGGGTAAAGGGTTGCCTTCGCTTGCATCCCCCTGTTCCAAGGGCTGGAACCAGCATGCAACACACATAATAGAACACCAGCAACGATCAACACCACATGTCCTTGGCACTCTGGGGCTACTGATGAATATGGCGCGCCATAGCCACACTACTGGGCTTGGACAAGAATGCAGTATACCCCCCAAAAAGACCAATTTATGGAAAAACAACAGCTTTTAATTTCAAACTTCAGGACCCCAGGATTTAGACATTAATGTCCAGATGTCCATTTCAATGGGAGAAACTGGTGATAAACCATGATAAACCATGCTAATTCACCGGATTCCCATGGATAAAACCGGGGTTTTGGCTGAGATGAATGTGTCCTACGTGCCCAGCGAGCCGGGTGAAGCCGTGCTGACGGAGGGCGATACCTTGAGCGCCCAGGATGCATCCGATGGTAACTGGAAGTGGTTCATGTGGTGCCACTGACTTCATGGGGATATAATTTGATTTAATGGGTGTGCACCTGAACATGGTCTTCTTTGAATCCAGAAATTTGGATTCTAATAGGATTTAGTAGGATCTTAATGGGATCCCAATGGGAGTTGACAATCGGATTTGACAATCAAGAATGGTAAGACACGCCCCTCTTGAGAGGATTATCCCATACTTGGGCTAGAACTTGCTGACTACATTGGCAAGATCTTCCAAATGAGCCTCTCCGATTTGGATGCACACAATTCACATGTATCTGGGACATGAAGTAGGAGGGACGAATGAGCACATACTGTGCATCCACCACTGGGGATCAGTCTTGAATGGTGTAGAGTTCGGAGGAGTAGCAATGATATGTCTTTTACTGTACTGCATTTTTTCTGAACATCTGGACCGATTCTATTCGTGTACTATTGAACACCTCTGCCGAAGACGGGAAGGTTTTGCTTCATAGTGTTTGCTTTATCCACTACTCCTTTCAGTGAAAACCATCTTTTCCTGTCTTCGTGGTTGTCTCAAAATTGGAACCCCGAAATTCCACAACATTTGAGGTTGATCAGTTTATCATCGTTTTCCCCAGTGAAGACGCCATTTTAAGACAAATTCAATTGATTTCAATTCCTATGTCTTTATTCAAGTTTGGTTTCAAACACCACCTGTTCCCATTGCCATGGTCGACAGGGGTCAGCTCTGGCTCTTCCTGCTTCAAGGTTTTCGAATTTCTGTGTTGAACCCTACCACTCCACGGGAAGCACTCAGGTGGGGCATCAGATCGGATCTGGATTGGAGGTTTCTCCATGGGGATATCCCAAATAATCTGAACTAGACCAACTTAGTATTGACACATTTGAAACTCATGGTGACTTGGGGATCCCCATTTTAAGAAAACCTATGAAAACCATGCACTTGGGGATCTGCAGTTTTGGGCCAATCGGGCTTTCATCCAATGTGTCAGTCTTTTCCGGAGGAAGGTTATTTCATCTATTGGTCAACATCTGCCAGCAACCTGCAACACAGTGGAACTCGTGTGAAGTGCTGGCCTCTGAAGCTGACAATTCTTCACCAAATGCCAGCGAAACAACGCGCTGTAATGCGATTTAGTGAGGCAAGCCCCAAAGGTGTTTTCAATCATTGTTTTTGGTCATGGTCAAGTTCTTACTCTGGCCACGGAGGTTCATGTTTGGCTTTACCAGACTGTGAACTGTTCATCTTGACGATGGCATCCAGGGCAAACTCCCAGAAACAACTCCCACCCACAGCGCGTCAGAAACCTTTGGGAGATGACGCATTGGGACGTCGTGCAGAATGCGAGGCATCCTGGGTGGGGAAGGGAAACTTTGGAGGTCACCCTTCCACATCTAGGACCGCTATATAGAGGTTTCTTAAAATGGATGTACCCCAAATCATCCGAAATTGGACCATTTCATAGCATCTTAGTATTAAAAACACATATTTTTGGGGATTCACCATTTTAAGAAGCCCCCACATAATGACTTCGTTAAGCCGTCCCGGCCACCATAGTCTGCCCGTGGGTGTCCATGGGAGGCCCCTGTCGTCGGCCTTTGCGGAAAGTTGGCCCATCTATTCCGAGCTGGCCAACTTCAGCATCTGGATTTCCGAGACCAGGTGCAGCGAGCTGCGGTTCATCAGGGTGAACGGTAGATACTGTAGCCCTTGAAAGGTGAGGAAGGTGAGGATAGGGACGGATAGGGACTTGGAGGCTGGGAAAAAGGAGAAAAACGGAGAAAAAAGGGAAACTGACCGCAGGAAGCGCGCGGGAGCCTTGAGCGATCTGTCCTTGAGCTTCATCCCGGTGGCCTGGGGCAGCGTCTTGGAGATCAACATCCATGACCCACCCGGCTACGACTTCTCAGATACCAGGCCAGCTGTAGCCACGACAGTTGGGAGGATGGTTCCACATGAGTTGAAAAGGAACCGCCGGAGATTACTAGAGGTTAGAGGAGATGCATAGAACTTCAATAACTTGAGGAAATGGGTGAGCTGAGACTCATGTTTGCATTTCCATTTTTTTGATTATTCACTAGGCACATGAATGTAACATAATGTAACCACAGAGCGGATCCCAAAACAAACTGCTTGCAGATCTCACAGATGGCGCGCCATGTCATCCCGTCATTCCGATCAGATCATCACTGGGAACCCCTGGGATGGGTACACCTTCCCTGCGAAACTATTTGGCGAGGGCCCATCATTTTGAGATATTTTGAGTATATCATCGTGTTTTTTTTCCCTTTTTTCTGGGCCTCCAACGATCATCAGAAAGATCCAGAAATGATGGAAAGCCCAAACCCTCAGCCATTGCCAGTCCCGCACCAGGCCTGGCAGTCCGCTGGCCAAAGAGATCACCTCCAAGGCAGGATATCAACACGTCTTAGGGAAGAGCAACAAAGGAATCTTTTTTTTTTTTGATTTCTCTCATGTGCTGTATATCAACCCATATCAATCTATATCAATCTATATCAACCCATATCAACCCCTTGCCAGGGCTCGAGGATGGTGGTGGTGAATGGCGACTTTCGCCCTGGAATTCTGCAGATGGTTTTCCTGGGAGAAGTTATTTTGGGAAGCCCAGGGGGGCGCACTCGCATCAGCTGCTTGGCCGAAATAAAGAAGGGGTGCAACCTGGTGTGATTGCGTCAACTTCTATTTGAAATGGCTCTGGGCGACCCCTAAATTGGCAACTTCTATTTGAAAAAATCGTTGAATATCTTCTATCTTATATATAGGTCTTAGTGTCTTGAAATATAAATCCGATTAAATCCGTATCCCTATCGTTGAATCTCGTTGATGGTTACCCATTTCTGGTCGCGTTTCGGTGCTTTGCCAGGATCATCCTGCGCTGCCACCGAGGCATCCAGATGTTTACGGACTTCCGCATGCAGAACGAAGTGGCGCGCAAGATCAACTTTCTCAATGGCTTCGTCCAGCCTGGCAGTGTGACTGGGAGGGACTGGGGCTGGGGCGACGCAGCTGCGCAACTGGCCATGGGATTCTCATGGGGCTGGGAGCCTATGGCTTGGAAGAATATTTGCTGATTTTGGTGGTTTCAAATGGTTTTTTGATTGCTAAAAATGTTAAAAACCCTACTTGGGATGGTCATCGCAGACGAATCCCAAATGGCCCTGCGGAGAAATCACTTGCAGAGTGACGAATCTTTTCAGGATGGGTTTACTTGGCTCACTTGGCTCCCCACTTGCTGAGTGCATCCCACAGGTGACGATCTTCTCCCAACAGCTTCTGAACCAAGCAGTGGTGAGTCATTACGAAGGCGGCTGCAGCATTTGGGTTTTGGGGCCGTTGAAGATTTGTTCGGATTGTCTAATTGTGTCCTTTTGAGAGGCTTATGATGCACTTAATTCGGAAACTGTAGGGCAGGGTCCAGCTTCATGATATTCAGTTCATGATGCACAGAGGGATCAGAGGGAGGCTCAACAGGGCCCGCCTGGTTGGTGTTGAAATGTTTCTTTCCTTTCCATTTTTTCCATTCATTTTTGTTTGGAGGGTGAGAGCACCACGCTTGCATGACACTGCTGTATGTCCCCATGTTGATGTCTTATGTTGGAAGTGTTATATCTATATAGTCTATATAATAGAACTACCCTCTGGTTATTTTACATAGCCATGGAAAATTGCCCATTTATAGATGGTTTACCTACTAAAAATGGTGATTTGCCATGGCTATGTGAGTCATAACCAGATGGTACTCGTATATTTCGGCTACATGAATACTCCCATATCTTTTGGTGCCCCACCCAGTGATCCCAATTTCCAGGGTCGGGCATCCCCTGTAACTTCACAGGCGGAACTTTTGACTCGGTGCTGCCACTGCTGCCATGTTTTGCACAACAGCTGGCACGCGTGGAACTTCGGCTTTTTGTAAGTCCATTTTCATGTCATATATATATATATATGTTCATGTCATTTTCATGTAGAAAATGATGATCAACCATGATGTCGTTGACGAAAGCAATTTCTTGGTGACATAGAGTACAGGGTGAGGTCACCATAAATTGCCGTTTTTATTCAATTTCAAGTTTCTGGTGATGTTTTGCCAATAACTTAATGGCAAAAATCGGTACATCATGTTTTGTTTTGCTAATAGGCAATAATAGACATGGTAATTTTTCGTTTTCATGTCGAACTTCAAGGAAGTAAAAGAAGGTTTCGATTCTGGGTCAAAGCTTGAAAGAGAAGTCTTGAAATGGAGATGGATCAAGTTTGATGGGACTTTTTGTGGGGATGAACATCTATTTGCATCTCATTTTGCATCCGTTCCTCCATTTTTGATGACTTTTTTTTGAAAACCGGGGTTTTTAAAGAGGGTTTGACCATGGTTTGAGCCATAGCCAAGCCAGCAAATTTCGAATAACTCAGGAGTTCTTCTTTCGTCTTTCTTGCTTTATCTCTACTGGTAGCTCCTTCATCCTGAAGAATTTGGGTACGGACGGCAACAACCATGATCCTTGGGCCATTTTTGGCATCGATTTGCATCCCCAAAATTTGGGTTGTGATTACGGTCACAACCCAAACAACACTGGTGTTTATCTCATGTACTGTATAACTGGGTGAATTGTCATTTATCACGATTTTTTTTTTCCACATGCAAAGGCCCTCGAGGATGGACATGGATGGACATTTCTTTGATATCTCAGAATCCGGCACACACACACACACGCCCCATACAAGACCATGGCTACATTCGAATTGAGTGTTCAATTCATTTTCATAACTTCACTGGCTTGTCAGTGGCATTCACACATCGTCATAATGGTATCATATTGACATGTCACATTGACATGTTCAAATGTTTTTATTTTCAACCATACGGCTGGATGATTGCCAAAGACGATCATATTTTTCATTGACATTGAAACCACCAATCAGATCGGGCATCATTCAGGAGCGCCAAGCGATGTAATTATCCGTGTTGTGTTGGCCCAGTACCCCTTGAGTCCCTTGAGGGATCACATGTGTTGTGACTCAGTTTGAGTGGAAATAAAGGAACAACATGAACAACTTCCCCAAGACCGCCAAGACACACTTTTAGGTCCTAGGTGGCTGTTGCTCACGTTGTCTGTGTCTTATGCAGCTCAGCTGTTTGGTGACGTCATACTTTTTTCATCTTCCATGTTCCATCCTGAAAAACGGGAGGATGCCGGTGCAACCATCAACCATCCACATTTTTGGGTTGAGCCACCTGCCATTTTGTGGGTAGCGCAACCTTTCAGATCTTTCAGCGTCCAAGGAGTTTTATTTGGAAAGTGGTTTTGAGCCAGTCATCGAACTGTGTCACGGGCAAGATCAAGGCTGGGCTTGGGGGGGCTTGGCCTGGATGATGATGCAGGATGATTCATCTTGTAATATCAGTATATTTTTGTAATTTTTTGTATATTTGCTATGAGAATGTAGCCAACATTCATGTACCCTCTGGTAATTTGTTACATAGCTATTGAAAATGGCCATAGAAATAGTGGATTTACCATGATTTACCCATTGAAAATGGTGATTTTCCATAGTTATGTAAACGTTTACAAGAGGGTACATGCAGAATTGTGAAAATTCATGAAAATTCTCTGGCCTCTTGTTACGGAGGGTCACACGTGGCCGTTGTTGTGATCACAGCGGCACCGGACAGCGCAGGACGCAACGGAAGTTCCACCCAGTGGCTCTGTAACGAGGTGGTCCGCGTGAACTACACCCAGCGGCTCGCACCAGGGATGACGTCTTTGGGGCCGGTGAAACATGAGGTGATTGCCAGTGGATAAAACGAAAAATGATGAAAAATGGATCACTTTGGGATATTTTTGAGATATTTCGGATATCGAATCATATCAAAATTATCAAATCATCAATCCTTTGGGGTCAATAGATGTCAATAGTTTCTGTTCTCAAATTAAGTTGTAGGGGGGTCAGCATGGCCAGCCTTGTGCTCCTGCTAAGGAAACAATACACTCGGAACAACTTTGAACTTGTGACTGGGTGGCATTGATGGACCAGAACCGCCATGCCTGGAGCATACATGGATGATGGGTGCAAATGGTGGCCTCCTCTGAGTGGCCAATTGATTACCGTGCGGTGTCTTGCGGTGTCCCAGATTTGTGGGTCAACACAAAAATGGGTTGAAGTTGGTGCACCCCTCCTTTCGGGACATGTCCAAATGGATATATAGTTATTGTATGTTATTGTTGAGTTGTGATGGTGATTGTGAGGGTAGTGGCTTTCATAGCATTGAGATGGATTGCTCCACCCACTAACCAGCTGATGTTGGTGTGATTTTCCATAGATTTTCCGGTTTTCTCTATGCTTGGATCACTTCGATTGGGATTTGAGTCCTCAGAATTTCTAATTTTTTTCTGCCTGAGGTCAATGGCTTTCGAGCGGTCTTGGAGCGCATGGGGCAGGAGTACATCACGGACGCAGCTGCGGTGAATGAGTGGCCCAGCTTGGGGGTTGCGGGGGTTGTGGGGGCCGCAGTCGAACCTGGTTGGCTCATGTTGGCTCATAATGACATAGATGTTAGCGATTTCCGATGTATGGGTGCAGGCAAATGTGCCAGAGAAAGGATGTCCTCCGTTCGTGAAACACCATCTTGGTACATCATCAACTATATATATATATATCGCTATATATATATACCTTGTCCTTCCAAAACCCTAAAAAAAACAAGTTGTGAACCAATAATCAGGTTTCCGGAGGGAAAACCTGGTTTTCCCAAAATCCTGGGTTTCGCCGCTGCCGCTGATGCGTCATTTTCCTGATCAAAGTTGCAGAGCTCCTGCACAACACCACATGTAAGGTCCTCAGCCGATAGTGGTAGTGAAAGCCACGGCCAACCCAAACACAAAGTTATATAATATAATATTAGATATATCTTATATGATCATTCTGGTAGAGATCAGGACGAGTGCAAAGAATTGGGAAATTAATCTGAGACATTGAGTCGTTCATTGATGCTATATCACGCGCTGGCTGTGGCCTTCGGCCTGACAATGTATCCAGCTTTCACCCACTGGGACCAACAGTTCTGCAGGTAGCGGCTCACCACCCGCTTGCAACATTGCTCTGGCATCGCGGTGACCCTCCGGCTGAGCCTGGATGGTCGACCAATGAAATCCTCGTCTGCTTGGGTTCCAAAACAAACGATGTTGAGCACAGGGCCCTGGTTACTTCCAAGAATCAGATACAGCATTAAAGGATGAAAGGCATGATGCTTCGGTTGGAGCACCCACAGTGTCAGACCCTGGTTTAGAGCCATGCGAGCCAATCGGGAGTATGCTTTCAAGAAATCCATGCCAGCATTGCCGATGCTTCTGGCTTCCCGGGGGCTCAGCCATGCATCAGAACTGTACATCTCACTCAAGGATTTGTTCAGACATACGGCATCTCTTCCTGCAAGTTGCAACATTGGAGACCAAGTTGATCCGTCCTTTTCATAGCGGTACTGAGCATACCCCATGAGAACAGTTGTCAAATCTCCTTTGTGCCAGGTACCGTTTGGGTAAGTTCGCGTAGTGGGGTAGCCGACCAACTCCTTGGACAGCTTCTGGACATGAGCTCTTCGGGACGACCTCTTGCACCACGACAAGTAGTCATCTGTCAGACTCTGAAACCTGTCATCAATGTTCGATCCGGGTCCAAGCTCTGACAACAGCACTAGAATGCTTGCCAGAAAACAGCGGCCAATGCCAAGGTGAACCGTATGAAAAATATCGAATGTCCAGAGGCTTGCCATTTCATTAACTGAATGGGGAATCTGCGACAACGGAGATGGCTCTGCACCTTCGCCAAACAGGCTCTGACTGTACATAGTCGCCAGCCATTTTGGTTGCAATGTGTTGATTTCCTCAAAATCAAAGCCAATCTGTCCTGCCATGCATTTGTGACAGACACCAACTGGAGGTTTGCTGCGAGTTTTGTGCTTCTGCACATGCCGAAAGGAGCGCATCAATCCACCACTGTCAGTCAACCACGGCCAATCTCCGCAAATGCGAAGCACGGCCATGTGAAATCTCCCTCGTCCATGCATTCCGTCCGCAATACCTGTTCCAAACATGAATTTCGCTTCTTCGGCAGCGGAACACATGAGTGCATCCCATACATGCTCGTGCTTGCCGGTGTACAGCACTTTTGGAAGTGCTGCAAACAGAAACCTTGATGTAAAGGTGTGTCCTATGTAGTTCGGTCGCATCTGGGTCCAAGCCTTCATGCGATGCTTCTTCTTCTGCTTTTTGTTCGTCTGTTCATGAAAGATCGTCTTTTTCTTGCTGGCTCTCAAGCCTCGGCCAACAACTGAATGAAAGTTGAGGACAAGAAACGCCGAGCGTTTCCGTCCCCGACCCTCGTCCCCGTGCAAAAGCATCGGAAAGGTGTGGCTCAAACGCAGGTTTCCTGAAGCAGCTTCTCGAAAGATCGGGTGGTTGGGCTCCTGTCTTTCAAACAAGCTCCAAAACTTCAGCAGAATGGCAGCTTCACGTTCCCAACAAGGCTTTGTCAGACCGACTAGCAGATGGGTGTTGTTGGACTCGATCAAATATCTTGCCCAATCCCTCAACTTCAACAGAGGAACTGAAGGTTCCGTATTTGGACTAACATCCAAAGTGCTCGTGGGAATTGGCAATGCCAATTTAAATTTCTTGACCATTACACTGTTGCAATCCCTCTCAGCGTTCTTATCGCTACTCCAGGCCAAGTCTAGTAGACCTGCTGATCTGGAAGCAGCTTCGCTCCCTACATCTTCCACAAAACCCTTTGCAGCTCTCACTACGCTGGCGCAAGATGCCTCAGGCCGCACAGTAGGGTGTATTCTTAAATCGAAGTGTAGCGATACAGGGATACAGGGAATGCCTTTTGTATAGATCGATTTACATATAATATTATAATATGCTTTGTGTTGGGTTGGCCGTGGTGGATAGGGCTGATGCAACTGCCAACTGACATGCTCATATAACGGACTCACCAAGTTCAAAGATCCACGCAGCGCATGTAAACCTTTTTTTTTGGAGTGTGAAGCCACGGTTGGGCTGCGCAAGTTCTGATTGCCAACAAATGCCAACAATATGTATAGGCCATTTTATGTACATTTATGTACACTAAATTTCATTTTTGGCGTTTATCACCCGGAGGAAACTTCAAGGATCTGTACACAAAGTATGTCATGAACACGTTCCATCCTTCTGAGGATTCGCCATGGACGGTGTCTCCGCCCAACTTGATGTTTTTGCATCCCTGGGTGCCTTGGACAAACAGCACTGGAGTACTGAGGCTAACAGATATGTTTTAGAAAGAAAAATTGGGATGAATATACTTTCCCATTTTTATATAGTATAGATCTCGACATATATATGATATATATGATTATATATGATTGTATATGGTGTATAGTGATGATAATGATTGGGTCGACCAGAAAAAATCCAAAACCAACCAACATGGGTTCCCCTAAGTGGGTTGAGAGGACAGATCAGTAACGAGAACCAAAAAAAATGACTTGGTACAGTTGAGATACTTTTGTATTTATCGATCAGGGCTGCTTCCAGCATCGATACGCTGTGGCACTCACTGCTCACATAGAGAACGATCATGTTGGACCATTTTTCAGGAGCAAAGGCATATCCGTATTTGTTGTTTGACCAACGCCAGAAGGGGTTGTGTGTAAAACCAATTTTGAATATCAATGGATACTCAGCATGGCAAATTCGTTCCATCACTTCAGAGGAGTGCCGCAAGATGGACCCAGACAAAGCCCCCAACCGTGGTAATTTGAAATGAACTTTGCCAGGACAATGAGTTCCCCACTGTTGATACATTGTTTTCAATTCAGGAGTCGCATCCAAATGAGATTCCAAACGTTGTTCCCACATTAGACTCCGTTGTCTTGTGGGCCGGACTGGGGTTGGAGAATCTAAGCATCGTTTCCGTGTTTCTCCTGATGGCACATCTCCGCAAACTGTACCCAAAGATCTATGTTGCAAAACCTCCGGTCGTGAAGAGCATTTGGAATCCTTAGGTGTGCTGCCATGCAGGCACAACAGACTCATCTGATATAGGTTTTAGATGGTTTTAGATATATATGGAACATATATATAATATATATGGACAACAGATCCCCTGTATGAATGCAACTGTCGAAGCAAGAGATCACAACCATTACCATTTTTCCCAAGATTGCAGTCGAGTTTCTGACTTGTGACAATTTAGTAGCTCATGTAACCACTCTTCAGAATCATCTTCACATGTGTGCGAATGGTGCATGGGCACAAATGAAATCAAGCGAGGGGCACCCCATGGTTAAGCCAATTGTGCTGCGTGGAAACGGCAGTTTGTGGTAGTTTGTTGGTTCAGAGTTGGCTGCATAGCACTCACCTGTCCAGATCTGAGGTGCTTGCCCCTAGGCCGACATCCTCACTGAAGCCACGCAGTGCATTTCCAGCTGGGCGACCTGGCTGTGAGCCGTGTGCTGTGCACATATATATAATGGCCATATATGCCATATATAGAGGTTGGAGGTCAATATCACAAGGCATTTGAAATTCCTCATTGTATTGATTTAGGCAGTGTGTGGTTCTTTGGTGATTTGGGGGGGATCATAACATTCACCTGATCTCCGGAAGCCTACTGGTAATATGATAAATTTACAGAGTTGGTCTTATAGACAAATTCAGTCCGAATGCTGGATGTCACCCAAACAATGATTCCGTCTCAACAATCAACATAAAAAAAACCAATTGCCATGTTGCACCGTTCCGCCAAATGTTTTTCTCCGTCAACACCCTTGAACCGCACAGGTTCTTTGCCGAGAGTTGGCACCATCGCCATCACAGGACTTTGGGATCTCCCGCAGCAGGGCTGCAGGTTTCGATCAAATTAGATTTTGAACATCCCCGAAATGGTGGCCAGCAAACACAGACTCCTTGATAACTCGCACACATGCATTGGTGTCACCAAAATTGAATGTAATTGATGTATAAGTCAAATGACTGAATCTATCAACATAACCCGGAGACAAGTTTCAGAGATAGCAAATTGTTAAATTCAGGAATGAATGTCAAAAAGTGTAAAGTTGTTTCCCATGCGTGCGAACATGCTGAGTTTCTAAGTGTTCAGGGCCTAGAACCGAACCCAACACAAAAGATCAGCTCACTTCTTGCTCGATTTCTTCACAGTCTTCTTGGAAGACTTGGAAGGCTTGGACTTGGAAGATGCACTCGGTTTGGGCTTACCGCCCTGCAATCTGACATCAGTGGCCGACTGATTCTTGTCCTTGGTGTAGTACTTCTTTGCATTCCTGCAATGAGACATGGCAGAAAGTACTACCATTTTCTGTCTATATGCAAGTGTGGTGTCATGGTCCCAACACATTCTAATATATATGGATTCGAAATCTCAAGATGTTTGTACAGTACCCTCGCATTGGCACTTGTCGTACATGTGGGTCCACAACAGTACACAGGAGCCAAATCACCAGAGTAATCAGTCTGGAAAACAAAGGGTTGTAATGAACATTTTAACATCGTGGTGTCAGATCACTCAGTGTTTTTCCCGTTGTCCTCACTTTGTTCTCCACGGCCAAAGCTTTGCTGCACCTTGGGGTTGGGTAACAATCGCTGGTTATATGTATATTTCAGTTCTACATTGAGGAATGGACGTGAAGGTAGCTTTCTTCATTCGGTCTTCCGCCATGTCCAAAAACCTAAGTTGTGCCACTTGTTGCAGGACTCACACCAATTTACCTCGCCCCAATCTATAAGATTCATTTTTTGCGTTCGTGAGAAACAAAGTATCATTTGAAGGACATCTCAAAGTCTTGGGGTGAACCCTTACGAAAAACAGTTGGGATCCAGAAATTCTTCTAATATATATTTCGATTCCTGTTGACCAAAACCAATATGAGCAACGTAGAAGAATGGAATTTGTCAGCCTCTCCTCTGGCCCATGCCTCATTGCAGGAATCATAGGCTTGGTCGACTTCCCGAATGGCACTTTCAAGTGCGGGGACACACCTGGGTCCGGAGGTTGGCAATGAAACACGATATAGTTGATGGCCAAGTTTGGTTCTCAAGAATGTTTTCAGTACCAATGTTTCTTTCCTAATCGATTGGCATATGCATGAAAAGCTGAATAACATAAACCAAGAAAAGGAACTGCATGGCAGCAACATCTTTGGAGTATGAATTGCGTAGCTCCCGAATCAGTGAACGAAGTTTCCCCGATTTGCTCATCATAGAGTCAAGAAAACGCTTCAGATCATCACGTACCTGCAGGATCATGGGTGCCCCAAACGAAAAACACTTGTGCACTGTGTGCGACTAAAGGGTTCCAATGAAGTCATGTGCACATGACGATGCACCAGTATATATGAACAAAAAACACCAACGGTATTTCATCGATCTTACTTGGTCTTAGGCAAGGGGATGTTATTCGATATGTGCTTTGAAAAGAATTCTCATAAAAAAAATTGTAAGGGGATTGATCCGATTATGAAACAGGTAACAAGGAATGATCCTATGCCCCAAGCTGTCCTGGCCATAGCGGTCATGCTTCGGGTCCGCCAGTTTCAAGTCCTTCTCCTTTTGATCCCGCGCCGTCATGGCATCCAGGGCAGCAAACTTCTCACCCCCCATGTGGAATGTTGGATCTGCTGATGCCTGACGTGAGGCCACTGGATGTGGGCTATGTACATGATGGAGACTGAGACTCTGAGATTGACGGCATCTATGTTGTTGGGCGCCTTGGCTGCTTTTTTGTGCACCTCCTCATAGCTTGTCTCAGTAGTGCGCTCAGCTGTTTCCCGAATGGTGATCCAAAATTCCTGGACACCATCGTAAGAGTTGTTCCTGGCCGGAACTCTTAAACACTGTCAAAGGGTTGTTACCATTTTTGATTTCAAGTCTAAGAGTCTAACAGGTCATATACATTTATAGAGAAAATCGCTCATATGCTCCTGCTTTGCATGACAACTGCAATACAATGTTGGAAACGGATGTCCTCACATGTGTGTCGGGAACTGCGAGGCAACGGGTCTTAGCACCGTCAATCCTTGACCTGGATGGTGCAGGATTGTTCTAAAATCTCAAAATGTGTAATGCGATTGTACGCACGAAAATTTGATTCGAAACCATATTATATAATCCAAAAAGAGAACAAGTCAAGAAGTAGGATGGTTGTAGAGCATGTCACAAACAAGAATAAAAAATAAGGCTGGTACTGGTTCCATCCAAGATCGTTTCGCATCTCTTCCTCCGAATACCACCCCTCCTCCTTCTTAATCTTGAAGGATTGTTTCTTGGTCACGATCGTGTGCATGGTGGCAATAAATTCCTCCTGGATCAGAGACACCACAACTGCAAACAGGAGATTGTACATAGCTGGACCAACAAGGATAGAGATATCGAGAGATGCTAGATGTGTTGACTCAATTGCACAAACTTTGTTAGTGTCCTTAATAGCTTTCGTTCGTAATCTTTGCTGTTCTTTGCAAATCATAACCCATCACGTGCCGACCACATGTATATATATAGGTGCATGTGTAATACATGAAAGTTCAACCTGGATCCATCTTTTTTTGGATTTTCAAAGCATGCATCCCCCCACAATTGCAACAACAACAACACAAAGAGTAATCCTTCTGGAAGTTGCATTGGCGCAAGACATCAGCTATGTCATCTTTCTTTCCCAAACGCCATTCATCAATAAGCCACTGGGGCACATTGAGGTTGGTGCGCTTCCCATGATGCTTGCACATCCTGTCGATGCGTGCCTTCGCCGCTCGGCGAAGAAGAATCTGCAAGGGCCAAGAAAACGGCAATTCCAGAATCTGAAACTCACGTATGAGTGGAAATATGGGTGGAAAAAGTTAAAACAACAATTGGGACTATAAGCATTTATTGTGGATTCGAAATGGGTCCTGTCATATAATATTTTTTGAACACCGCCTCATATATGCATTGTTCAATCAACACAAGAAATGTTTGAGATCAATCCTGCTTTTCCAAACGTAAGCCAGTGTTCCCCATATCGACAGAAAGTTGAATATCTTTAATCAGATTGATTTGGGTTTTGGAATGTATTTCCCTGCCTGGCGCTGTGTCATTCCGCTAAGCTGCCAAGTAGTCTTGGGTAGCTTCGCAGGGGCTGCTTCTGGGGAAGAAACAACATCAGATCCTGGTGGTGTCTCCTGGGTTTCAGAAGGAGTAACCCTGGGTCTCTTTTCAGAAGGCTCCGAGGAAGCAGGTGACAACTGCGCCCGATGTTGGAGTAGCAGTGCTTTTGGTAAAACCAGGTGATGCATCGCTTTGTCCATTTTCCTTAGGGTCACCCCACCCAATAAACAAGCAACAAGACCTTACTGCAATTGAGGCCTATATGGTTACCCCAGATCTTATGTGGCATCCATGCATATACTGCATATTTTATATCAAACTATCATACGACTCGCCGGTTCAATTCAGCCTAAGCACCAGAGCCAGAGTTTTTCCCACAGAACGGCCTGCGAGATAAAGTTCCTCTTCACTGGCCTCAGGACGCCAAGTATAGATGATAAATACATGGAGGGCCAGAAAGTTGTCTATATATATAATATGGGGTCAAGTTGTTAACACAATATGGGGTCAAGTTGTGGCTCCAATCCAAGTATTGAGGTCGAAGCTGGAATCGTTTGAGCCTCTTCCAGTGGTGTCTCGGCAGCCTTGGAGAAGGAGAAGCCAATGCGTATCATGTATAGTAAAGCCTGGATATCCCAGAAGAAAACCAATGCATATATAAGTCGAGAAGCATGCACTTGATCTGATACTTGATCAACCTTTGACTGTATATAGTGTACCATTTTGACGACCCGTCAATACAAACAATAAGAATCCGGCCTTACCATCAGTAGACTTCAATGCAACTGCTTGAAGCTGTGCCTCAACTTCCTGGAAAAGGAGTTCCCGTGTGAACCCTTGGGTTGCTATGTTTCGATCCTTTTCTGTGCATGGGTAATGATATTATAAATATGCAGTGATCTGATGTAACAATGCCAATGTGGTTGATGTTGAATATATTTGTATATATTTGTATTGTACATGATGATCAAGTCTTTTATCAAACCCAAGGTTGCTTTAGAATTTATCACACTAGCCCAGTAAAACGGTGTCCTCTAGCTCCTTCATCAGCATCAGCTCGTCTTGCTCTGACATCCCGAGGCTCTTCTCGGCGACATGCTGAACACCAGCTGCCAAAGTTTCGCAGCTCCACAACTTGGACACCGGGATATCCGACATGGAGATAACACCCAAGATATGATCCTATAGCAAAGGTGCTTAGGTCCCTAAAGAGACCAAAAAGCTCTGAGCAAGACTCGGCGCAACATGTTGGTTGTTTTTCTTATCTTGTCATATACTGAGTGATGCAAAACCCAATGGCACCAAGGCAAACATATCCCTGTACCCCGATCAATCTGCAAAGGTTTTCATCAGTTCGGTTTGAGTAGTACAGCGGTTGGTTTTCCAGAGCTGCGCTGACGTTCTTTTTATATCACCATTTGTGCATGTCATCTCGAACTCTCGAATTAAAGATGTCATCCGAAAGAAAAGAAATCTCTGACCAAATTTATTCGAATTAATGTCGTAAGCCTAATCCCGAGACCAAAAAAGCACAAAAAAACACTAAAAAATCTATGTTTTTCGAGGTGGTTTCGGGGGCCCCAAACCCATGTTTTAAAACATGGTTTATCACGGGTAAATCATGGGTTTGTCATGGGTTGGTCACGGGTTCGGCAAAAACCAGGTTTCTAGTCAAAACCCGGTTTTTATGCCATAAACCCTGGTTATTGTGCAGAATAACCAGGTTTTCAAATCAGAAAACACGGGTTTGTCACGGGTTTCCATCCACAACCTGTTTTTTCCTCAAAAAAAACTATAAAAATACGATATGTTTGTATGTGGAACTCTCGGAACCTATGATTTTAGTGATCGAACCTTGGTTACATATCAGAAATCCTCTCCATCAAAGGGTTCTTGGGATGATCCCCCGGAAATGCTCCGGGATTTTTAACCTCGTGGAGCCCCTAAGATAGCGGAAAAGCTCTCCGAAGTCAGCAAACCCCCAAAGGTCTTCATCTTTACGCCATTCCATTTGGAGGGTTTCTAGACATGGTGGAGCACCACCTGCCGGCAACTCAGGCTGCCCGCTGGAGTTGGCTTTCAGCTTCTCAAACAGGTCCAAGAAGGCTCGGGCAAAGGCCATAGGATACACCCTCGGGATCAAAGAGAGGAAGACCCTTGGAAATACAAAGATGTTCCATATAAATTCATATATAGATTTGGGGTGAACACATTGCACAAGTAAAAGTTGCAACAATATGATATGCATGGTTCTGCTTCACATACTGGAGAAGATTTGGGGATTATAGATATATTATATACAGTATAATTATACACTAAACTGTAAATCTCAAACCTGTAGGCCTAGGTATGATCTATACCTTGATCTCGGGCGTTTAAAGTGGTACAGTGGTACAGCTGGATCCGAATCAAAGAAACCATATATAGTTACAAGAGAACAGCTTCCAAGTAGCTCTGTACCTTTCAACTGCTTAGTGCCCTTGTAGCGCAGCTTCCCTTTACCATCACGGTACTTCTCACAGGTCTTGACCTTGGAAGTCCTACCTGAGCTCATTTGCAGGCGCCCCCTGTCAAGCTGGCGAATGACCGGGCTGTTTGAGAAACCAATGTGTCGCTTCGCAGTGGCAGCATTATAGTGCCTCATCCACCATTTGACCACATGGACCTAAGTTGATAACGCTAAGCCGAATGAAAGTAAAGACCAATTGGTGTTGCTGAACAAAAGCTGATACCCAGTGTGGTTTTTGTATATATACAGTATAGTAAATGGGCTTATCCCAACTACAACATATAATATATAATAAGCCGATATATATATATCATTTGATTGCAGGATGACTGGATCAAAGGCATCAAAATGAAATCTGTTTGGTAAATGCGATACATTGTACCACCATTGAAAAATAAGACCCTGACAGAGTGGTGACCCAAACACTTGCATATCGCATTCAACGTGAACCGCCATGTGGGGTAGAACTCAAGCAATGACCCACTTGGCTGCTCCAAAGACCAAACTCCGCCAAGTGAACAGCATAAGAAGATCAATGTGCACGTCCTACGGCAGGACAAACACTGAGCACATTTGCACAGTTGCATGATATGTTGATGCACAGATATGTTCATTATATATATGGCATAAATTGCTATAAGTATATATATTGAGGTGCCAAAATGAAAGATGCCAAAAATGTCATCGCGTCTCGCCTATATACATATACATGCATGGGTCATAGAAAGAACATTCGCTTCTTCTGTGTTTGTATAAAAGATATCACATGGTGATGGTAGAACACAACATATTTTTATAGGATCAAGATGCGATCCCTTCCCAAACATGCAAAGGTCCTCTCTAGGAGTTTGTTGGACAGTCGAACAGATTCATAGTTGGAAAACCCCAGGGCTGTGCATGCTGATCGCATGCTTGTGCCCACATTTACTCTGCAAAAGCTGCTGCACTTAATCCCGAAGTGTGCTCCGAAGGCATTCCGTACTCCTCGAAGCATCATCAGGATGCACAACCTTAGATGTAAGGACGGGCAGCGGGAGAAGGAATGTCAATTAACATCCAGGCACCTAGCATACTCTTTGAAATCTATCTGTGTGGATTCCAGCGAATCAACAAACATATACTCTCAAATGTCAATTGTCATTGCCTAGATTTCCCAAAGTCTTTTTGGTAAGAGTTTGATAGTAACCAAACATTGGATTTTTTGACAGATCTTTCACTGCAAGTTTTTGTGGGTTCTATATATTGAAATTACACCCAAATTCACAGTGGTGGCAATCCACATAGGTGCAACAAATATCAGTACCAGAAACGCAAATCCAGATGCTGTGTTCATATCCATAAAGTTGGTCCTCTTTGAGCCTGGGGGTGGTGTATGGTCCAACAAGTCAAATCGAACTGCCCGGTACATTGCTGACTGCATCTGGCGGGTGAGGTTTCCGGCCCCTGCAAAGTACTCCAACCAATGGATGTCCTGCAGTGCGAGCTCTGATATATGAAATCAGATGGATTCACAACCAGAAAGGCTTCATAGTTACAGTATGTATTTTTTTTCTGCCAACATCGATCAAAACTATAATTATTATGATATGTTCAAATGGTTTGCATACTGGCAGGGGTAAGCCACTGTTCAAAACACATATGTCAATTGATATCCATGACTCACATTTCCATACACATGCGTGCACATTTTTCATACAATGTATCATGGCTACCCAGTACCACCTCAGTCAGCTCGAAGCCCATCCACGTGATGAGGAGAACACAAATGGCGAACTCCTGGATCCAGGCGGGCTATTAGATGGGTCTGGTCGAATGTCGAAAAAATCGAACCTTCAAGTCTAAGTGCTTGAGTATACCCATTTTGGGTTTTTGCATGTTGTTGCTTTTTCAATTCCATATCAATCATCTTGAAAGCTAGACACCTGTTTTGTATATAGTATCATTACTTTTTATGGCTCTTCCTTTGGGCACTGCAAAGCACGAAGACGCCAAATCAAATCATCAATCCAAGCCATGGCTGCAATGGACACACCGCTCTAAGCAAGACAAAATGAGGTCTATTTTGGCAATTTGTCGTCTTTAGTTGAGACTCAAGTGTATATCATATACTTGTGAAATCCAGCTACATATAGCTTCTTACGTAGTGTTTCTTGTTTCGGTAGTATTTTGAATCATCTTGATATTCTTGCATAATCGAGCTTCCAATTTGAATCATCACCGGGTTCAAAATTTTGTGTGAAAATGCTGCCACAAACATCGGTCACCAGTCTGTTGACCATCTCATTTACAACCTGTGCGTTTCAAATTTCGCATATAGAAGCCTATAGTAACCATCCAGTGTCCAAGGATGAAACTTGTATGCTGATGCGAATTGAAATTCAAGGCTATACATATATAGTTACACCCATGTATATATACAGTAATCTCGAAAATTTTGTGAGCTGTTTTCGTTCAACTTTGACTCGTACTTCACCCATGCACATGGTTATATATGTAATGGGTTATTGGCTCTAACAATTCAGACGTCTTGACGATATATATTGCAGGAAGTATCCCAACACCTCCCAAAACCAAGCGAGCCAGCATCCACCTAAGTGTCTGGCCCTTGAAACCTGCTTCAGCCAGGTGCTCCGGTTCCTCTTGAGGAGTGTCGGCTCCTCCGACATCAGGTGACCTTGGGAACGGCAGGAGTAAAACCGGATTAGAGGACTACCCAAAAAGAAATGTCATGATTTGGGAAGAAAGGGTTCAACAGTGAGAAATATCACAGACATTGTTGAACTAGTGGCAACATATATACAAGACCAATAAGTCCACAAAAGTTTCACAATCATGAAGCAGTAAAGCACGCAATCAGGCATGTGTTTCTGCAAAGAATCAGACTTTATCACATGTTCATTTTACTAATGGCCGCCCCGTTTGTGTCGATGATGCATATCAAATGGCTGGTGGTACAGGAATTAGTTTTGACACTGACACATCAGCCTATACACATTCACGCAGCGCACTTGCTGCTATGATCATATTTTTTGTCACTGCCATCCTCGAGAATCAAAATCCAGCTTGCCTGTCCAGGCATCGGTGCTTCAAGCCAGCCTCTAAAGCTCTGCGAATTTTAAGGACTGAAAGCAGCCAGCCAATGCAGCATCGTTGGTGCAACGAGATGCCGACAAGTTTTGTCCAACCACCGAAATAGATATATGACCAACATTGGTGAACAAGCTTTAATTTGGAGTATATGTTTTTAGACGACCTATAGGTATAGTCTTTGGCATTGGATGGCCGCAAAGCAGTTTCCTTCTTCTATATCCACATGGAGCATGACTTGGCTTGGTTTTTGCCCTGTAAGCTTTCAAGGAGCCCTGCATAATGCTTCCAACACAAAGTTTTAAACAGCGATCTTTAAAAAAAAACTCATCAGATTTTTTGAAGTTTTATATGCATGCATGGTTCATACAAATCAGATGGTTCTATGCTACCTGCAAAGATCTATAGACCGATGCTTATTTGTTGACGTGGACCCATTGATGGCTCACAACCCCTAGTCCAGAAGCTAACAATGCTGCGCCAACTTGGTTTCAGTGGCACCCCCTAAGCATTAAACGATCCATCAAAGAAGTTGTACACTAACACCCTCGAGACATGCCAAAAAAGGCTTGGGGTTTGCAGCAGTGAAACCTATAAATTTTCAACTGCAGCTTCAGCAGCTTTCTTGAGCTGATCCACTAAATTGACGCAATATGTGAAATCTTTAGACACATCTTCCTCATCCACTTCGCCATTGTCAATGGCCTGATCCAACTGGAGTACCTCAGATGGACGCTAAACCAAGAAACATAGAACAAAGTCAGAAAGTGAAAACATATTTGCACAACTCAAGTCTTGAGAATTCATTCGCAGAAAAATGTTGGTGTAGCAACACTTATATATATGTCAAATTTACATGTTTGTTCGTACAACTTCATGCACCAAAGTTGCAAACATTTCGGCGCATTTCAAAGACATAGCCAACCGAGTCATGTAGCTAAGCCCAGTGTCACGGAAGTAAAAGTGAGCTATGTCCTTGTTCAGTGCCCGGTATGTGCAACCAACTGCCGAGGTTGTCCAGTAGGCGTTGAGACGGCATGATGTCATCTGGTCATGCCTCAGCCTGGAATGCATGTCCTCTTTGATCTCTTGGGTTGCCTTTTGTGTGGTTGCATCATCCCAGTAGAGGGCCACAAATTTCTGAATCTTTCGGATTTTTTTCCCCAGAACATCTGGGGGAATTTCCACCTCTGCCTTTCGTTTCTTTGACTTCCTCTTGGCAGCTGGCTTTGCAGAACCCTCTGCTACCTCTGTGTTTTCAGCCTCCTTTCTTTTGGGTTTGCTTTTTGCCGCTGTCTTGGCTTTCTTTTCAACAGCTTTCTCATGGGATGGCTCTGATGGTTTTCTCTGCTTTGCCTTTGCAGGTGCCTTTGAATGTTGCTGTTCCTCGTGCTCCTGTTCATGGTCATCCTTGTTTCCTTTGGACTCCTTCTGTTGTTTGCGTTTCTTTTCAGCCTTTCGAAGCTCTGCCAATGCTGTCTTGCCGTCTGCCCAAGCATAGGCATCAAAATGGTATGCCGATGTTCCCCAACCCTCTGTGCCCCACTCCTCGTTTGGTTGGCCCCACTCATCATACCAACTTTGTTCATACCAACCTTCGTTGTAGTCCTGGCCTTTCTTTTCACTGCCTGCTCGTTTTTTCCCTTTAACTTGTGCAACCTGATGAACACCATCACCGTTCCTTTTCGTACCATTGTCTGCTTTCGCATCCTTCTTAGGACCTCTGCCCCTCCCTGGTCCTTTGCCCCTGCCTCTTCCTCGCCCCCGGCCCTCTGCTTTATCGGGCTTCATGTCGAGTTGATCTTGCCTTGTGACGTAAGGCGGCTCTTCCGTATCCTAGCGTGTGAACAAGCAACATTAATTGAAATTTATGTGAACATGGAGAAACAGCCCACTACAAAAAATATAATGATCGAGATATATTGAGATCGATAGATGTATTCGATGTGTTTTTGCATGTTTTGGTAAAACACCGTATGGTCAAACATGAGGTTCACTCCCAGCTGTTTCCAAGCCTCATCACTCTCCTCAGTCTTGCTTGCAGGAGCGGATGCAATTGCCTGGGCGGCCTTGGGAACTTCAGGACAGCCGGCCAACTCTGGTTTTGTTTTTCTTCTGCATCTCTGAAAGTTTGCACGTTTGGATTCTGCTGACACTTCTGGTGACAAGACCGTAGATACATCCGGTGGGGTATTTGCACTGGTGATATCTTGCAACGGTTGTGTTTCCTGATTGTCTCGAGCCGGCTCGCATCTGGCAGCGTCTCCTGAAGATACAAGATAGGCTCTGAAACTTAAAAGGAAAATTAAGTCTTGGGGCTGCGATATGGCATGACCAATAGTCTTCCTGATTTTACAATATGGTAACAGATCGATATATATGTAAACAAATCAAATGGATTCAAGCAAAATTAATTATATGTTGTTTTCTGGACGCATGGATATACAATGGTATGTGGATCGACGCACTGGTGGTGGGATTCTCCTCCACTGCCAGATGTCGGAGGCGACATCGTCTTCATGCTGTGTGCAGCAGATTGAGCTGCCCTTTTCTCCCGTAACCTGAATAGTGAATAGAGCTTTTGGAATCAGAGCGACATATGAATGATCCATATTACTCAGCTACAGTGTTTGTTGTAAACCACAACGAGACAGGAAATCTTTGCAAAACATGCAAAACTTCAACCATACTTACTTCATATCCAATTTGTTTTCGAATCATTTCATCCTTGTCTTACTCCGTCAACAGATTTTCTAAACTCACCAAACACTTTGAAACGATAGTGCAGCAGGAAGACACCCTGAGTTGTTCCTCAATTTGTGCCTTTCGAAGTCGAAGATCGTCTTGCATACCTTAAATGCGGGCTTTGTACTTTAGAATGCAAAAGATTATAAACTTGCGCATGGATGCAAGTTGGTGAGGGACAAACAAAACAAGACTTGAACATACCAACCGGTTTGAATTTGTTTATAGATCAAGATGCTTTACACTGAATATAGCAAGAAATGTGAGTTGAGATCATGCTAGCAAGGAACTTTTCGGGCCCTTTGCTTCCACTTCCCGAACAGTGGCTTCTTCATGACGCGGAGTACCATCCACTGCTGTTGTATCTATTGAAGATTCTGCTCTGGTCCCCCCAACTGACTCTGCTGTGGAAGTCTTCTGTGTTTCCTTTTCTGGAGGTCTCTTGCTCTCTTTGGGTGGGGGGACGTCTGGTGGAGCAACTATGGGGTCTGTCTCTCTGGGTTCTTCTTCTTCACCCTCTTCTGCATTGCATGCTTCATCTTCGGACTCGTCATCCACCCCCTGCATATGTACCAACTGAAATCAATTGATGTGTTGTCGAAAGTGACAACCTAAGAATTGTCGAAACAACCTAAAATGAGGAGTGTAGAGAAGCATAAGACCATTTATGGGATATTTATGGGTATATATCTCGAAATGGAAAGATCCCGAAACAAAACCCACTAATCCAAGTGTACAGTTTAATTGCACTGCAATCCCAAGTGGGCCTGGGCCTTTCTCTTCGAGAGAATAGTGTCCACTTCCACCTGCAGGTGGGAAGTTGGCCGTTGAGTGAGACGGTGTTATTTCCTTTTATTTTTTCTAATCATGCTCGTGTCCAAAACTTGGAAACATTGGATGGAATGCAGAGCCAGCCTGGAGCATCGGATCCATCAACAAGCACAGGTTCTGAAACTCTGGTACCTCAGTGCAATCGACATGCAAATATCAGCATTTATATTCAAGCAGATCTCG
>Ga0126342_10002670_pt1 | contig 28283 bp, 23 predicted proteins | sample Cyp1metagenome_FD_92528 | JGI IMG/M metagenome (GOLD analysis project Ga0126342, IMG submission 92528) | Coral microbial communities from Lord Howe Island, Old Settlement Bay, Australia - Cyphastrea 1 metagenome | ecosystem: Host-associated > Invertebrates > Cnidaria > Coral ... | reverse complement strand
GACTGTTCAAATAAACTATTGCAGAAAGGTATTGTGCGTGACTGCATATCCATGTGTTTTGACATCTGTACCATTAACATACGTGTGAGCATTCGGGTTCGTGGGCTTCATCTTGTTTTTTATAAGGGTTTTATTTAATTATTGCTACCCAATTTATATTTGGAATATAGTAATCTCCAATATTCATATATTTTTATTATTCGTTAAATATTTTATTTTCATTTATAATTAATTTTATTTTTTAGTGTTTTTAAATATATTGCTTTTTTTTATTTATGTTTTATTTAATTTCATTTATGTTTTTATTTATTTTTATTTATTTTTATTTTTTCTTCTTATTTATTTTTATTTTTTTTCATGTATTATATTTTTGTTTCTTCGATTTTTTTTAAAACCCATCTAAACCCCACTTGTATGTCGAACCACGACTTCGTTCTGTTGAAGATAGTTGGATAAATAGATAGATAGAAAAGAAATGAAAAGAATAGATAAGAATAAATAAGAATAGATAAGAATAGATAAGAATAGATAAGAATATATAAGAATAGATAAGAATAGATATATAAGAATAGATAAGATTAGATAGATAAGAATAGATAAGAATAGAAAGATAGAAAGATAGATAGATAGAATGGATGGATGGATGGATAGATAGAAAGATAGATAGAAAGATAGATAGAAAGATAGATAGAAAGATAGATAGATCGGTAGGTAGGTAGGTAGATAATCAGAGAGAGAGAAAAAGAGAGAGAAAAATGGGAGACATCAATTACCTTTCGATCCATCAGTGGCTTCGTTCTGCCATCAATGATTCACAACAACCAATCTCTCCTATAGGTGTCCTATTTCTGATACTTCCGCCACCGCCTTGTGCATTACTACTGGTAAATACTATAAGATAATATAAATCTAATTCTAAATTATACTGGAAATTTAAAAACTATAGAGGAATATAGGTTTTCTGTACATAATATTATTATCATTTCTAATAGTATTGTAGTAGTGGCAGTAGCAATACGGTTGCAGTTGTATGTGGGGTATCGTCCCTGTAAGGAAGGAACACGGTAAATTGGGTATCGGTCAATATCGGTTGGGGTATCTATAAGAATGATGCATGAATTGCCGCAAAAAAATATGCTTGGTTCAGCTAGCTAAGGTATTGTCTGCAGATTTGTTTGTAGCCGGAGCTGAGTCGTCCCCTGCCCTATCAGTTGTGAAGGTTTCGTGGCAGGCAGGCAAAGTTCAAGGCAGCCCTTTACTTATCTATTCATGCGATCATTTTGTCGGATACTCACATCACACAAATAGATTAATAAATTTGAGATATTCCGAGCCAGCAAGATCAGCAAGTCTGCCGATGACACTTGAATCACTTGAAAGCTGATTGAACAGCTAACGCTCCAAATTCCTGAAACATTGAGAATGATGTACGACAATCCTCCCCACGACCTGGAACTGGTTCCATCATGGGCACGTGGTGAGGCGAACTCTCGACCTTTTCATATGTAATGTTTGATTTATAAGCTACTAATAGATGTTTAATCAAATTCAGCAGCTTGTAGCTTGTTGATCTTTTCTGCGATATTCCCTTTTGGAATGCTCGGTCTTGATCAACCGATCTCTAGAAACGAATCTTTTAGGCCTGAAGTCATTGGCGATATCATCTGTACTGCAACTGTGCCAACACAAGACTCCTTGCCATTTGAAATGCTCCAAGAAGATCTGACTGAGTTGGGTACCATGTGCAGTTTGAGTTGGCGGTCCTGACTGATTCATTGAACCCAAAAAAGAACCAAATGGAAGCAATCAAGCGAGCTGTGGTAAAAACCAATAAAACATCCCAGTAACATGTGGTAAAACCAATAAAACCATTGAGTAACCAGTAACCAACCATTTCTGGAAGCCATATGTTGCCATTCTATATTCTATTCCGAAGTCTAAGCCTAAACTGCAGGTATGGCAATGCGTTGTCCCAATCAAAAACAATGAGACTTTTGTATTGTTGGGTTTACAGGGGGTTGTTTCAATTTGTACATGTCAATACATGTCCCACTTGAACATCACCCAACACTATTGCGGACAATCTCGAACAAATACTCGAAAGTGATGTTCAAAATCCCCAAAAAGGGACATTCACCATACATTTACCATACCAAGCCCTGGTTTACCTCATGGTCACCATGTCACGTGCTCAGACTGGAGCCATTTCTCGCCTTCACATTTGGGCCAAGTGCGCCGTAACCTGATCCAGCGAGATTTTTTTGCACAAAATGGCTATAGATCGAGTCCTTGGGGGCTGCCAATAGACCAACAGCCCCAAAAAACTATTCTATCACTATATATTCCTATGTTATTCATATATGAATTATATAATATATATATAGTATACATATATATCTATATATGTATATGCCTTTCTGCCATTCTAAAAATCTAAAAATACATATCCAGAAAATGGATACATTGCTACTTTTGACCCATCAAGACACAAAACCACCAGGATGGATTCGGCGCCTGCGGCCCTAGGCGTTCATCCACCAGTTGCAGAAAACGTTCCGCAGAACTGGGGTCTAAGGCCTCCAACAGGCGCCAAACGATCGGACCAAAAAACCTTGAAACTACTGGAGCCAATATCCTTCCCATAAACCCTAACAATATCCATGAAAATCTTGGGAATTCTTGGGCCAATTGATATGATTAATTAGTGGATGCTCATGTTGCTGGTGGTGCTGCACAGTTTTTTTTCCGGATGTTGATGATAAAATGATGGCCAAGATCGAGATAGCAATGAAGGAAGTCCATGACTGAGCCTGCTTCAGGAAAAGCATCCCAAGTTTTGGATGCATCATTTTCCACACCGCAGTGGATCATTTTTTTTTGGAGGCTGCAGCTGATGTTGACGACCATATCCCTCACCACAATGAATGTTTATTGTTGACAAATGGACATGACGACGGCAAGATTGCATAGGGGACAGGAGGACTCGTATTGCTACTCAATCCCCATTTGTAATGATGCAGGATGATTTTACCTATAAAGAAGAACTGATTTTCAAGTTCGCTACGTTAAGTAACCAAGGGTATCCCCATTAATCCCCATTGATCACAATTCTTAACTAATCATTAATTGATTATTAACCATTATTAATCGTTATTGACCGTTATCAACCCTTATTATCCCTGGCTGTTTTTTGTCCATTATTAATCATTATCCACAATCACTAAACCAGGAATCGTTATCAACCATCAATAAACCATTAAGACCATCCATCGTTATCATCATTATCTACCGTTATTAACCACGAATCACCAGTATTACCCTCTGGTTATTTAACATAGCCATGGGAAATGGCCCATTTATAGATGGTTTACCTATTAAAAATGGTGATTTTCCACGGCTATGTTAGTCATAACCAGATGGTAACCATTAAAAAAGCAGCCTTTCTCTCAGGTGCCATCGCCATAACTCGCCACGTGACTCGCCTCCTCCAGGAGTTGACCAAGTAGAAATGCGCCATTGGAAGCACCCCTTGAGGCGCCCAGGGAGTTCCATGGCAGATCTTTATGGCCCATGTATCTACATTAAAGGCCCATGTGTGGGGTGAATATGGGTGAATGTTGGTAAATATTCCATAGATGGAGCATCTGGGATAGAAAAATACTTCATAAATCTACATACACACACACACATATATACATAGATATGATATACATATATATAATATGTTATAAATAAACCATGATCTGCTAAAGCTCACCCTTCGCAAGTCTAAGCAACTGGGTTGAGGGTTTCACCAAGTTGAGGGTTTCACCATCATTGCGAATCATTTCAATCCATCAAATATTAGAAGCACAAATTGCAAACATCGATTGAGTTAGAGTGGTGGTTTCCACCAGTACTGACCTGCACCAATAGATGTACCTCCTGAATGTGGGAATGTTTTCATGGGCGCAGTCAACAATTCACCCATCTTAGAATGGGATGTGACAGGCAGGACCGTGGGGGGGTATCCATCAGTATCCCCAATTTTTTTTGGCGGGTTTCATCTCCGTTTCTAGCGAACATGTAGCTTTATCGAAGTCTTGCCAGTTTAAACATTTAAGCATGTTTACATCCACATGTTGCCATTTTATCAATTTGGGTATCACTAGTCTGCAACCATTCTTAAATATTCTTAACCAACACCCATTTCTGACGCATTCTTTTTTTGGTCGCCCGGCCCGCTCTGCCACCGCTGATCCGCCAACAGGCCGAACAATGCAGGTGCCACCTGATTCTCATTCACCGGTGGGAGTGGAAGTCCCATTTCCCCGATCAACCGCCACAATCCTGCCCCAGTTGGTAACGATTGGTAACTATGAAACACTGTAAAGAATGGGGCTATAATGGGATAAACCCTCTACCAACTGGTGCGGGATTTCTGCCATCCACAGTAGAACATGATATGATGGGGATATCATTGGCTAGGTAAGTAACAATCATACTTGGGTTTGTCTACAAGTTGATGCCCCAGTCCGTTCGCCAAGTTGGTTGAGCGCACAAATATCTCACAAAATCTCACTCGGATTTATGATAAATATATATATATACCCTCTGGTTATTTAACATAGCCATGGAAAATGGCCCATTTATAGATGGTTTACCTGTGTTTACCTATTAAAAATTGTGATTTTCCATGGCTATGTTAGTCATAACCAGAGGGTAAATAGATATGATATAACGAACTCGTTTGTGGGGTGAAACGACAAACCGACAACCCAACTTATGTGAGGTATTTCACTCTGGTTGTATCCATAGACCCCAATTCATCCCATGATCACAGCAAAAACACCCCAAGTTGAATATGTTGAATCAGTAGCAACATTGGCCAGGAAAGAGGCAAAGAATGATAAAAATTGATAACATATGATAAACAAATACAATAACCTCACCAATTTCTCTCCTGCCTTGTGGCAATCCACTGCCAGTTTGGGGCCCAAATTCATGCAGTAGATCCAGTAATATCAGGGTTTCGTTGGGGTGTGTCCCTAAGATGGGGGAAGGGATTCGATCACCAGACAAAATGTGCCATTGATTTAAGATGTCACCGGCAAGAATGGTGAGAAATCACAATATCATTTTGCCACAGATCAACAACATAGGAAAACTGGCGGGTCTCGATTATTTTTTTCTATCACCGCCATCTTCAAAAGATGTGATGACCGAAGGAATTGAACAATTGGACACTTCCCTAAAACCAAACCTTGGATGACGATTTGCGGTCCGGAAACCCTGATCTTTAATGATCCAAATAATAGATCCAAACATATGGAGGTCTCCTAAACTGGGGGTATACCAAATCACCCAAAAATAAGATCATCCTAGTATTGGAACAACCATGTGACTTGGGGATCCCCATGACTTAAGCCCCACATATCCAAATGATGTCATTTCTGAGCTGCCGACTTGTGCCACACTCGGTCTGGAGCGTGGCAAGGCTTCCGAAGCTCTTCGGAAGTGTGGAGCGACTGCGCCGGTGGGAAGGACTTTTCCAGATCCACCTGGTGATGAGAACGGCAGAAACCAGGGTGCCTCACATGTCTCTCCTCATTTGTGGCTGCGTGACTTAAAAAAAGAGATAGTTTAATTTTGTTTATTTATGCCATCTTTTACAATCATTTAACATTATTTAACATTTAGCATCTTTTGCCATCTGCTATATAGTATAGCATTCGCAACAAAAACATACAAAAACTATGGCGTTCAAAAGCGAAAAACCTCACAGAGTGGGCGAGCCTGCTGCAGATTGTGCATTCACAAACCTCGCTTCAAGAGTTGCGGAAACCAGCTTTGCAAAATCTTTGTTTCTTGACAGCTATCTGGATTTGTGTCAAAATGGGAAACATTCCAAGTCATGCCCAATGTCATTATACATGATTATACCGGAAATTAAGGCAATTTCAATGGGAAAAAATGTGTTGAATTCTATGGTTTTTACGGTTCCAGATGTTATTTTGAGACAACCGCACCTATCAGCCACTGGCTAACCTCACCAAACTGTCGCCGAGAAGCCCCAGACCCCGCAGGTCCGAACTGATGCTGTCTTCTTTCGTCTCGGTGGTTTCGCCACCTTCACTTACCTCACACAAAGACGCAGGATGACGCAGGGCTGGTAAATGACCAGGCTGCTAGAGGAATATCAGAGTGCGCAGCAGCTCATCAGAGCTGTTTGAGGAATTCGAATGCTCACCAAAGCACGGTACAAAGCTTTGAACGGCCAAATTAATGCATTTATATAGATGTATGTCGATGCAAGTTTCCTGAACATGCACGTGCTTTTTTCCTCCTTCGATCTCAACTCAAGGCTCTCTTCTTGAAGCCTTAAGGAGACACCCCTATTGGACACTCGCCGACTTGGATCACCACTGCACAGGATTTTTCTGGGTCAGGCACTGCTGAATTCAGTGCAATGGCGCATTGAGTTGGAACCCCCCATGTCGTCAATCACTCTTCTTCATCCACTCTATGATGCATAGAATTTATCTTCACATACAATCAGCTGTGTCACAAGAGTGAGGAAACTCCGGGCTTTGCTGGACAAAATGCCATCCGTCTCCGCATTGTCATCCTCAGACTCCTTCTCGCTCGTGAGGTGCTTGTAGACCAGAAGAAACTCTGAGATGCCCAGCTGGTGCTCGATGTACAGCCTGAGGGCCTCTATTCTGTAAGCCAAGGAATCGGCCTGATTCACTGGCAACTTGATGTCACCCCCCTCAGGATTCATGAAGCAAGAACATGAGTGACCATATTCCATGGCAAGGCCTTCCTTCATAGCCGAGTCCTTGCAATTCAAACCTTCTTCCAAGGTGCGGATGAGATCTTTGCGCTCACCGGCCACATCACTTTTGCTGTCAGCTTGCTGATGCTTGACTTCAGCTTTTGCTGCATCCGGTGGAGATGTCTGAGGAGAAGCCTCCCGGGCTGCAGCCTTTGCAATAGTAGCACCACTCGCTACTATGATCTGCTTGCCCTTGGCTGGTGATGGTGACCGACCGCGCAGGCTCTCACGCGAGGCAGACCGAGGTCGTGCAAACCCGGGCTTGGTGGCCTGTGCAGGGCAGGGCCTCCGTTCTTTCTGGCTGAGTCCCTTGGGACCCTTGGGCGGTGTGGGAACCTCCGGTCGCGCTGCAACCTTTGCTGCTGGACTCCTCACAGGGCTCTTGGCTGGACTGGTGCACCTGCTCTTCTCAAATGGTTCCTTCAGCTTTTCGATCTCCAGCAGTAGCTGGTGAATTGCCGTGCGCACCAGGGGATCCTGCACAAGTTCATGAACTGAGGGTCTCCTGCGAGGATCTTTGGTGAGCATGTGAGCAATGAGACTCCGCAAGTCTTCAGAGAAAACAGCCGGCACTTGTGGCGGCACACTTCGCAAGATCTTGATGACCAAGTGACGCATAGAATCTGCATCAAATGCATGCCTGAGAGTTGCCATTTCATAAAGTACGCAGCCCAAGGACCAAACATCAGACTTGTAGCTGTATGGTTGTTCTTGGCAGATCTCTGGAGAGCAGTAGTAGGGAGTCCCAATGTATGTTCTGGCACAATCTGAGGTGTTCCGCAGAACTCGAGCAATGCCAAAGTCGCCAAGCTTCACGTTGCCCTGCCCAGACCCTGTCAGGAAGATATTTTGGGTCTTCAGGTCTCGGTGAAGGATGTGGCGCTCATGCATGTGCTTCAACGCCAGCACGATTTGGGTGAACCACCTCATCACCAAAGTCTCTGGCAGCAAGGTCCCTGACTTCTTCCGCCGCTCAATGACCCGATAGAGGTCGCCTTGCTCAGCAAAGTCCATGATGATACACAACAAGCTGCCATCCAGGAAGGAGTCTCGGTAGCTGATGATGTAGGGATGCATCAATTTCTTCAGCACGGAGACTTCGGTGGCGGCTTCTGTCCGGTGCTGTTTGGACATGGTGGAGACATCGATCTCCTTCAGGATGCAGCGTTCTCCGGACTGGTTCCTCACCAGCCAGCAGCAGCCGAAGCTGCCCTTGCCCACCACTTGAATCCTTTTGTAGGATGTCATGAAATCAGGGGATATGGGGAAAGTTGAGGCGAGTTGAGCCAATGGTGCTGTTCGATATAAGAAGCCGTCACTGTGATGCACTGAAACATGCAGGACTGTCATACATGTCTAGAGCTGATGTTACTTCCCTGCAGCACGCTGAAACTGCAAGTTCCAAAAACAAATCAAGCCCACCACCGAGACCTTTCAAGAACTGGTCGAATAGGACCACCAGGCTTCAGTCGAGTAAGTCGAGTTACAAAACGCACCGGGTTGGCTGCTAAGGGCTTGGGATTGAAGTAGTCCTGCAGTGGCAACTGACCATTCAATGACTTCAATGCCATCATGGTATGGTGCTCCTCTCCAACTGCAAGTCACGATCAACTCGACTCGATATCTACATAGATGACATAGATGCTATGAGTAGGTTTGGTGATAATCCAAACCAAGGAGCAAAGCAGTATCAAAGAATTCGATGAGGATGTGTCGTAGCAATCTGACATCCGATGTCACCCAGATGTCCTCCAGTTCTGTTGCTGGTCTAACCGGCCGCGACTCCCCTGATTGTGCAGAAAATAGCCCACCTGAAAGTCACTGCAGTCAAAATTTTCAACATCTTCAATTTTCCTAAAGCACTTCCTCTTTACAATTTTGACACCATCAGGGATGCGAAAAATTAGGGAGCGTGAGTGTGATGATGTGTGATGTCTTCAAGTTGCTGCTGGGCTGGAGAACATGGCGCCTTTAACATCCTTTAAACCAAACCCCCCAGCTCTGAGGGGCAAACTTCTCCCCTCGCGAGGATCAACCCACAACCTCCGGTGTCCAAGTCGTGGATTTCTTCAGTCATGACATGACATGAGATATGACCAGCAAAACCAAGGGATGCACATCGGGGGTGTAGGAACACATCCCCCCCAAAAAAGGATAAAACGTCCCCAAAAACGGATCTCATGAAGGTTCCTCAAGCAGCTGCTTGCAGCTAGCCACGGGGTAGCCAAGCCCTTTTCTTCTTTGCCAAGGCCTTCACCCTCCTGAAACAAAACACGTCCGTTGGGTGCGTGTATGCATAGAACGCCTTGGAGATTTGCCGCACAAACTATCGCCAAACATGCTGACTCACCATGACCTTCTCTTATAATTATATATAACTAATCCAAATCATTCGTATGTCATTAGCTTCGTATTCCAGCATCAAGGGGCCGCAAAACAAAACATCAGGTCCTTCCAACCCATCTTTTGGAGCATCTTGTATCCAAATCCCTCAGAGATGGGTCGGTACAATACCTGGCTCTGACAAATCCGGAACCGATCTGGAGGGTGACGGAAAACTTCTACGCAGTCTGAACGTGCCCGAAGCACTTCAACCAAAAAAACATCAAACATCAATCAAATCTGTGAAAAAAAGATCAAGAACAAGATCAACAAACGCATACAAACACATTACTGGACCCAAAAAAACACATCAAAACCTGCAAAAAAACATGGAAAACACATGGAAAAACCCATCTTCTCCCAGCATTTTTTTGTGCCTCCTTAGCCTCGAGTTTCATCCTCTTGATCTCCCCCTTGGTGGCCACCTGCGGCGACTGGGACTGGGACTGAGGACTGGTTTATGGATGTTTATTGTGGTTTATTATTATTAATAAAAATAATAATATCATTCATAATAACAATGGTTTAGTATTATTAATTTTATTATTCATGGTTTATTTTTTTCACGGGATATCTATGGATATCTTGGGATATGAATTGGATGATAATGAGATTCTCGATGTTGAGCCTGATGTGGTGATGCACAATTGAGGCAGAAACTGAGGTGTCGGCTGTTTTCACTTCCCCTTCTTCATCATCTTCCTTTCAGGGCACTGCACATCGTCCAAAGACAATCTGAGTCGCTTCATGTAGCTTCACTGGGTTGATTCCGTTCATGGGAACACACGTAGCAAAAAATGGGCTCAGCTCGACCAAAATCTGGCACTTTGGACCCATTGATGCAGTGTGTATGGCCCTATTGATGCAGTGTGTATGGATGGCGGATGGCCTGCTCCTGACTACCTGGTAGTATTGGAAACTGCGTTGCTGTATGCCCAGCTCGAATCCTGATGCCAAGCTTCGCGGTTTTTTGGGTGGCTTTGAAAGCTTCCACTGGAAAGTTGACAACGTATACAGAAATCACAATCCCTCAAACTAGAATTGATCCTGCCAAAATTCTGCCAAAATAGGGGTTGAAAGCTAGTTTTCCACAGCATCCACAACAATTGGCCATTTGGCAGGGTCTACGTTTATTGGGGGTATGTACTTCTTTGCCTTTGCCTCATTTTTCTAAATCAACAAGTGGTTGGGAAGAGCTTGCGAACTATTTTCCAAGGACAAGAACGGTTTTTGGTCATCTAGATTTATTGGATTTAGAGCCTGCCCGCCTAACACATGTCAGTGGATTGTTTCAAGGTGGAAAACTCATACGATTACCTGATGGAACACATGATGTCCAATAGATTTTCCAGTGCATCCCATCGAAAAGAGATCCAGATGGCTCTGGCTCCTTAGGGCTTCATTCTCTCGTCGCAGCTTTCCCAGCTCCTGCGTCGCTGCAGGTCACGTAACATGTTCCGTCACATCTCTTGATATAATCGACTCATATCATGACATTCATTGACATCTGGTTGGTGGTTTTAACCATCTTGAAAAATATGATTTCGTCGATTGGGAAGGATGACATCCCATATTATTATGGAACATGTAACATATATGGAAAATAATCCAGTCATGTTTGAAACCACCAACCAGAAATTCATTGACATTCATATACCATCATCTTCCCCTTAGGTACCCTATGGCCTATGGCTCGGAGGTCATGACTCGAGTCATGACGTTTTGAAGGCCGTCCTCCTGCAAAGTCGCTAAGGGGTCACTTCCATTCACCTGGGTCACCTGGTTGCCATCGTTGCCATTCTCCTGCTGGGAGAACTGGGCCACGAAAGGGGACGAATTTCCGGGGATTTTGACTGGGATGACTGGGATCTGGGTAAATTATAATATTTCACTAACCTGAATTAAGGCCATTTGGGGATGATTCCCCTTACTCACCATGATTCCCAGGGCTCGGTCGCAGTGAGGAAGTTATAATTTACCCAGATGGATGATATGGGATGATTATATTCAGCCTGGATGATCCGACATGATCCAATTTCTCCAACTTCGGCTGAGTACAGATCGCAGCCTCGCCTCGTTCAGTTTAGGTTTTTTCGTGGGCCTTTCCTCAGACTTCTCAGCATCTGCCTGGCCCATTGATGTTCACCCGCAAAACAATCACGAAAAACATACCTTCTGGTAAACTAACATAACTGTAACATAACTGTGGAACATCACAATTTTCAATGGGTAAATCCACTATAAATTGCAATTTTCAATAGCTATATAACAAATTACCAGAGGGTATGTGGCCAGGGTATCGTTCAATCATTCCTCCATGAATCTTTTTTGGGTACCTTTGGGTACCTGAGTGGATCAGCTCATACCCAATAACCCCAATGGCAAGAGAAAACTTGGTGCACAAGGGGAAAAAAACATATTTGGCATGGGTTTTAATTGGGGCACCAATGGAAGTTGCAATGTTCAGTGTTTTAAAGGCCACTTTGGCTTGCTAAGTCTGACTCACACTATACCATCGCTTTCCCCATGACACATCATAGCAATTTTGGCATGGAGCAGGTCAAACCGGGTAGGCATGTGTGACACCAACAAAGGCCTCTGGAGCAATTGGAGTTGCCTCCGTAGCAGCTTTTGCCTTCTGGTTGCCAGCCGTGGGGAACATGTATGAGGTCCTAGCCAATGCCAAGCTAAGCCAAGCTATGTATATATGTTTATCTATCGGCACTAAACGGCAGCACACTCATCACAGCATACTTCATCTTTCTCGCTCTTTCTCTTTATATCATTTTATATCTCTGTATCGCCGTCCGGCAGTCACTGCCAAAGGGACACATATAGTAAACATCTGTTGGGAACATGTGGAAGCACCTTCCATTGGGGTCATGAATTCCATGTCAATCCATGTCATATGACCATCCCAGCATCACTGGCAAGCATTGAACACGACACACTTACTAATCTCGTCCTCCTGAATACATCCCAACTCATGAATAGATCAAATCATATCAGATACAATCTACTAGACCAGGGCTTTAACGGGGAGTATCTAGTAGGGGTATGAAATCCATTAGCCTCGATCCCATAAATTGCTGATAAGTATACAATCCCACTCAACCCATGAATTGCTAACAGTAAGATTTGGCGGTCAAAACCCTGGTAATCTGACATCGAAATAGTCGGTAAATTGATGTTCATCCCCCAACCTGCTTGCTACCCATCCCAACCCTCAGTTCATGGCCTGAATAGTGCGTGGCGGCACCACCAGGCCCACCCTGGCGTGGTCACGGCTGGAGGTTGACCCCCAGCTGGTTTGAGATCCTCAAACGGATCAGGTCGCCACAAAGTGGGTTCAGAATGCTGCCCCATTTTAGACCCATACCCAAGGTTTATGCCGGCCCCCCAGTTGTATTACTTAGCTTATCTTGCCCCATCTCACTAATAATTAGTCCGATATATTCCCCATAGATTTTACTTGGGGGGCATCCCAGCTAGTAAGCGGGTAATAATATAGAATATTAACAGTTCCATATGGGTTACAGTACAGACCACGCACCAACTGAACCCCACGCATCCCAAGTAGTTAGCCTAGTTATCAACCATAAGTTACCTATGATTCTATGATCGGCCAAGTATCAATCACCAGTTTGGGTTTCTTCAACCCCCCATTTTTTCCACTATTTTAGTGGTTGAATCCCAATTTTCCATGGCTTGAACAGGCGGGACTGACTTGGCCATGTTGGGCAAAGGATAGATGCCGCCGCGTTTGACGTCAGCGGGGCTCGCAGCTGGCGGAACGGCGAGGCTCGCTGCGCTCGCATCCGCCTGGAAGTGACTAACGGGTGGTTGCCTTTCGTGCTGTTTTGTGGAATCAGATTATATAATTATAAAAGAAATATCTATATTTATGTATATATATAATTATATACATTATAATTGCCAATACTTGTGAATTATTATGAATTATTGCCAGCACTTATAGAATCCGTCCAGTGATATTGGAATTGTATATATACATGGAATTACCAACATGGAGGTTTCTTGATCATGGCCATGAATTGGTTTCTGCACCAGCAATACCATATGTTTTTTGGGGCCCAAAACCATTTGACATACATTACCTGGTCGAGGGGAAACAATTCAGCGCATAAGGAATTGTCGGATTATCGGGTCACCCAATGGTTCACGACTGCAATCACTCTTGGCGCAAGAATGCAAAGTATACAGAAGAAAGCACATCAAAGATCGCTGCTTGTCATGCATGCGACCTCCTGTTTCAGCTGGGCAGGGGGCGGAATGACTCTGGGAGGCACAACCTTAGGCCATTAACAGGTCAATCAACATCAACTGACAGCTGATGATGCCTCGCCCAAGCCGGTGACCCTTGCAGCTACAGCCCCGGGCTGCAAAGCTCCCACCTTGGTGACACTTGTGGAATCAGCTAACCCCATCCCCCAAATATTGATCAAATACCACCAACTAGGCTAAGCCCCAAAAAAATGAAAAGATATGAATCAATATGAATATGAATATATCGATCCAATACACACCGAGGTTTCGCTTCGGGGTATTTAATCTTAGGCTCGCGTTGCTTTAAAGGGAAAGCCTGCGGGAAATCAGTATATCTGATCGTAAAAAACCATGGTTCAGCCGCGTAGACTTTCCCTCAAAGGTCCGAGCTGGCACAGCCATGTTTGCAGCCTGAGCTCAAGATGCAACTGGTCTCACCAGGCCAACATCTGCAATTCAGTATGAATCAATGGATGGTTCAAAGGCTTAGGCATAGTCATGCAAATTTGATATGAATAGACCCCAAATCCACCAATTCATCAAGTTCCACATCTACATACATAGACGTAGCCAAAACGATCCAAAACCCTTGCAGCGAGCTGAGCCGCTGACCCCACCCTGAAGACCTGCCGCAAGTGCTTTGGCGGCCGGGACATCAAGGCTGGAGGCCTTAGCCAAAATCCAAAGGGACCACGGCAGGGGCAGGTAGCTTAACATGGTGAGTTTCATGGGTGATTTTCCATCGGATTTTCCATGTTCGATTACCTAAGGGTAATTCCAAAATTTTAAACGGATACAAAGGTGTCCAAGCTCCATGCCGTAGATTGGGCCTTGGCAATGCCTGCCATGGTCTCATTCTCTGCTTGTGCCTTTGCTGTCGTAGCAGCCTCCAATTGGGGACCCAAAGGGGTCACTGTGGAGGGGAATCCTCTCAATACATTCGGGGTTCAGGTGGCAAAAGCCTTAGAAATTCGAGTTATTCTCAAGTTACTCTGAGTTCGAAGTTCATATTAGGATAGGGCTAACCCATATGTTTAACAGTTTTCACACCATATGTTTGCCGACTTTGACGCCTTCAGCTAGCAGGCAACCTGATGAGATGATGGTTTTTGCCTGGTTTGAACCATAAAAGATGCTGTGACTCATAATACTCATAGCGTTTTCTATGCCCTGAAACGACCTAGCTAATAATTTTGATGGGTTTTCTTCTGGGTGCCAAACTAATTACCCCAGCTCCACCATCAGCAGGATCCCTTTCTTAAAACCAACCCCGCCTGCAGAAATTGTTCCAGCTCTTCTCTTTGCTCCCTTTCTGCCTGCTCCTGTTGCTCCAGTGCTGCTTTCTTCTCCGCCTGCTGCTGGGCCTGTTGCTTCGCTTGCTGCTCCTGCTGTCCAGTGGTTCATGATTCATGTAAACAATTGTTTGTTCCGAGAAGGTCGAGAACTGTGGAAATTGGAAAACAATAAAAGTCTTGGGGGGATATCACGGATCATCATCTCATTTCAGAATTGTTTTTTTGATGTCAAAATTGGTGAAAGAACCCGCTTCCAAATTTTCCATCAGCATGTCACCTGCAATACGTTGGGTCCTCTGCTCGCTTCCTTGCTGTCTGCGCCATTTGTGAAGCTCGCGCCTGATATTTTTTTTAGACCAAGGTGATGGCAAATCGACCTGCAAACCAAAGAAATTCCAGCATTTCTAGTCATTTTGGAGATCTAGACCATTCTAGACCCCTTATGATTGCAACCAATTCTCCAAATCTTTAGGGGGACCCTTCCAGGCCTCGGCTTTGCGTCTCTCCATCTCCTGCCGATGTTGAGCGCTCCATACGTTTTTGAGTGCGCCGAAGACCCAGGAGGGCATCAAAAGCATATTGAAATTCATCCAATCACTTTGGGTATGGGCGGTATAGGTCAAGATGAAGCAGCCCTCACACATCATCAAAAATCATAAAAAATCTCCCCATTTTGTCAAGATATGTCAAGATATGTCAAGATCATCATCCCACTTTGGCCTACAGTATGCCATAGTCGTTCTCTCAATGCGACAACTTGTCGGGCCTGCTGCTCTAGAACTCCTGCAAAGTCCCGAGCCAGAAACCTGAGCGAACACCAGCACTTGGGGGCGCAGTTGGATGTATTGATGGGTATAACATGGTGTAACCATGCGGACAACCCCTATATAATATATATAATTATATATATATATACATATTGCATACCAGTTGGGACATGACGCTTTGGTGATTGCCCCAGCCCTCGCAAAGGGATTTGTCAGTTGAGATCACGTTCCCCAAGAGATTATATATACTGTATATAATGCAAAAATATCCAAACCAACAATAGAAAATGGTGGCAGCCCATCTTAAAGTCCAACGAAACTCAGGCATCAACAATTCTGCAAGAAGAATCAAGAAGATAGTTTTTTTTTTGTGTATCTAAACATATCTAAACCACTAAAACCATCAGCCGTTTCATCTTGCGGCTGGAGGACTTGTTGAAGTCCTTGTCACTCTCCAAATGTCGCAACAAGCGCAGCACCTGCAGAGGTCGAGGCTTCGCGGGGTTTCCCCCGCTGCCGGGGTCCGAAGTGCGACCCCACCGCCAGCCTTGGCCGGACGCGTCTCGCAGCACCTGAAGATGGCGTCGAACCTCCAGGCGCGAACAAAACTGAACAAACAGGCCAAAGTTTGTTGTCCTAAGTCATAAACATTGCCAAAGACATGGGCTTTCTTTGGAGTCAGTTGTGAATCAGCAGCTTCATGCCAAAAGGATCCAAAAGGATCCAAAAGGATCCAAAAGGGTCGTTTCGAACAATTCTTTCAGACAAACGGAATGTGATGGAATGTACAGTAACTCAAGCTCTAGTTTGAACAAAGCCCTGGACTTCGCTTCAAAGAGCTCTTCCACCTGCGAGCTAAACGGTATCACCGGGAAAATACTCAATATATCATACTGGTGCCCACAAAAGATCAACAAAAATTGTTTCCAGGATGTTACACATGATATTTACCTTTATCTATGTTCCAGGTTGCCACCTTATGCACCAAAACCAGTGATCATCAGCTGAGAAGAGCAACCAAATCCTCGGTTTTGCTTGTCGTCAGTCATCGGGTGCCTCTGCAGCATAATCATCTACGTCTCCAGCCACCAGCAAATCATAGCCTCAAGAACTCGGTCTGTGCAGTGCAAAGTGTTCTTTGGCAAAACAAAGGATTACCGTTTTCTTTTAACATCACATAGCAATTTATCCGTCTCTTCTTTGGACTTTCCATGCCTCAAATGATGGCAAATTGCAAGCTTACAAATAGCTCTGGACTATTTTGTGATTGGGAAACTTCTGGCTACCAAAATTTCATGGGGAAAATGAATATGTCCTTACTGCTCCCTGGCTCCCTTCTAACCACCGGATAGTGACTGATAGTGGAACTCAGTAAGCCCAAGGCAGGTTTCGCCATCTTCTTCTTTCTCCCCCCACATTGCGAACGCCTCCATGCAGGCCTCCGAGAATTGGCAGAATTCTCAGCCAAAGGAACTCCCTGTGAAGACAACTGCTGGGATTCATGGACATATTCCAGGATATTCCAGGGATATAGTTGGGATATAATGGGAATATAATATGACAACTGATAATAAGGCGATACGGGTTTCTAATGATCATTGGATTGTTTTAAAGGGCAATTTGTGGCAGCAGCCCATTGGTTTTCTTCCTGCGTTGCGCATCCCATCACCGATCACCCGTTGCCACCTTGTGCTCCCCATCACCGAGCGAGAGTTCCCGCGCAATCGTCTCACACCTGAGTGGCTGGGTTTGCCATGTAGGGGGCTGTAGAAAACAAAGCACATTCCCAATAATAGACTACCCTCTGGTAAACTAACATAGCTATTGAAAATGACAATTTATAGTGAGTTTTCCCATTTAAAATGATGATTTTCCATGGCTATGTTAGTCATAACCAGATGGTCATAGAGTACCCAAGGGGTGGATTGACTAATCGGAAAAGTTTTTAACATGCAGAGCAACTCCAGGAATATTTGAATATTAATTGTTGGGGCCCACATTGGAGGCTGCAGAAGCACTGGTCGATGGTTCCCAAACAGCCCAAACATATCATATAAAGTCAACTTAGTCAACTGGATGATCTGAATATATCTGAATGCAACCTGCATCCAATAAATGCTCCATCAACTCCACGCAAATCAGCAAATGTCCCAACTGGTTACACTGGTTTGGTGTCGGATGTGTGGGATCTCTGCATCGCGTGAAGAAAACCTGAGCTAGGTGCTTGCGCAAGCGCACCTGACGGCTAGATCCCGACAATGGATTGATGACCATGATGATCGCATGCACAAATGATGTGTATGCACATTTTTTGTAATCTATGCCCATATATTGCAACAAATATATTAATGATGGTAGTTAATATGTCAGTTCTTGATACTTAAACAATGTGAAACATATACCTCATATTTCAGTCTCCATACTTGATCATTCCTACATCCTTGCTTCAAAGCTGGTCTTGCAATGGGTATGGTTCAAGCTTTGAAAGAAACCAGGGCACCATAGATTTCAATTGCATTTATTATATTGCATTTTGATATTATTTTTGGTAGTAAACATTGCTAAACCCTGTCTTCTTGCGAGCCCAAGGCCTTAAATGTCAGTCCTTTCCGACCGCAGCTGCCTTCACATGATCCGACGGCAACTCTTTGTTTGCCGAACGCCACAGCAGTTTCAACCTCGAGCCGTGACTCAGGACTTACTCTGTTGGAGATCACCTGACGTTTTTGGAGACGACCAGCCTATAGGTAACCAACATAACTAACCAGGGGTAACCACGCTTGTCATGTCATGTCACTTCTCCGGGGTTCACGTTTCTTCATCATTCGCCATGCTGGGGCATGCTGTATGCTGCCTCCGAGGCACACCACGCTGATGCGCTCCTCTGACCCGGGCACGATCTCGGCAGCGCCGGTGATCCTCCGGCTGCGATTCTCTGAGGATACATGGTAGTATGATGGGTATCGTATTTCTACTGCAGTTGATGACAATTGTGGCAGTACATGCTAGGACTTCATCGTTGTGATTTCTGAGATCTTCGATGGTTAAGTAGAATCACCAGCTGCCACTAACAGTCATCGAGCTGTGCAGTCTGGTCCAACTTGATGAGTTTCGATATCTCTTCATATCTCTTCATATCTCTTCCATATATGCCATAACAGCAGCACCCACTTCAGGGCGCAGTTCCAGTTATACGTGCATATTTATAGGATATTCCACATTTATAGGGGTTATGTCAAACTATATCCCAACTTATGCAGGCTATTACCATGGTCATACCCATAACCCCCACTGCATCCCCAAGCACTACCTGACCTGGTCTGAAGCTTGACGCGAGGATCGCTGAGCTTCAAAATGCCAAGCGCTTCGATCACCTGTTCATCTTTGGCCTCGGCGTGCCCAGGCCCTGGGAAGTGGGGAAGCTAGGTGTGATACTCAGTACTTGACCTTGATCGTGTACAAGACATTTTATGGGTCTTGGGTCTTGGTAGTCTGCCATCATAGCCGACATATAGCATACATTAACTGAAGGCCTTGGATGAAATGGCCAGTCTACCAGATTGGAAATGGCACACCCCACCCACATTTCATGCCTCCGACTTTTGCGAAGTTGGCTCAAAAGTAGATTATCTTGGGTTTGTGGTACATATATTGTAGTTATATATGTAGAAATGTATGTAGATATATGATATGTAGATATATGATATGTAGATATAAGTAGATACATATATATATATATATGTAGATATATAATATATATATATATATACATATTTGGATATATATGTAGATACATATATATGTAGATATATATGTAGAGATATATGTAGATATATGTAGTATGTCGATATATAGATATATCTCGAGCCTGATGAGTTTATACACCAACTTAAAACTGGGGTGCACCGTGTGCCGCCCTTAGCATCTGCCCTGCCTGAAGTCGTGCGGCCGAAGGGAAGTGGCTCTTCGGATGGTCCAAAATCTCGGCACCGTGGAAGCGTAGGAGGCAGTGCGGAATAGAAAGGTATTAAAGTGGGATTTAAATGGTATTAATTCACAATATAAATAAAAACAAACATAAATGAATATATATATATATATTATATCAAAGTAATAAAGTGGGCAGGACGGATGTTATCAATATGGATCCATATTAAAACATGTATTAACATTGAAATAACTTAAGTAGGCTGTGGAAATGAAAAACTCCGCGTCAACTGACCCTTGCTCCGAGCTTCTGGCCCCTAGGAGCTGCAGACCCTGGGCAGGTGTCAGCATCGCAGCTTTGGTGACATCATCATTGAGCACCGGAACCACCTGGTCGTCCAGTCATGTCCAGTCTGCAGCTTGGGGATCTGACATGATCTGACGGGAGGGATGACCTACCAACCAAACCAACCAATAATGTTTGGCTTTAGGGGCTTGGTGAAAGCATGGTTTGCCAACAGTGACGGGTGAACCTGCAGTTTGGTCCCGACCCCTATCTCCATGGTTGTCCATCTCCCAAGCATCCTTGCAGGGTATAGTATATACCTACTTCAATTTGCTTGAAAAATCACCCAAGTACAAATAGATCCACTATATACAAAAATAATCTTCCCAGGTTTACATCTATGTGCACATATGTGCGCTTTTCTGGTAAATTCACTCTACAGCAGCTTCCAAACATGATTTAATATTATTTTCATCTAAAATCCTATGGCTTATCATGGTTTATCATTATATTCCCCCCAAAAACTAGACATCCCATGGTGCCCCATGGTTTATCATCATATGTCCCCATTAAAGTAACCATGTTCGCCATTCAATGGGGCGACCATGACTGCACTGAGGTAACAGCTCCACCAGGACCAGGGCCATACGCCGGACTGAGTGCAGAAGCTTCAAACAAAATGCGATGTGTATCATGTACACATGATATCATATCACGCATATGTGTATATATATATATATATGTATGTGCATGTGTGTGTGTGCATGTGCGTGTACATATATATATATATTTAAATGTATATATATAATTAAATGCACATATATATATATATATATACATTTATAGATATAAATGAGTATACCACACAATGTAGTTAATTATATATATATATTATATATAATTGTAAACATAAAGTGTCAACGTCTGATGTTGCAGCCTTGCTGATGCGAAAATGCTAAGGCTGTGGCAGCCAGCGAGCTGGAAAGCGACCCTTGCCAAGGCCTGAGATGGTACAAATGTCCAAACAGAACTCCAAGAAGCCATCTGCAAGACGTATGTTGACATATATAATAATGTGGTAAAACCAATCATACACCCCCATTTGATGGGTCTTACCAGCCAACACGTGATTTTATGATATAGGCCGCCGGCCCCAAAAAGATGGAACTTGTTACCCTCTGGTAAACGTTTACATAGCGAACTGGAAAGATCCACCATTTTTTATGGGAAAATACACTATGTCGACTGGGCCATTTTCAATAGCAAACTGTTGACATAACCAGAGGGTAAGATCCAACCTTTCCTGAGCGTCCGACCAGGTCCCTCCTGAACAAATGGCGCGAGAAATCACCGGCCGAGGGCCCCTAGGGCTGTAGACTGTCACGACTGTCACCCCGCCTTGCAGAAGAGCTTGAGGTTTGGCACTATCTTCTGCATGGCCTGACATTTTTCAGAGGTTGAAAAGCACAATTCATGGAAAACATCGAGAAAAACTCGGATAAACAGTTTCTGTCATGGAAAATTGACCAGACAAAATCACATGTTTGCCTGAAGATCATTGTTGCATTTGTATCCATTTGAAAAAATCAGGATATTCAATTTCCAAATGGATACAAATCGGATATTCCAAATGGATTATCATTTGTTGCATTTGTATCCTTCATGGATTATCATTTCCAAATGGAATATTCCATCATTATCCACTTCAGTGATCCCATGAAAAAATCGCACCTGCGGAGGCTTCAATTTCAGCTTCGTGGCCTTGTCCAAATGCTTTCACCAAGAGTCAGCATCAGTAATACAACTACCTGGTAGATCCTTAGATTGGAAAAAACATGGATCTATTTCTAGAAAACCAGGTATGTAAAATCAGTCAGTTCAAACCCTGATAAATCGAGACCCCAAACTATCATCCAATCGGATAAACTGAGACCACTCGACACACCGTGCCTCTGCTGCAAGGGATGCCAACCTGCTTTGGATCGGTTTCCAATGCCCACCAACCGTGGCAAGCTGACATCCACAGGTTTAGATGTTGAAATGTGTGGAAACCGTCTAACTATCAATTAACAATTCGGAATTTCACATTGTCAGATTGCCAAGAGGGTAAGCCGACATCATCTCAAGATTTCATATAGCTGCAAGTCAAAATTAACAAATTTGGATACTTGGACATCTACTAACTTCTAAAAATTGCCAAAAATCGTTTTTTTTGGGGTCTTCAGCCGTCAATCTTAGATACCCTGGAACAAGTTATGAGTTTTTAGCTGCTTAGGCTAAAACAATCTAAAACATAGTCCAAACGAAATGGTTCAAAAAAATGTATCACACTAATTTCCCTTCAACAAACACCAACCATCTCACAATTTTGGCTGGTTATATCCAAACTTTCCTCGATGATCTTGGATCGTTCATGATAATTCTACGTTTTTGGGGCCATAAACAAATTAAATCCGTTTCCAGTAAATTCATGTAGATTCCCGATCTCTGGCAGGTGAACTTGCTAATGGGAACACAGAAGATCACCTCTACAAGAAATCTTTGTCAGTTCCCAAGAGTGGGTGAGTGATTTACATATCTTGCTGCTTGGTTTGGTTGTGTTATGTAATCCAGTTGGTGTACTAATTTATCCAACTATCCCATTATTTTGGCAGTCACCTCCTCATTATTTTGCTACTTAAATCCCAATTCTCCTAGATTAATGTCAACACTGGATTAATATAACCAAGTAACTATTGATTGGGAGGTTCCCCCCCAAATAGTGATAGATTACTTGATATGGTAACGCTCCTTTTCCCCTACGAATACGGGTGGTTGCTTATCCTTGGTGAAGAGTACAATATAATACTGTAATAATAATAACAACAATAATAATAAAATAATAACAACATACATAAACATATTACAGTATATATAATAATGATAATAATATAATAATAATAATTAATAATAATAAAAAATATATATATATATATATACATCACTTATGAAAAAAAACAACGGTGAAATTACAATTATATTTGCAGACTTATAGATGTTTATCCCCAATAAACCAATATTTTACAAATGATTTTCTCACCTTAGGCACCCTCTGTAGGGCGGTTATCCAACGGTGACGGCCGAGGTGCGCGTGCGTCAGCGCCGTTCGGAGCTCTTCGCTGGGGTTCTCCGGCTCGAAGCTGCAGCACCAGGAGACGAAGGCCTCAGGATGGTTGCGAAATCCAGCAGTTGGTAGATGGTTGATCCCATGATCATCATATTATAATCATAGTAATAATAATATAATGGTTAGTAAAAATATCATATAATAATAGCTGGTTAGATTACTATTACTACTATAGATGGTTAATATAATAATAATAGTGATAATAATAGATCAACATAAAAATATAAATAATCAATGTATACATATATATATATTTATATATATATGTATGTATAGTCGTCTCGGAATAGATAGAAAAGTGCCAAACCTCGAAAAGCGATCTAGATTATAGATTTTGGGCCTACTTTTCCATCTATTGTATCGTACTGTTTTTTGCGGTAAATCGTGCAAAAAACGTGTTTTTCTGATGATTCTGGAAACATATTTTACTGTAAATAGCGAATCAATATAATAGATGGAAAAGTAAAACGTTGCGAAAACCCGGTCGATACAATAGATGGAAAAGCACCCTTTAATTCAGTTTTTGCAGTTTCCAGGGGAAAACTAACAATATGGTCCTTCTCTGGTCCTTCTCTGCAATGATTTTGAGTTGTTTGGTGACTTTTTGCAGGTTTCAGGTAGATTTCCATCTATTGTATCCTCATTTTTTCCATGGTTTTGATGTTGCACGGTCGATGGGGTACCTTCGGGAAAGTCGGGATTGAAAATCTAGATCCCGTTTCGAGCAAAGCCTGCCCAAAATCTAGATCGTTTCGGAGGGGGGATTTCTCGAAACGCTTTTCCATCGAGACAAAGTGTGAGACAAAAGGCCGCAGCAGCAGGCGTCAGAGGAGCTATCACCCGTTGCCACCAAAAGGTTGGGCAAAAAGTCTAGCAGCCCACTGTAGCTGGATCAGAAGCATGTCGAGGATTGCAGCGTACATGTGTGTTTCAGGCGTCTGTATCTACTATATTCCTTTTTTTGTTTTGGAACAGGATTAACATGATTACTGTGGGATTCACCCAATGCCATAAACCTACCATTTGGGGATGGTATGAAAAACCAGCCATAAAAATGGTCATGACTTGGGGATGCCTTATGATGTTTACATGTTTATATGATTTATATGTTTATGGCATTCGGCGAATCCCACATTATGTGTATATCTATCTATCTATCTACCTGCCTGCCTACCTACCTATCTATCTAACTATCTACCTAACTATCTATCTAACTATCTATCCTATCCATCCTATCTATCCTACCTATCCTATCTATCCTATCTGTCCTATCCATCCTATCCATCCTTTCCATCCTATCCATCCTATCCATCCTATCTCTCCTATCTCTCCTATCTCTCCTATCTCTCCTATCTCTCCTATCTCTCCTATCTCTCCTATCTATCCTATCTATCTAATCTATCCTATCCATCCTATCCATCCTATCTACCCTATCTATCCTATCTATCCTATCTATCCTATCTCTCCTGTCTACCCTACCTATCCTATCTATCTAATCTATCTAATCTATCTAATCTATCTAATCTATCTAATCTATCTAATCTATCTGTCTATCTCTCTATCTATCTATCTATCTACCTATCCTATCCTATCCTATCCTATCCTATCCTATCCTATCTATCTATCTATCGATGTTGTATCTATTAGATGGCCTGAGTTTGCATTTCATCTTACAATGGCAGTATACCGTATATATATATATATCATGTTCTTTCGCTCCTGTATGCCACTGGTCCTTGCTTCCATCTGCTACCTGCGTGTTGGCGTGCTGTGCCACATATTTCTATATATGAAATATGGATGTCCCATATTTTTCTAGACAACAAAATGCATCATAGCCATAGCCATAGCTGTTTTTGTCTTGCCAGATTACATGTATGTATTGTATGTATGCATACTATAACGTTTGTGCATGTGTGGGACATCAGTTCTGGGATACTCCTTGTGCACCATGTGCCACCAAGAATGCTAAGACTCGGGCTTCAGTGCATGCCTTGGCCATTGACATCATGACATATCATGACCCCCTCGTAGACATGACAATGAACAATCTCCGTCTATGGACAAGAAAAACACCTCTACAAACAGGTGGATTTCCATTGCCATGTTGGGTTACCAGAGAATAACCCAAACTCCCAAAAAACTGCAAACAACATCAAACACCTCAGAGGATCGACACTATGCTTCTTCTCCTCAAGGCGCTGAGTTTTTGTCTTAGCCCCACACTCGGCTGGGTCGTGTGGCAATGTCCACCAGAGCGAGCACATCATCCGCAACATCCCGCAGCGGCCAATCAGCAGAATGAACATCCACCAGCCATTTCCTGAGCGTCTGCCAGAATGAGGTGAATGTTTTTTAATGCTCTGGCTACTAATTCGGAGGTTACCACAAAAATTGTGATGAATTACTTCTAGTATCTTCTAGTGCAGCTCACTTACAAGAAGACTGGCAAGACTTCACAGAATGTGCAGAGAAAGCTCCACTTACATTGATTCCATATGGGTGGATTTTGCTAGTTTCCATTTCTTGGTTGGGAGTCTAAGCTGATGACGCCTCAATGAGAGCTTTCACCTCTTCCGCTTGTTCTTGGCTGGCACCTAGCTATAGAGTCAGGGACAAGCCAGAACACTGCGAAGATGCTGTTTTGGGATCTTGTATGAGTGTGCGATGGTGTGCGTCTATTACGCCCTGCCACATATAACCATGGCTCTCACAACATACACTATCCCATCAACTTGGGCGACTTTGACCACGAAACCAACTATAATTTCTATCAATTGTCTGGGATCAATCTAGTCAATCGCCATAGGCCATAGATGGCTTGTCGGCCTTGTATCAGTTTGGGCCTATATACTCTATCTATCTAATCTAATCTAATCTAATCTAATCTATCCATCGATCTATCCAAACCTCCTCGGGGATGACCCCCCGACATCGACCTGTTTGAGGCACCACCAAACGTGCCGCTGTCAGACGATCGGCTCCGTCCAACATGGCAACAGGCGCGGGAAAGACCTGGGCCAACGGGGATGTCATGGGAAAATTATGGGAAAATTACGGGAAAATCATAGGAACATATGGGAAAAATATGGAACACCTACTATAAATCAAACAAAAACATAGACAACTTAATAGACAACCCACTATAAATGGAGGTTTCTAGCTGGGAAAATCATTGAACTAAAAAACTAAATTGGCAAATTTCAGCACGCCATGTGTCTGACTACCAGAGGGTAAACCATATGGGTATATATGGGCATATAGCAACCCATAGCCCATAGCAACCCTAAAATAGATAGAAAAGTGGAACACCTGGACATATGGACTGAATATCATCATCTATAAGTCAATAATAAGCATACCATGTGGGGATGATGTCGCAGTTATGGTTATATCAGGGGTGGATTATTCTTGGGTTTGCAATATTATAAACTATATGGGGGCTGAATTTTCCCATCAATTTTTTGTTCATGGGATAGACACGTTGAATATGAGTGTAAACGACAAAATGATGTAAGAATCACAAGAAACCAGACTTCTGTCAACCCCTGTCCCTTGGCCCTCCAGAACCACCAAAGTTCTCCCTCCACATGGGGCTTCTGAAGCTTGTCAAGCACCACAAATTTGGAACAGCACTTTCACCATTTCCATGTGGGTTGCGGGTTCATCGTCAATTTTGAGAGTATCCCATATAAAGGATATGTCCCATTGCCAGTGGATGATATATCTATCCCATTAAAGCACCCCCCCAAAATAGAAGAGCATATAAATCGCTACTTATTTTAGTAGGATTCTATTCTTCCATCATTTTTGGGCTTGCTATATATTATATTCATAACCAAGCTGAATTTTCCGGACCCGAAATCTCGCCGTGTCAAGTGGCCGGCAAAGAGCCTAGGGTCTTTAACTTGGACCTGGCTGAGCGCAGTCATCAACCCATTAGTGAAATCGGGGATGGCCCAAATTCACCCCGTTGGGTCCACCTCTGTGCCGGTTTCAAATTCCCTCCCCGGTGCGCGTGCACCACTGCACGCCACAAGGGTTCCGGAGCTTCTGAGGCCGCCTTCAGCAGCGCTTGCTGATTCTATAACGCTCAAGGCGAATATCGTTAATGTAGGTTAATGTGATATGACATATGACTCATTTATATCTTCTTATTCCATGTATTTGGAGGAAAAAAACATGCTTAGTGAGTTTAGTGTTTAGGATTGTTTATTAGGCACCAAACCGAACCATGATTCACTGTGGCAAACCTTCCGCGCTGCTGCAGCTCCCAAGGAGGCCAGGCGTTCCACTGGAGGTTCAGGGGCCACCTCAGGTGCCGGAAATTATAAAAAACGGCACAGGTATATTGGGAAACTTTGGGGAGAATCATCTGTAAAATGGTGATTTAATGGGAAAAATATGGGGAAATCATACTATAACTAAAATTTGATATGATGCGGATTTAAATGGGAAAACCATTCCATGAATGGGGGTATGGCAGGACCCACAATATGGGAGATAATGGGAAAGGATGGGAACATCATCAATGGGGATATTTCATGGGATACATAACCAACAACATGATATGTGGTAAGGATAAAACCACAGTTTGCCGATAGAAATGTATCATTATTTTGGGATTAAGACCCCCGGAACCACCCGAATGGGCCTCAATTTATGAGGGCTCGACATCACTGAGGTTAATTAATTGTGTTTGGTTGAGCATCTTCGCCAGTAGATTTGACATGAGAAGGTTGCAGTCTTATATCAATACATATATATATATATCAAAAAGATAATGAACTATATTATAATATATTATAATTGACCTTAGATACCGCTGGAATTGGGGGACTTGTCACTGAGCGAAGAAATCCTGAGCAACTGAGGAACCTGGCCGTGCCCCAGGCGAATAGGCTCTTGACTGCCTCGCGAAGTGCTGCTGTCTTTGCAGCTTTCAAATTTTCCATCGTATCATCGTCTGGCTTGTCTGGTTAGCTCTGATCACTCAAAATTGATATAAGTGGATATTTTCCTGGGTCATTGTCCGAAAATTGTGAGATATTTTATATCAGTCTCGCTTGTGCAACAAGCAGCACCCATCAAAATCCTGCCCATTGGTTCCACCGCATATTTGTACACTTTTGTACACATGGCTTCGGGCTTGTCTGGACATGACACATCCCCATATTCCCCAAATTGTATATATATATGATATATATATAATATATATTATATATATATATATATACATTAGTTGTGAGATGTAAAGCATAGATACTCAAACGGTTCACTCTATCCAGGCTCACATCCGCATGGCTTTTTCTTCCCAAACTCTTCGTGCGGTCTCAACCTGCTCCTCGCAGGATAG